>Ga0315904_10001770_pt1 | contig 34185 bp, 48 predicted proteins | sample LakEriMetagenome_6_FD_203529 | JGI IMG/M metagenome (GOLD analysis project Ga0315904, IMG submission 203529) | Freshwater fungal communities from buoy surface, Lake Erie, Ohio, United States - Buoy 12 MA120 | ecosystem: Environmental > Aquatic > Freshwater > Lake | place: USA: Lake Erie, Ohio...
CGTTACCGTTATGTCCGCGGTGTGTTCGTTTGTGCTGTTTTTGTAAACGGCAAACGTCGGATTTACACTTGGCGTTGCTGGCACAAACGATTGGTTTAGCGTGTTAAATTTGATCCTTACTACACTACCACGTCTGAAATTGCCGTATATTGTTTTCATGGCTTTATCTTATTAGTGGGTGTTGTAATGGGTGGAATGTGCCGCCGCCCGCTGATTGTGTTGGTACTTCAAGCAACCCAAAAGTGACGCTACGCCAAGGAGCCGAATTCGCCACCGGTGCTGATTGATTAGTCCAAGCGGTTGTTCGGGTTGCGTTCGTGTCATTTACAACTACTTGCCAAGTTGATCCATCGGTTGAGCTTGTGACGTTGCTAAGTCCCGTCCATGTTGCCGATTGTAGGTTGTTCGATGAGTTCCGCATGGCAACCCAACCGCCGACCCAAAAATCATCTTGGTTCGTTGGGAATGTTCCCGTAGGCTGCCCATTTACGGCTGGACTCGCGCTCGTAGAGCCTGCGTTGGCTCCTAAAAATACCGGAACGATGATTTTATCGGCCCCCGGTCGATAAACGATTGCATGGAGCGTGGTGGCATTAGTCCAAGTTCCGCTTGTCTCAATGGCACTTGTTGCACGTTTCCAGCCTATTACTCCAGAAAATCCCCCCGACCCTAGCGTGTGCAAACCATACCAGCCAGCAGGTAGCGTCGGAGCCGTAGCCGATCCGTCTCGATAAGCGAAAATCAACAGCGAGTCATTTTCGGCATGTGTGCCTATCGTGACCGTGTTGTTGTTCGCGGTTGCCGAACTGATGCGCAAAATGGCCATTTAAAAACTCGGTTCTGTTTCGGGGTTCCCGTCCCACACGGTTAAGGCTTCGCGGTACGCTTGCAACCTATCCTGCAACTGGTCGATTTGTTGCCTACGATAATTTGCCAATTTGGTTTCCGCGTCAAGGTGTGCCATTTCCGCAACTATAGCAATAGCAATTTTTAGCACTGCCTCGACGTTTTCCTCGCCAAATTGATTGGCCAAAGCGTTTCCCGTATACAAAACCGCGTTCTCGTTGGTTTGTTCGCGTTGTAGTTGTTCAACGATTTGTTTAGCAGTTAAATCTCGCCAATTTTCGATTGCCGCTAGTGTGTTGCTCATATCAAGGTTTCCGTCACGCTGACCAATTGATTGTTTGAATAGGTAAAAACTTTTCTCAGTGTGCGGGTTCCAACGGTGTATGCGGTTTGCGTTAAAAACCCATTTGTATAACTTAGGGTCGCGGTCGATCCGTCACCGTATTCAATCGACGTTAAAACCCCATTGGTATATGTCAACGTTGGGTTTGATCCCCTCATTGCATTTGTTCGCAATTGGCGCATTTGCGAAATGGTCAACGCTTGCGGTGTAGTCAACGCAACACCCGAAACGGCCAACTGCCCGGCGCTGAACGTCAAACCGGCCCCAATAGTTGCCACGCTTACCGTGGATCCGTCACCGGCCAACAAACCGTTTAACGCTGTTGTTGTGGATCCCGAAACGCTGTTTGGACCGGCTGGCCCCTGTGGACCTGTGGCACCCGTCGCACCCGTCGGGCCAGTTTGGCCGGTTGCACCTTGTGGGCCCTGTGGACCTGTGGCACCTGTTGGGCCCTGTGGCCCAGTAGCCCCGGTATCCCCTCGGGGGATGGTGAACTCAAAAACCGCCGCGCTTGTGTTGCCCGAGTTTGTTACCGTCGCGGTAGATCCCGCGGCACCGGTTGTTGTGGATCCAACGTTAACGGTGGCCGCTGTACCGGCTGGCCCTTGTGGACCTGTGGCACCTGTTGGCCCAGTTGGGCCGGTTGCACCCTGTGCTCCCTGTGGCCCTTGTAGACCTGTGGCACCCGCGGGGCCCTGTGGCCCGGTAGCCCCGGTATCACCGCGGGGGATTGTGAACGCCAAAACAACGGCCTGCGATGTACCTGTGTTGGTCACCTGCGCGTTGGATCCGGGGGCACCTGTGGTTGTGGATCCAACGTTTACCGTTACGGTTCCACCGCCACCGCCACCATTTGGCACGCCATACCCTGCGGCAATTTCAACCACCAACGGGGCAGGGGGTGTTATGTCGATTTCCTCGGCCATGGTTCCCTCAGTTCAACACGTAAACAATGGCCTGCAAGTAACGCCGCGTTTTTCCGTTTGGATCGGTCCCGGCGATCCGCATTTCCCAACGTCCCGCCAAATCGTTTTGGTTTGCACCGCCCACCATGCCGGTGGTTTGTTGGTCGGTCAACTCAAACGTCACGGTACCGGCTTGCGCGTTTGTTGTTACTGCCATGGCCACGTCGGTTTGGCCCGTTTTTTTAAGTACGCCCGAGAATTGCCAATTGGTTAAATTAACGGCTTGGTTGTTGGATTTGAACGCCAACAATAGGGCGTAGTCGTCCCCTCGGGCGATGGTCGCGGTTTTGGTCGCTGGTGGTTGGCCTATTTCGTTGCAATCCATTTGGCCCCCCTAGTATTCAAACACCAATAACACGTCGTAGGCGTCCCCGTAGTCTAAAACGCTTTCGGGTGGTGTCCGACCCAAGAACGTTACCTCTACGCTTTTGAACGCTAGATACCCGGCGGTGTTGGCCATTTCTAGCAATCCGGGGGCGTTTGGCTCGGCGTTGCTTATGATCTTGCCCACCGCTGCGGCTGCCTGTTGCCAAACTTGTGTTGGTGTTTTGTCGGAGTCATACGCCCGAGATAAAACCGCCAAAATTTGCCCGTTTCCGCTGTAACAACTCGGCATGGCATCGCGTGCAAATCGGTAACCCCGTTGGTCCGGGTACAACAACACAAATGGCCGCAAATGTTGCAACGCGTCGGCCTGCATTGTTGCGGCGTCCCCGATGGGTGTAACGCCGTCGGTGTAGATCCGCCTGGCCGTATCGGTGGCGTTCCATGGTATCCCCAACCAATCGGCAAACGGGCGGCAATCGCCAAACATGCGGGCAAGCGCTGCCACCGGTTCGGTTAAAACGTTTGCCATTTAGCCCCCCATTTCCCGCCGGTAACCTGGCCGTGTGATTTCCTGGACGCTCGAGCGCTGGCACGTTAAACCGTACCGCTGGCCCTTTTGTTTCGACTCCACAACCGTGTAGGTGTGTTTGCAATCGCCGGTTTGCAATTGGCTGTTTAACGGCACCTCCAACCCCTCAACGAAGACCACCCGTTCGATTACCTTGGCCGTGGTTTGTGGGTTGCCTCTGCGGATCCACCGTTCAATTTCGCCGTGCACCACCGCGCCCGGTAGTGTTACCCACGCACAATTGGCGTTTGGCCGGTACCGCACGTTATCGCTACCAAACCAAATCGCGTGGTTTACACTTGCTGTTTGTGCGTTGGCTTGGTGGTATCCCATTTATTCCTCCAACCATGCCACGATTTTGCGTTCGGCTGCTTTACCGATCCCCTCAACCTCTGCAAACCCTTGGTTGGTCGCGTAGAACTCGGCAACCGATTTGCGATCACGCAACCCGGCGTCGATCAATGCCCGGCCAATACGTTCGGGCAAACCGGCCAACGTGGTGGTGCCGGTTACCTCGTAGCGTTTGGCAACCTCGGCGGGCTCGGTGTCCGGCTCTGGATCCGGCATCGCGTTTAACGCGTCGGGGTCCAATTCGTCGTTTACCTCGGGCTGTTGTGGCTCGGGTTGTGGCTCGAGCGCTTCGGGCTGCGGCTGCGGTTGGCGATCCCGGCGAACCCGTTTGGTATCTGCGGGCACCGGCGGTTGGTCCAATAGCAATGCGGCGATCGCCTCGAATTTCAGGTCGCCAAAATAGGCCGCTGAAATCACGTTGGAAATTTCAACCGGCGTGTGGATCGTTGCCACGGTTTCGCCTGGTTCAAAAACTCTACCGTCAACGGCCAATTTGTGTTTGGCCCGCAATTCAAATTTCATGGTTTGCCCCGTTGTGTGTTGAAACGAAAACGGCGGCGGTTGCCCGCCGCCGTTTCACCCTTAACATGTCCCTCTCATCCAATCGTTTGTTGGGTGTTAGTTCAATCGAACCAACACCGATGTTTCGTTTGCGACCTTGGCAACCTCGGCCTTACCAATTTGCGACGTGCCCGCCGTGCCGCTTGCAACGGCCAATTTGGTGGTCGTGTTGTAGTTAACCGCGGCACCTGCGGCAAACGTGGTAGCGGCTGCACTATCAACACGCACTAGCGCGTCGGTGCTCACGGCCACGGTTTCGCCTGCGGCAAAATCCGACGTATCACACACTAGCGCGGCCTTACCGGATCCGGTAAACACAATATCGCCGTTTGTCCCTGCGGCGGCTGCGGTGTATTCCTCGCGGCCTGCAAACCCGCCCAAATCCCTAACCAATTCGTTGGCCATTTTTTAACTCGCTTATGTAAAAACTAACTCGTGTTTTATCCCCGCTGAAAATGCCGTGGTGGGCGGTATACGCCCCACCCGGCCACGGCATTTCACAACGGCTTCGTTACGCTGTGCAACGCACTAGCGCGGCGGGTTTGATAACACCAACACCAATGTCGTGCACAATATCCCAACCGATGCCAAATTGGCCTGGTTGAGTTAGGGGTCGCACACGAATTGACGGTGCCCGGCCTGTTCCTCGGCGGAAACCAACTTGGATAGCCTGTTGGCCGGATTCCTCGGCAATGTACCAAGTGCTGGCCGAACCGCTTAGTTTGGTTTCGTTTAATGGGTTTACAACACCGATGTCCAACCGAGCATCGCTGCGCAATTGGTACTCACCTTCAAACGGGTTTGCGTTACCCGCCTGGGTGGTGTTACCGCTAACAACAAGGCTAGAGGAAACAATTTGTTTTCCTAACGGCCTGAGTGCACGCGGCACAATCAAAAACCCTGCCATCATGTCTAATGGTCGGGCAACACCTGATTTGGTTTTAACCGTCTGCGCGGCCAGGGCGGCCTCGGCCTTTCCGAGATTGTCTAGGCTTAGTGGGTTGTTGCCAACAACGTTGCCACGGTTGGCATGAAACAACGTGGTGCCGTCTTTTAACGCGGCGTTTGCCTGTAGCACGGCGTAAACCAAATCGGGCCGCAAACGGGCGGCCATGGCCCCCATTTGTGAGGGCATCGTTTGGTTTGCTCCGACGGTGTCGTCGATAATGTCCATTTCGTCCAAAATAAACCGCCCGTCGTAGCGCGTTACCGCGTATGGTTCGCCGTAGTCGTTAAAATCTACGTCCTTGGCTTCGGTGCCCCGAGTGTGGCGCCGTAGTCCCTGGGTGGCATCCAAACCGATCGGTTGGTTTAGGCGGAAATCTGCCCAATCGGCATCACCCGTCCAACCGATAGTTGAATCTTTAAATTCGATAAACCCTTTAACCAGTCCGACGGAAACCAACGCGCCGAAAACGCGTGGCAAATAGGGGGTAGAAAATGATCGCTGGACCATTTCCTCAACGTCCCCGCTATCGCGTTGGCCGTCAATTTCCAAGATACGCTCACACGTGCGGGCGGCGCTGTCGGCGGAAAACCGGCGGCCTACGTCAATGAACCGTTCCAAATCCGAAACGCCTTCGTTGCCAATTTCGGCGTTGAATTGGTACAACCAACCGCACCCACTGCGCTCGAGAACAACGCGGGCGGTTTCCGTTCCAAACACCGGGTTTTGCAAACTGATACCGGCACGCAACAAAACGGCGGCTTGCAAGGCTTCCACGCCCGCGCGTCGCATGCTGTGAATTGCCGGGGCTCGGTTCAATCCGTCCCCGCTTTGGTTGGTGCTGTGGCCTGCGGATTGGCCCCGCAATCGTTCCAACACGGCTAAACCGAATTGCTCGGGGGTCAAACCGTCGTTGATTGCTCGGGTAACCAATTCGTCGCTTTGGCCCTGGCCTAGTTCGCGGATCCTGGCCACGCGTGCGCGTTCGTCGCGGCGTGCAGCTTCGATTTGTTCCGCGGTGGCGTTTTGTCCGGCACGCTCGGCGGCTCGGCGGTCGGCTTGCTCGAGCGCTTCGCGTGCACCCGGTCGGCTTGCTCGGGTTGTTTCAATTTCGCCGTCGTCGTTTGCGTCGGCGTCGGTGTCATCGTCGGGGCCCTCAATGTTTCTCGTTGCAATCACCGCTGCAACGGCTTGGCGTTTGGCTCGGCGCTGGTCGGGGACTTTGTTTGTGCGGTTGGTGGTGCGAGTCGCACCGGTAGATCGTTTCACGCGTGTTTTCATTTTGCCCTCGCTGGTTGAAATGGCCCCTGTGGCCGGTGTTTCGTCAAATTGTGCCGGGGTTGTTTTTGCTGTCCGAATTTGCGAACGAATTACGGCTCGTGGGTCGGCTCCAAAATCAACCACGCTGGTTTCCTGCGCGGCCCATTTTTCGACCACACGCATTGGCCGGTCGGTCGCTGTGTATTTGCGGCCACCAAATCGCCCAGTTTGGCCGGGTTGCAACGTGGTGGTGTCTTTCATGCGATACGTGGCCCCAACGCTTACCGCGTCCAAATGGCCCTCGGAGACTCTTTGATAAATTTCTTCAACGTCGGCGGCTGCGGAAAACCTCAACGTGGCGTTAACCTCGGTGTCTGTAATTTCAAAATCAAACACCCGGCCAATTACCGCACGGCTCGACCAAACGTTGTGGTCCAAACGCAACGGCATTTTTTGCGGCTCGATCATGCCCGACGGCAATAAAACCTCGTCGATGTATCCATACTCCCCGTTTCCTAAATCGTCCCAAATCGCCACGGGCGTGTCGGTGGCAATCGTTGCCCGAACGGTGCGGCCCTGGGCATCGAGCGTTTTCGGCGCCTTGCTTGGTGCGGCTTTCCGTTTGGTGGTTTTGGTCGATCGACTATTGCGGCGGTGTGTCGTTCTGATGGTCATTTGTTAGGGTTGCTCCAGCTCTGTTTCGGTGTCAATTGCGGGCGTGTTTGGTAGGGTGTCAATTGGTTCGGAAATCGCGTTAATCGCGGCGATTTGCTCGGGTGTAAACGACGTGGGCACGGATCCAAACAACACCGGCAACCCGAGTGTTTTTAGCGCTTCGTTATCCTTGGCCCTAATACGCAACGTTTCCTCGGGTCGGCGTCCGTCGGCGGCGATTGCTTCGGATAGTGCCAACGTTCCGTTTTCCATCTTGATTCGTTCCGCCATTGCGTCCTTGAGATTATCCACCGGCGGGGGCTTGGGCCACGTCCACGAAATCGGCAAAACAATGTTTGGAAACTCAAACGCCAAACGTTCCCATTTGTTTTGCCTTGGGGTCGGTCCCAACACGCCTGAGTATTGGGCGATCCGAACCAACCGGCGAACAATCGGCGTTAAAAATCGGCGTTCTAGTTTTGCCTGTATTCGTTCCACCGCTTTGGCGTATCTCGAACCATCAAACCGCGCCGAACTCATGTTGTGATTGGACGCGTCTTTTCTCAAAATCATCCATGGCATTTCCAACGCGGTTGCCACGTCGGTTAGTTTTTCCTTGCGGTATTCGCGGTAGGTAACCGCCGGTTGGTGCGCTGCAATCCCCTTGGGTTCCCAACCTGGAGCAATGTATTTTTCCACCCGACGTTGCACCTTGCGGGTCAAATTCTGCGGCTCTGCAAATTCGGCGTCGGGGTGATTTGTGCAAAAATAAACCGCGTGGTCGGCTGCGGCTCGGGCCGCGTCCTGTACTTGGTCGTCGTAGTCCCGCAAATCTGCGGCGGGTTGCAATACGCTTGCGAAACCTGGAAAACCACGTCTCTGCATTGCGAACCGTCGGCGGTAGTAGTGCAACGCTAGGCTCGCGGGTAGCGTATCTTTGGCCGTTGGGTTCGCCGGATCGTAGATCCGATACCCAACCACCTTGCCGTTTTCGTCCACTTCCACGCCACTGTGCACGCGTGGGGCCACCAACGTGGTGTCCAACGCTTCGGGGCCTAAATCCAAAATTTGATAGTCCGCCACGCTGCGGCCTATAATTTCGCGGGCGAAAATTTCGCCGTAAATCATCCATTGGGCAACCCAACCGTCTAACAAATCCACTAGCGCCAAACCCGCTTGGTATTCGCACGCCGTGGCCCACTGTGCAAACATGGCCTCCACTTCGTCGTTAAACGCGTTGTCCGGCGTTAACACCTGGAGCGCTGGCCCTCGAGCGCTCACAACGTTGGTTTGTTGCGTCTCGATTGCTGAATCTAAAACCGGGTTGTTGATCGACTCGTGGCGCACGCGGCGGTGTAGTTCCACCAAATCGGTGCGCAAATCCAAGTTTGGATTATCGCTAGCGTGTTGCCAATGGGCGTAGTTTAACCGATCGGTTTGGGCTGCTTCCCAATGCCGATTGGTTCCCCGCTGTTTCGGGGCTGCGGCGATCACTTCCCAAACGCCCCACGGTAGTTGGTCGGCCATGCTATCCCCTGCGGTATTCGATTGGACGCTCTAAAACTGGCCCATTGGCCACGGCTCGGCGTTGGTTGCACGTGCGGACGATCGACTGCAACGCCATGGTTGCCCCTTGGCGGTCAAATCGTATTTGGTCCCCGCCGTCAAACTGCGTGTCGGGCGTGGTGGCTATAATTAGCAACGCGGATTGGGCCAACGTGCTGGCCGTGGCGTAGTTGCCCGACTCAAACGCGGCGATCGCCGCATCGGTTTTGGTTTGTAAATCTGCTAGCGTGGCCATGGTCCCCCGAGTTTATGGCCTTGGCCGTCGGTGTCCTAGCTTAGAACAAATCCAACTGGCGGCCACCTTGGGTAATGCGTCTGCGACTTTCTCGCACGCGTCGGCGTGCCTTGGCCATGTGTGCCCGGTCCAATTCGATACCGATAAACTTAAACCCGGCGGCCATTGCGGCAACGCCTGTGGTACCCGATCCGGCGAACGGATCCAATACCACGCCACCCGGTGGTGTGATTAAACGCACCAATTGCCGCATTACCTCAACGGGTTTAACCGTCGGGTGGTCGTTGGTATCGTCCAACCCTTTATCGCGTTCGGTGCGGGTCGGCTTGGGGCAATACAACACCCGCGCGGCTTCCTGCAACACTCGGCAAACCTCGGGGCTTTGATCGTGCCACACGTTGGTTGGCCAATTGCCCTGGGCATTGTTTGCAACACGCAATTGGTTTACGTGCAAACCGCCGGTGCCGTGCTGTAGCACGTTTTCGGCCACGGTGCCGGTAAACGGTTTGCGGGCCAGTGTGATTGGCTCACACGCGGGTTTAATCGCGGTGTACCAACCGGCCCACGCTGCGGCCTGCGGTGTCAACGGCTCGGTTATCTCAATTTCTTTGTGCGTGGTAGTGCGTTTGTTTTGTGCGGCAATCGCCACGGGTCGGTCGGTTTTCAAATCGTGGGCTCGCCTGGTTCCTACGACCTTGCGGTTAGCTAGTTTTTTTGACTCAACGGAGCGTTTATCCGCTTCGGTTTCCACCCAATCGGGCACGTCGGCAAACAAATGGCGGCACAACTCTAAATGCTCTCGGGTCATTATCGCCGGTTGGCTTTTGGGGCTCACGTAGTGCCCGCCCATATTGGTGCCCGTGGCTCGGTCGATTTGGCTTGCTGTAACGCCCTGCGAACGCACCCACGCGGTAAACCGCAAACGGCGGGCACGCTGTGCGTGTTTTGCGTCCAACGCGTCGATCGCTTTGGAAATGTCTAGGGCTTTTGGAAAACCCGTAGCGTAAACCCACAAAATCAAATCGCGGATTTCAAACCCGGCATCCTCGATTGCTACGGCCATGCGGTGCTGCGTGCGGGTTCCTGCAAACGCAACCATGTGGCCCCCCGGTTTTAGAACGCGCAAACACTCGCGCCACACGTCCACGCCTGGCACGGCCTGGTCCCATTGTTTGCCCATGAAACCCAACCCGTAGGGTGGATCCGTAACAATGGCGTCCACGCTGCCCGAGTCAAACCGTTTTAGTACCTGGGCACAATCGCCACGCAACAACCGAAACGGTTTAGCGTTAAACATGGTCACCGACACGCCGCGCGGCACAAATCAAACACGCGGTGGTTTCGATTTTGTGCCCGCACCTGGGGCATTTAGTCGGCTGCTTGGTTCGTTTGACGTATGGCCCGCGTTTTGGTTTGTGTTTGGCTCGGCAATGCTTCACCGTGGCGAGGCTCACGTTGTACGTGTACGCCAATTGCTCTGCGGTCAAACTTGATTTGCCGATTACCTCGGCGGTTTTTTCGTCCACGCGTTTGGGGCTTAACTTAAACCGTTTTGTTTTAGGCATTGGGTTTAGTTCCTGTATCTAAAACACGTGCGAAACGAAAATACCAAGGCGGTGCGCTTTGGTTGTTTGTACGCGTGCAAACGTATGGGTTTGAATCGTCAATGATTTCCACTAAAAAATAGTCATACCAATTTTGGCCGTCTTTTGAGACTTCAACTGGAAATGGGCCTTGCATCAAATCTTCAACCGTTGGCGTGCGGTAGCTAATTCTCTCGGGTGGCGGTGCTGTTGGTTGCGGTTTTGCTTCGGTGTAGGAATCTATTTGGCCTAATTTGTTCAACTCGGCGCAAATTATCCGGCGTGCGTCTCTGTGCGCCTGCGTTTTATTGACCCACACTTCGCGGTCGCGTTCTAATTCCTGAACCGATGCCGTTAACCGCTGAACCTGTGCCGTTAAACGCAAACACTGGTCGTTTAATGTATTAGATTCGTCTATAAGTCGCGTTTTGTCCTTGTTTAACTCAACGTTCCAACTATCGGTTTTTTGCAACTCGGATATTTTCTCGGCTAGTTGTTTTTTTAGTTCTCTGTTTTCTGCGTAGAACGTTTCGTATCGGGTTCGCCAATGGATGGTGTTTTCGTTTGCAAGCAACGCCTGCTCACGTTGGCGGTTTATCTCGGCTTGTAATTCATCTATGTATTTACGCGTTTTGCCCTTGGGCCATAATGCTAAAACCTTTGCCCAAAACACACGGAACGCCAAAACCAAGTTTTTCATTTTTTTAACTCCAACAACATTTGGGCATCGCGGCGAACAAACGGGTTTGATTTTTTCCAATCGGGTTTTTGTGGTCCCCTCGGGCCGTCGGGGTCATGCCCCACGAACCAATGGTGCCTTGCGCACAACGTTATGAAATTTGGCGGGTACAATTCCAACTCGGGGTGCGTGTGCACGGGTTTAATGTGGTGCACGTGTAGATCGGTCGCGGATCCGCACGCCGAACACGTCGGGTTATGTTTGACGAACTCGGCACGCACGGCGGGCCATTTACCGGACCTAGCACCAAAACCGCTATCGTCGGCCACGCTCTCGGCCTGTTGGTCGGCGGGCTTGGGTGGTATCGAATTGGCCCAGTGTTCAACGGCTGCGGCTGTGGCAAACACCACAAACAACACCCCTACCAATTTCCATTCGCTGAATTTCGCCATGGCTATTCCTCGATAGCTTCAACTAACCAACCGATTGCCAAAAAAACGCTCGTTGCAACTACCACGCCCACAACGAACCCAACTACAACGCCACCAAAAAAACCGATCATGCTTGCACCTGTTCCTGACGTTCTAAAACTGCGTTGGCCATGGCGTCGGCCTGGCCGTCGGTAATTGTTTTCCCGCGTCGGCGGGCGTCCAAAACGATTTGGCCGCGTATGGCTTCAAACGCTTGTTGGCGTTTCATGCGATCCAACGCCACGGCTCGGCGTTGCTCGGTTTGTGGGTTGGGCAACTCAACGCACCACGCGCCGTTGCGGATCCGGTCAACCAATGCCCCTGCGCCGTCGAATAACGCACGGTGTTGGGTGAACTGCCCGAGTATGGCCAACACGTCGGCGGGGCTGTATCCGGCATCCTTGGCGGCCAAAATCGCCGCCTGGGTCCGAGTCACCCCGGCACCCTCGAGCGCTGCGGCTACTTCCCGCCATGGGTCCGGCTGTTGGTGTTGATTTTTTACAACTTCCACCGCCGCCTCTCGGGGTGGCGGATTTACGGATTTAACGGATAAATCGGAAATATAGTATGGCCGTTTCGCGCCGGGTCCGGCGCCGGGGCAAGCGCCGGGGCCAACGTCGGGTCCGGCGCCGGGTCCGGCGCCGGGGGGGGTGGCCAGTGATTGAACCACCCGCATTTGTAGCTCCACCACCACGCCAACAACTGCCCCCCGATCATCGACCAACAGTTCCGTTTGCACCACGCCCGCCGTGCGCAACCGGCGAACGGCTCGGCCTACGCTTTCGGCGTTGCACCCGCAACGCTCGGCCAGTTCCGCCCACGTGCCACTCCAACGCAATCCCGTTAAACCCTTGGCGCGGTGGCTCGGGCTGTCCACAAACACCGCCAACGTACCGGCCACGCGGTGTAAAACCTCACCGGGCCGCGCACCGAGTTTGACGGCTGCGGCTTCACACGCTCGGGCACGCTCTGCCCTAATTCGCGTTTCGGCGGCCCGTTCGACCTCGGCGGATTCCCCCCAATCAAACCGCAATTGTTCCATGGCTATTCCTCCACCCTCGAACAATAAACCAACACGAACCGTTGAAACCCTAATTGCTCCACGCGTTGGCGAACGCGTGCCTCGGCCATTGGCGTTGTTACCACGTACCACGGCCCGTTGTCTTGGCGAACAAACCGCAACGGTGCCCCGTTGGTGTGTAGCCCCGTGGTTTGTTCCGGGTGCGTGTACTGGGTTTCCTTTATTTCGATCATGGCACCCTCCAACGGCCTGTCGTATTAAAACCACCGGGCAGGATTTCTACCTGCTTGCGTAAAACCGGGTGTTGAACCATTGCCACCCATTCGCGTGGTTACCGCCACGCCCGCCGGTTGTGTGTGTTATCGTTTTTCCATTTGCTTCAAATAATCGCCAACGGTGTTATTAACAACCTCGGGCATGTAAACGCGCTCGATGGTCGCCACACAAATAAATTGATTTCCAACCAAAACGTATTTTTTAACGAAATCCAATAAATGCTCGGCGTTGTCCCATGTTTCCAAGCTGTATACACAACCCATGAATTTGCGACCCGGAAACGCTTCTCGTATTCGGTCGGCAATCCACGCCAACGCGGTGGCTCGATCGTTAAACCCATAGCAACCTTTAGCGGGCAAGTTTGGCCAGTTAAACAACTCCCAACACACAACCGCGGTGAATTTCATCTCGGGCATGTTTAGTTTCCTTCCGTGCGAAACTTCCGCGTTCCGTTTTCGTAGGTGGCCAAATCCGATTTGGGCACCCAAACACCATCGCGGGCCTGTGTGTACCCAAACAAATGGGCGTATTTTTCGATCCATCCCGCGTCAATTTCGACCCTGCGGCGCTCAAACGTCATGGCAACGGCCATTATCTGGTTTCCTTAATTTCGATTTGGTGTTGTGCGGACATCAATTTTTTCTTGGCCTTGTACTCGGGGGTCTTGTAGCCTTTAACATCCTCAACGATGGTTTGGCCGTTTTCTGTGTAAACGAAATCGGCCACGTAGTGCACCACCTGAACCAACCGATAACGCACCTGAGTTTGTAGCCCTTCGATTTTTCCGGCTTGCTCCAATAGCTTTAGTTCGCTGTAGCGGCGGGCTTCGCGCTTGCTTGCAAACCGTTTACCGTCCACGGTGGTTGGCTTGGCCCCGTATTTGTGCCCCTTACCCGTTAGGGCCTTAACCAACGCCCGCGTGTTGGTCGTTGGTCGGCGTGCACGCTTGGCCATGGCTTACTCCCCTCGTTCGCTGCGGTGTAGGCTTTCAAAATACAAACGCACCATTTCGTCGATGGTTACGTGGCTTTCTTCGTCACGGATAAACGCGGCGGCCATATCGCCAACGTCGGTTGGGTCCGCGGCACCCTCGAGCGCTACGGCAACCTCTTGGATTAACCGCCGTTGTTTGTCCCTCAATACCTGGGCCTCTTTGGCGATCTTGCGCAACCCCCGCCGCAAATTGCGGGCGCGTTCCTGCTTGGCCGGTTCGGCCAGTTGCTCGACGGGCCTGTATTGGCGATCCAACCGCACAAACTGCAACAACCCGGCGGTTAAATTGGTGTAGCGTTGCACCTTACCGGTAAACACCGGCGCACAATCTCCACGCCCTTGGCTCGGGTCAACCTCGGCCAGTACCAACACGTCGCGGATTAGTTCGCGTACTTGCCAAACCGTCGCGCGGGTTTGGTCACCTGTAAGGTGCACGCCGTAAAATTGGCCAACCTGTAGCGGCTCGTCAAATTGGTCGACCATGTAGTTGCGCAAATTTCTACCCACAATAACGCCTCCAAATTGGGATAAACAAACACGCCCCGGTTTGGAACAACCGCGCCGGGGCGTGCCCGTTGTGAATCAAAACAACTCCAACTGCACCGGTTTGTCCCGGTGCTTCAAACAAACAACCGTGGCCGTTTTTCCGTGCGGGGTTTGCCGTGTTTCCTCCGTCGAAAACACCCAACCGTCGGCCTCTAATTCCTTCACACGCCCACAAACCGAACTCAATGGCATTGCCAACTCGGCGGCGATTTCGTGCCGCGTGCACCCTTTAGCGTGGCGCTCGAGTAGTTCGCAAATTCGGCGTTTAACGGTTGGTAGATTTTCCAACGCGTAAAACGTTTCGTTTCGGTTTGTTTCGCTGTGGACGCTCATGTTGCCCCCCTGGGCGTACTTGCAACACGGCCCGGTTTGCGTGGACGCCCTAGCGGTTTGCGTGCTGGCTTGCGTGGCAAACACAACCCGAGTTTTTCCGCGTCGGCCCACGTCATTTCACCGTCTAAAATTCGACGGCGTAAACGGTGGTAGTCGGCTGCGGTTAAACCGCGTGAAATCGTTTGGTTGCGTTTGTTGTTGCGTGCCATGATTACCAATTTTACGCGTTTTTGCAAAAACGCAACAAACCGGTGGCGGTTTTGTTAAACCGTTCTACTGTGCCGGTTTTCTAACCCGTTATTTGGTAAACGCTTACGGCTTGCAAAAATCTTGCAAAATTCTTTCGGGGTGTTACACTTTGCGACGGAGGGTTTGATAATGGCTAAGAAAAAACCGGCGGATCGGGCACACGTTTTCACCGTGGACGAAATCGCCGCTGTCGAACGGCAATTGAGTTTGGCGGCTGAAGTGTTTGGAGATTTTCGCAAACTCGCGGAAACCACCGAAACAAAAACCATGGCCGCGCACAATCGGTTAACGCTCGAACGCGCTTTGGCCAATTTGGAATCGTCGGTCGGGGCAATTCAAAAGGCTATTTGGCTACACCGGGCCGGTACTCCCTTAGAACCCGGCCAACTTAAACCGCGGTCCCCTTGGAGAAAAACAGATGGAAAACAACCTAAGAAATCAAACGGAAACGCAAAATCCTAGCGGCCTCGATTGGCTTTGGATCTTATGGGCCGTGCTGTATTCGGTAGGTTTTGCGTTTGCCTGCGTGTCGTTTGCGATCGAAAACGCGCCGGTTGTGTTTTTCGTCGGGCTGGTAGCTTTGGCCGCCCTAAAATACTTGATTCGGTTTCCTGGGTGACTATGATGTTGGCGTGCTTGCAACACGGCCCCGACTCTACGGGGCAACGATGGAAACCAACGAAACGACACAACCGGCCCTCGTGGCCCAGTTGGTGGCACGGGTGGCCGAACAACTCGAGCGCAACCGCAACACGCCACCGCGTGCGGCTTATCCACTTGCGGAAATCGCCATAATGATTGGCGTTTCCAAACGGGTTATTGAAACTCAAATAAACACCGGCCAGTTGCGGGCCAAACGCGTTGGGCGTGTTTTGGTGGTCACTCACCGGGAATTGGAACGGTGGCTCTATGGCTAGCGTTTGGAAACACAAACGGGGCGGTTGGTACCTCGAAATCGCCATGCCCGTTGGCCCGTCTCGAAAAATCTACCTTGGCCGGATCCCCTCGAGCGCTGCGCACTCGGTGCGGCTGCGGGTCGAACAACTCGCGCGGCTGGCCCGAGTGGGCGAACCGCCAACGCCTGAATTGGCGGCGTGGCTCTCGGCGTGCGATCAAACGTTTTTGGCGGCTCTCGGTGCGGTGGGTTTGCTGCGGGCGTGGAAATCTGACGCAACGCCCCGGTTGGTCGATTGGTGGGCCCAGTATGTTTCACGGCGCACCGATTTTTCGGCGGCCACTATCAAGGGTTGGCAAACGGCGTTTGTGCACGTGTCGCAACGTTGGCCCCACCAAACGCTAAAAGATATAAACGCTTTGGACGCAAAAACGTTTGCTAGGGATTTAGGCCTGGCCGTGTCGGAGTCTCACGCGGCCAAAATCGTTGGCCGGTGTGCCCAAGTGTTTCGGGCGGCGATGGACGCCAAACTGGTTACCGAAAACCCCTTCGATGGAATCAAACTCGGGCGGGCGATCGACAAAACCCGAAAACGGTATGTCGACGATGCCACGGCCCGGCGTGTGTTAGAGGGTTTCGCAACACTAGAGGGGCGGGCGTTGTTTGCTTTGGCTCGGTGGTGCGGGCTGCGGGTGGTTTGCGAAACGCTGCCACTCACGTGGGCCCACGTCGATTTAGCGGAAAACCGGCTAACAATTCCAAACAACACGAAAACCGGTTTGCGCGTTGTTCCACTGTTTGAACCGGCCCGCACGGAATTGGCCGCGCTTTACGATGCTGCGCCCGAAACCCCCTGGGTGTTCAATCGTTGCCGGGCGTCGGCTGGTACTCAATGGCGGACCTGGTTGTTAACCGCGTGCCGCACGGCGGGCGTTGAACCCTGGCCAAAACTGTGGCACAACTTGCGGGCCGCTTGCCGGACTGATTTGGAAGAACGTTTTCCATCTCACGTGTGCGATTGTTGGGTGGGTCACTCAACGCGGGTGGCCAAGGACCACTACCTACGGGTCACGCCGGACCACTGGGCCGCGGCCTGTGGATCCGTGCTAACACCACCGAAACCCGACGAAACGCACGAAAACAACCGCGCACGGGTCGAACCGTAGCGCACGGGGCCGCGCACGGGTTCGACTGTGGCGGGCTGTGGTGTGCGGTGGTGTGATTCCATGAAAAAACGCGGCCAACGTGTTATTGGCCGCGTTTCGTTTTGTTGGGAAATGCCCCCGCAAGGGGTCGAATTTACCCGGTTTTTTCCACTGGTTTCGGGCTATTGTACGGGGCCGCGCACGGGTTGCAATCGTACCGGTGGCGATTCGGTGGCCAAACAGTGGCCAATCAAATTCGGCGGATCCACCGCGGCCAATCAAATTCGGCGGATCAACCGCGGCCAATCAATTTCGGCGGATCAACCGCACGGTCCAAAACCGAAATCATCCTCGCCACCCTCGGGTCGCGGCTTAGGTTTTCGGGTTGCCTGGTAGTTCCTGGCCCAACGGTCCAATTGTGCCAACCTGGTGCGCAAATCCACGTCGTCCACACGGTCCAACGTGTTTTGGTCTAACACCGCGGCAACGTCCAACGCTGCGTCCACCAATCGGGTTGTTGCTAATGCGTAATCCATGCGGAACCCCTTCGTTTAAACTTACTTACCTTCAAACTATCGGCGCGGCGTGCGCAAAAAAACCGTCCGAACATCGCACTACGTGCCGAACGCCACTGCCCCCCACGGGAGAACCTTTAGCACGGGGCATAGTGCCCCCCTATCCACCAACCGCCACCACGCAACCACCGCAAAAACCCAACGTTTTTGCATAAACGCCAACGCGGTTTTGGCCGTGTTTGCATCAAATACCCTGGGTTCCTGGGTGTCGTTTGGTCACACGTCGATGCCCGGCTCGTCGGGTGTAACCGAAATCGTGCCAATTTCGGCCAGTGTTTCGCCCGGTGGGCCAACCCGCACCACCCACCCCTCAATGTTTTGGCTTGTGCCGCCTGCGGTCGCTTGGTCCGATTCTATTTCGTCCGGCTCGGCTGCGGATCCGGGCTGCGGCGGCGCGTCGCTGATTGGCGGGTTTAACGCTGCGTTGGGTACTTCCCTAAAACGTCTCGAGCGCAACACGAACGTTTGGCCCGGTGCCACGCTGGCCGTAAAAAACACCGGCTCGCAATTGCACCAATACCAACGGGTCGGCCTGGTTGCGACATTACTTGCACCGAACCCCATGGGCACGGCTGCTGGGCCCTGGGCGGCAGGCTCAAAAAATGCGTTTTGGTACGAACGCAATGGCGCGCCATTGCTTATGTTTTGATACGCTCCAATCAATGCGTTTACCGGGTTGGCTACTGCGTCGGCGGAAAACTGGTCGTACCAATCAAAATTGTCCCAACCAGCACCGTTCCAAACGCCGCCCTGGTACAACTGTCTTGGCCTCCACCAATTGCGTTGGATGTGCCGATGGCTAAACACAACCACCCCGCCAACCTCAACGGTAAACAAATAACTGTTGGCCCAGTTGTTTGGGTTATCCGCCGGTTTGCTGTAGTCCCTTGCATTGGTTGCCCACACTCTGAACGCGCCCCAATACAAACCCGGCAAATCCCCGGCGGGCTTTAAATCAATTGTGCCGGTAAACGACGTGGTTACGTCCCATTGGGTAAACCTAAAAACGTTTCCGTTGCCAATCACGGTATGCCCCCGGTTTGCCAAACGTGGTTGTGGTGCCCGAGTGCTAAAACTCGGATGGTCGATTTTGTGCCCGGCTGAACAAAATCCAACCTAATACCGAACGGATCGAACGCCCCCTGGCCCTCGGTTGTGGTGCGAAATTCAAACACGCCAAAATAGCGGTTGGCGATCGTCAATTGGGCGGTGCTGGTTGTGTAGTTGTTTTGATAGCCTCCCTGGCCCCACAACTGATTGTTGTTTATCCGATACTCCCTGACGGTAGCGCCAACGACGGTTTGTAGACTCTCGGGAAATGCCGTCGGGTAGTGGGTGGCCACAATGATTGGGTTGGTTCCCGGCCGTTTGCTTTCCTCAATTCTGAAATCGTTTTGGCACCAACACCACAATTGGATTTGGGCGGCCCAATGCGGCACGTGCAACCAACGGCGGTACGCGTCGAACTGTATACGTGTTGCTTCCATGTTTCCGGCGCGAAACAAAAACTGTGGCCGCGTGGCGTGGTAGTTCCAATCGAATAACGCCCACCCCTGGCCCGCGTATTGGTCGGACGGTCGCTCGTTAATCGGTAACATTCAATTTGGCCCAAATGTAGAATTTTGAACCGTTGCCCACTGATGCCCAAACCCTAGTTATTGCATCGCCTGGGGCACGCCTTGGAAACGTTGCCGTGTAGGTGGTTTCGTTTTGGTAGCTTGCCCCGATTTCGACAATTTGCTGCGTTTGCTGTGAATCTACGTACAATTTAAACCCAAGAAAATTCGCGTTACCTGGGGCTATTTTAACGGTCACAACTAGCTCGTGGGCATAATCGTATAAACAATCCGGTTGCCAAAAGATTTCCCCGGCTGCGTTACATTCGACCAAATACCATTGGCGAAAAACTGGGTTGTACCACACGTTGGGCGTGGTTTCCGTCGGCGTGGCTTTAATGTTGGGCGTGCTTGTTTGTAACGGCACAAACAAACGGTCGGCATCCTGATTTTTTTGGATCCCCCCGGCGTAGTTAAACAATCGCCACGCGTAAACCGTGCCCGTGTGCTGCCCTTGAGTTTGTCCACTTGTCCAACGCCACCGAACCGGTTGGTTTCTTGCGGTCACTTCCACAACCCACGCCATGGAAACACGCTCGAAAGGCATCCATTGCCGTGTTAGGTTTTGCACAAATGGGTCGGCTAAACCGTTCGCTGCGGGCACCACTTGAATTGGCTGGACAATTCCCCCGACCTTCCAACGCCCTAACGTGTTGATTGCTAACGCGGTTTGTGTTTCCAGTTCAATTTCGGTTTCGTCGCGGCCTGTTTCGGTTTGCACAACCACCAAATAAAAACCCGGCTCGGCAAATGCCAATTGGGCACGTCCCGAACCCTCCGAGTAGGTGCCCTGGACGATTTCGTTTTGGCCTGAAATCGCAACACGCCACCCAACCCCGGCAACGTTTTTGCGTTCAAATTTTGCCCACGCCAACGGTAAACCGTGCACGTTAACCCCCGGACAATTTTGGGAAAAACTGCAAAGGGTCCAATTCTCCAAACGACGTTTGCACCGTAAACGTTGGCGCGGTGTAGTTTCCATCAACACCCACACCCATGGTTAACGCAACCTCGGAGATTTGCGCGTTGCATGTGGCCGCGTGCGTGGTGTTGGCGTTAACGGTGCCGATTATCTGCCCTGGCCATAGCTTGGCCGTCGCTCGGCGGCTCACCACCCGCACAATGGCCCGTGGCTGAAAATAGTAGTTGGCTGCGAACTCAGCAAACTGTGTAGCCAACGGCGTATCGTCCCTGAGTGTAAACCGGGCCGGTACGGTCACCGGTCCGGCATCGGTCGCGGCAACGATGGTGTCTTTCATCACAACGACGTTTTGGAAACGCTCACCCAACCGGATGGTTTTAACGCGGTCGGCGTCAATGTTTACGGTGCCGGGGGTTTGTCCGGCGGGTTGGGTTACTGTGGCCGGGTTGCGTTTGATTACCTGGGCCCGTTGGTCGGATTGTGCCGCCACCGTTATGCGCAACTCTGCGGGGTCGATTTTGGGAACGTGCGGGGCCACTCGGCCACCACCGGCGGCCAATGCGCCTTGGTAACCCCCGGTTACATCGAGTTCTAAACCCACGGCCATTTGGTTGGTTAGTTCTTTGGCCGTTATGCCGTAACTCGGGTCGTTTGGATCATACAACACGTCCCGCACGGCCTTGGTGCTCCAACAAATCCATTTACCGGTTAACGTTGCGTCGGACTCGTGGGTTTTGGCGTACACCTCACAACGCCGCCATGGTGTGCGTGCCGCCTCGTGGGCGGTGCGAACGGCTGCGGTGTCGGCTGCGGCGTAGTCGATCCCCTCGCGCAACGGTAGATCGGATAGCAAACGCAATCGCAAACCAAACGGGTAATAATCGGTTTTCCCAAAATTGAACCCTGGGTCGGCGTTCGTTTCGGTGTATTGAAAAACGTTAACCGCGGGCGTTGAATCCTGCCAATTGTATGTGTGTTTTATCCGCCAATGGCGGCCTATGGGTTGGTAGCGGGGCAATTCTCGAATGTCCCGCATACGTTGCAATTGTCGCATTATCGCGGGGTTTAGTCCGGCGATCTCGGCGTTGTAGGCTTCCTCGAGCGCAAACGGCCATGCGGGTTCCAATTGGTTTGCCGTGTCGATCGTAAACACCACAATTTTGGGGGCACCTTCAACAACCAGCGCGGTGTACTGTTGCGCGCCGTTGGTTTGCACGCTTATGGCCGTCGCTGAATCGTTGGCCGCCGTCAAATTAACCACGCGCAAATTGGCCGGAAACGTTTTTTGTGTGCCGGTTTCGTCCTGAATTGTGGCGGGCAACGTTATGGTCGTAAACGGTTCGACGTATAACCGGTTAGGTGTTGTGGTTTCGTCCACCCAAACCCAATACCCGTGTCCGTTTTGCGGTGCCAATAGTCGATCCAATGCCCCCTTGAGGGTTAAACCCTCGGCGTCGAACCGCGGTAAAAACCAATCGGCAAATTGCGTGGTTGTGTTTGGCGGGTTCAAAACGTCGTGGTCGAAAATCCACACCGGCACGTATGCGGTTTTAAAATCGTCGGGGTCTTGAACGTCGGCCAACGGGGCAAAATCACTACCAACGCCAACCCGCGGCGCGTTCAACGCCACCAAGTTTTCCAAAACGTCCCCGAGTCTCCACGCGTCGGCGTTGGTCAATGTTGTCACCCCATACAAACCTGGGAAGCTGTGAACGTAAATGTTGCGGTCTTGGTTTTGGATGCCAAACCCGCGGGCAACCTCGGTGGTGTTGGTGCGTGTTTTGGCGATTTGAAATCCACCGAACCGGCTAACGTTTTCGAGGGCCTTGTTGTCCGATACGTTGAACTGCGGCGCTGACCATGCCACGCGGGTGGTGTTTCCGACAAACGCAAAATCCGCACCCACCCGGTGGTAGGTGCGCTCGATCGGTGCCCGATCCAATGCGGCGATCATGCCGACACAACTTAGCGTTTGCACGCCGTGGGCCTCGGCTGCGATCGTCGGCGGATCCCCCGGTATGGTTCGCGGTATCAACCCGCCCTGTTCGTCGGCTAGATCGTCAACGAACCCGTGCCACACTCGGTTGCCGTCGCTGCAAACGGCCAAAATTTTTACGTAGTGCCCCAACCACGTTTTTTTGGTTCGCGTCGTTTCAACCGTGGCCCCCTGTTCCAAGACGCGCCCGTAACGGTAACGAATGGTGGCCGTTGGTATGTTTGGGGCTGCGTTCCAACTCACTTGCAACAAATCCAACGTTGCATCGGCAACCCACGGGTCGGCCCAACGCTGTTTGGTGTAGATCGTCACCGACACGTCGTTGCCGATTGAATCGCCAAACGTTAACGCGTTGTTGGTCGGCTGCGGGTGCGGATAGGGAAACGCGCTCACGGCTAAACCTCAACCGGTTGGATTTTAAACGTGGCCGACAAAACAAACGCGGGGCTAACGTTGGCTCGTGGGCATTGGTAAAACGGCATAGGCTTTATTTCGCTGGCCGACACTTCCAACACCACAAACGCCAACCCGGTATTGGTGAAATTAACGCCACCCAACGTTAGGTTTACCGTAGCGGCTGTAAACGTGTTGCGCCAAGTTTGTTCGGCGGTGCGGGCTAGCGCGTACGTCACAAACGCGTACTCCCCGGTTAACTCAAATATGTTGCCGCGTCGGCCTGTGTTAAACACGCTAACGCCGTCGTCCCCGCTTTTGTTTTCAACCTCGCGGCGCATTTGTGGCAAATCAATGTTGCCGTGCAAATTGTCGAACGTTATCGAACCAATGGAATTGCTCACGGACTAGCCCCCGCGGTGTTTCCTGGGGCTAGCAACATGCCCCGCAAATTGTTGGCCACGCTTGGTTGTAACGGCTGGTTGTTGTTGCTTTGTAACAACCGGTTGGTTTCCTCGATTGCCTGCAGTTGGCGTTGCAAATAGTTGTTGGTGTTTTCGCCTGATTGCCTCAATTGCTCTAAACGCTCGGGCAACACCAACAAACGGTTTATTGCCTCAATGGCCGCTGCGGCGCTTTGGATTTGTTGCTCGGATCCGCCTTGATTTTGTAAATACTGGATCCGTTCCTGCAAAATCTGAATTTCGTTGGTACCGAACGCGCCTTGGTCGTCAAAATTGCGACTTAGGCCACCAACGGTTCGACTCATTACCGAACCCAACGCCGTGGTCATATCCACCGACGTGCCACCCATGGTATCGGCAAAAATTTGGCTTACGGCGGCCCGCACCTGGCCCTCGGTGTCGGTGGCTTGTTGAATGTTTCGGGCCACTTCTACTTGGTTAACGGCTGCAACCACACGTGCCTGCGGCGTTTCAACCGTCGATGCTGCCACGTCGGCAAACGCTTTAGCGTCGGTTGTTACGGTTGCGACGGCCTGGCCCAGTTCCTTGGACAGCTCGCTGTTTCCGTCCAACAACTGTTTAAACAACGGTTGGAATTTCGCCTCGCCGGTCATGGTTTCGGTTATCGCCGCGCGTAGCTCGGGCGTTTGGCGTACCGTTTGCAACCGATCCAAAAACGTTGTTGGGGCCTGCGTTGGTTGCTCGATTGCCGACACGTATGTTTTGGCGGCCAATTTTTGGAACTCCAAAACCAACGGGTCGCGTTCCAACGGGGTGCCCTTGGTTTCGGCTGCGGAAAAATGCGAAATTGCCGCCGGTTGGTCTGGAAACCTAACCATTATTTGCTCGCGCAATTGCGTTTTTCGTAAATCGTCGGCGGCCATTTCATCGCGTCGGCGGTTGCTTTCGGTTTGGTTTGCCGCGTCGGCCTGCTCGGGCGTCACACCCAAGGTTACGCGCTGCACAACCTCCAACCGTTTTAGTTCGTCGGCATCGCGTTGGGTTTTCAGTTCCGCTTGGGCCAAATCCTGTTGGGCCTTTTGGGCGTTTAACCTGGCCGTGCGGGCTTCGGGCGTTTGGTCGGTCGGCTGAAAAAACTTGGCGGTGCGTTGTGTTTCCTCGATTTTGACGCGTGCGGCCTCAACGGCCAGTTGGTTATCGGTTTGCCCTAACCGTAAATTCTCAATGCGTTCGGTGCGTTCTTTAACCACCTTCGGGTCGGCAAACACCGCGGAAATCTGGCGCATAAAATCGGTGGTCGCGGTCGCTGCGCTTTGGCCTTGCGGGTCCACCTTGGTTAGTTTGGCATACAACGCCACGCCCTCGCGGGCCGCGTCGACCTTATCTTGGGCTGGCGCTTGGGCAATCGCTGCGTTAACGGCTGCGGCGGCACCCTGGGCCAGTTTGGCCAGTTCCTCGGGCCTGGCAACCGATCCGGTGGACGCCAACAACGCCAACGCCTGTTTGGCATCGTCCAACCCGGTTGCGGCCATAATGTCGGCGGTGGCCGTGGCGGTGGTTTGCAATTGGTCGGGTGTAAACCGAGTAATTCGGGCCGACTCGGTTACAACGCTTTTGGCCTTTTCTTCGCCAACGATACTGGCCGCGGATCCCAACGCGGTAGTTATTTTGGCCAAATCGTTAAATTGCGTCTCTCGGGCAATTTCCGGCACCGTTTTTTGTAGCGTTCGGCTAATTGCCTGCGGTGTGTTGCCTGCCAAATTTTTGGCGGCTTCCTGTTGGGCTGCGGCTAGCTCTTTGGCCTTGGCTAACGCTTTGTCCTGATTGGTTAGCAGAATTTCGTGGGCCTGGGTTAACCCCGAAACGGCACCCTGGACGCTGACGTATGCGGCCACCAAACCGGTTACGGATCCAATGGCGCTGTCGACGTGTTTTTGTCGCTGTTTTTCCGCGTCGGCTTGCTCTTTGGCTGCGGCTTTGGCCGCGTCGGCGGCTTCCTTACTTGCCCCGCGGATTTTCTTGTAACCCGCATCGGTTTTGGCCTGTTGGTCCAAAATGCGTTGAAACGCTTTGTATAGCTCGGCGTCGTCCCCCGATAGGGTAACAATCGTTTGGGCCATTTACACACCCTCAATTTCTATTGGGTCGGCCACAACACCAAACCGGCATGTTGCGCACCACACGCCGGGCACCCCGCCACCACCGCACGGTATCGGGCCGTTAATCTGAAATTCTGCGATTGCCGACGGCTGCAATTCCTCGCTCGGCAAAAACAACGACGGATCCCCGAAACACTTGGCCACCGTGGCCGTTTGTTTGCGTGGCTCTTTGGTTGTAAACGGCGTTTTTTTCGGCCTGGCCATCGTTAACCCTGGGTTGAACTGCAAATAACGCACGGCCAAACGCTAACCAATCCGTGCTGCGGGCACCGTCGGGGTTTTGCCAACGGTACAAAATCAATGGTAGGGCCTGGGTCGGGTTCGTCCGATTCCTGGGCCGTCCACGCGTCATACACCTTTTGCCGGTGGTAGTCCACGGTGGATTTGCCCACGCCTAGCTTGGCGGCAACGGTTCGCAACGAACCCTCGCACCGTTGAATGTACCCGATTTGCTGCGGTGTCAACCGTTTCGTTTTGGTTGGTCTGGTTGCCATGCTGCCCTCCTGATTGCAAACACGCAAAAACCCGTTCGCGTTATTGTAATTTTTTGCAATCGCGGTGGAATTGGATAAAAACGGCAACAAACCGTTTTTACCCCCATTTTTTACGCTGCTTGGGCTCGGCGTTTGTCGGCGTCCAACCCAACCGAGTAGCGGCACAAATCGCGTAGGCTAGCGCGTCCTTGTAATGGTTTGCACCTGTGCAAACCCAACGCGCCCGGGTCGGTTGGTCGGGCAATTCCTCGGTTACAAATTGCTCGTTGATTAGGTGCCGTATAAACGTTCGGTGCACGGATCCGGGGCCCGAAAATAGGGTTATTGCCCCTGGGTTACCTGCGGAAACTCGAAACCCGCCGTCGGCCAACCGTTTAAACGCGTCGGCGTCCAACGTCAATTGGTCCACCCTGGCGCGGCGTACCTTCGACAAATGCCACCGCCCCTCGGGGTCGATTTTGCGGATTTGGTTACCGGTTTTTGTTGGTGCCGCGTACCGCCGTTTGGCCATTTGCGTTTCCCCCCGGCCCAAAACCGGTAACACAAAATCGGATCGGCCACACTTCACGTTGAACGCCTTGGCCGCTTCAAAAACCACCTCGGGCAGGTGCCCCGAGTCAACGTACACGGCACGGCACGCGTGACGGCCCCCTGCGACGGCCACGCCTGGTTCAATTAGGTCCCTAGCCACCCCAAATTCCAAGTGTGCGAACAAATCGGCCAACGTGCGGGCCAACCCGGTTTTTACGCCCTGCGCCCGATCGACTTCGACGGTGCCATAGTCGCACACGTGCAATTGGGCATTTGGGCGAACCACCAACAACACCCAATGGCAAACGCGCTCGCCAACGTCTACGCCTGCCACCACGTGCAACGCGTCGGCGTGTGCCACGGCTCGGGGCAACACGTCGCGGCGGGCGTCTACGTCGGTTTCCTCCAACACGTCCCCGGCTTCGGTCACTGGGGCCACGTAGGGCAACCCAAAAACGAATTGGCACAACTTACGCTCGGCTAAATCACGGCTGCGGGTGCCTGGTTCCAATTGGGCTGCGGCCCACAAATCAACGGCAATGTCGGCGGCGTTCAAAAATGCGTTGTGCCATGCCCCGTAACGGAAATACAACCGACGGGTCCGCGGTGGATCCCCTGCCACGCGTCCCCGTTTGTCGATCGTTTGCCCGGCGTGGATCAAAACCGCGTCGTTTAAGGCCTCGCGCCGTTCCTCGGGTGTGATTGCTTCGCCGCAATCGGGGCAAACCCACGTTGCCAATTCGCTGGCCTCCACTTCCGAGCGTGCCGATTCCCACCCGATCAAATTCTCGCGGCTCGGCCAAATCCACCCGCCACAATGAGGGCAGGGTGCCAAAATTCGGCTATCGGTCGAAACGGGCCGCAACGTCTCGGGCAATTCCTGCGGCGTTGTGTTGGTGCCTTCAATGTACGTGGCCCGGTCGGCCCACTGGATCGAACGTTGGCGGGCTCTTAATTGCTCCAACGGGTCGGCCTCGGGCGATTTGCTCGAAATCCGGCTAAACGCTGCAGCTTCGGTTACCAAAATGGTTCGCAACGTGTACCCGGCCTTGGCCGCGTCACGTCCCCCGGCGGTTAGTATCTTGGCCACCGCACCGTTGGCAAACACCACCCGGTCGCGGATTGTTCCGCCTGCGGATCCTGGCCCGCTGCGTGGCAACAACCGTTTTAACCTGTGGCTCGCTTCCAAAACCGGTTTAATGTCGGCTTGCCATTTATCCCCGGCCATTTCTTCCATGGGCACGCCAAACCCCACCGATTCGCCCAACTCGGTCATGTGGTACAAAAACGGGCATACGTACCCCAAAAACGATTTACCGCTTTGGCTCGGGCCAGTGTAAACAAATTCGTTCCACGCCCCCGAGTCTATTTCTCGCGCCCATAGTCGGGCGATCGGTTGGTACTCGAAACGAAACCGGCGGCCCGAGTACGGCCCACCGTCGGCGGGCAAATAAACCTCGGTTTCTAACCACTGGGTGAACGTTCGCGGTGGCGATCCACGCCCGGCCCGGATTGCTGCAGCCATAATTGGGCCAAAATCGGCTGGCCGCAACAACACTAAACCGTCGGCGCTTTGTAGTTCCGTCGGCATGGTTGCACCTGGTTAAAATCGCAACGCCCCGCCCTCGATTTCGGCGGCTAGCGCGTCCAAAAATTCGTTTACCGCGTCTACGCCTGGTTGGCCCACCACGCGGTGTAATTGCGTCCCCATGGCCCGCAACCGACTTGCCAACCAATCCAACCCGTTTTGTACGTCGGCTTTGGCTAACAACTTGTCCATGTGCCGGTCTAGTTCGATTTGTAGGGCCGCGGATTGGCGCTGCAACTTCCCAATTTCCTGCCTCAATTTTTCCTTGACCAATTCCTCCTCGTCGGCGTCCAAATTAGGGCGGGCGGCTGCGGCTAGTTCACTAACGCGCGTGTGTAGATCCTTTATCACGCTAAACAAATTGATTTGCGGCACGTCTACGGCAATGTCGTAGCGTTGCCCAAATTCGTCGACCACCTTTTGTTGGCGGCCTGCTAATTCGCAATAAACGCCCTTTGGCAATTCCCGCAACACTTGGCCGCGTAGCTCGGCGGCCAATTCCCGTTGCCATTTCGCTAACGCTGTGGTTTCGCGTGCGGTTAGCTTGTGGCCCTCGATTTGTTTTTTTCGGGCTGCGATCCCGGCTAACTCGGTTTTTGGTTCCACACGCTAGGTTTGCCGCTGTGATTTGAGAATGTCCACGTCGCTGGCAATTTCAAGAGTGGTTTTTTCCAAGGCTACAACCGACGTGGCTATTTGCTTAATTTCGGATTGTTGCTGCGCTTGGTTGGCCAACACAATTTTAATCCCGTCGGTGGCCTGTTTTATCCCCTCGGTGGACGCGTCCAAATAGCTCGTGTGCGCTTTGAGTAATGGCACCCCAAGGTTAACACCCGCCCAACGGATCCAACCGTAAATCGCCCAACCCAGTGCAATAACCACCAACACGGCAAACCCTTGGTTGAACCAATAAACCACGTGGTTTGTGCTTACGGTTTCCTGTGCCAACACCAAAAATTTGCCCATTGGTCGCGCGTCCTATCTGCGAAAAATTCGCCGCAACGGCCCGGTTGCGTTGGTTGTTTGCGGTCGGCAAACGTCCCCGGTACAAACCGTTTCGGTTGTTTGAGTAATTGTAGTGGCGCTTTGGTATTGTCCAATCGTTTGCGGTTGGCTTGGGGCCAGTTCCACCACGGTTGGCGTTTGCCACGGCTCGGGGGCTGCAACGCTCGAGCGCACCGGCTCGGGGCTTGGCTTGCTTCCCTCGGTTTGGTTTTCAAGGGTTGCCACGCGTTGTTCCAATCGGGTAATGCGGGCTCGAAGCGCTGGCAACGTGGCATCGCTCGGGCTGGATACTTCCCAATGGTCCTGGTTTTCCTGCGATCCGGCCACGCCTGTGGGTGCGTTGGCAAACATAGCGGCGAACGCAACACCGACGGCACAAATCACGGCGGCCAAAATGCGGTTGTTGTTCATAACGGTTCATTCCTCGGGTAAACTCGAACCACCGAACCCACCGCCCACGGCGGGCGTTTTGGCGTTCAATAGGTCCATGGCTTGCAACACGTGCCACAATGCCTTAGCGTTTCGGTCGGCGGCCTGTGGTGTTTTTTGGATTTGCGACAAACGGGCGGCGGTAGCCTCTAAAACGTTTGCTACCGTTGCCCCTTCATAGGTCACGTTTGGCGATGTTGCCGCCGGTGCCCAACGGATTTTTGTATTCGGGCTGGCCTGCGATTCCCCGCCGTAGTCGTTGCCGTCGGCGGTTCGCAAAAACCGGTGTTTGTTTTCGTCGTTGCTCATGCTGCGGCCTCGGTGTGGTACTTGGTAACGGTGCGAATGGTAAACGCTTCGTGTGGCGTGGCCCTCGATTCGGTCAACACCGCGGTGCCCGCTGTTTCCCAATCTGGCCCCCACGAATTGCGGATCAACACGCCAAACTCGTTTCGGCCCAGTACCACAAAACGCGTGGCGTAAACCAAATGCCCCCACCATGCCAACCCGAGTGTTACCGGAAAACCCGATAACAACGCGGTGGCCACGGCATCGAACGATTGGCTCGGCAATTCCTCGAACTCTACGGCCTTGTGTAACGCGGCGTTTTGCCGTTGCTCGGGCGTGTCATACCGGCGATCCAAAACCGCTTCGGGCCAATACTCGGTGGTGCTTACCCCAAACCGCTGTATACCCTCGATTGCTTCACCGGCCCAACCGCCCACCTTCACGTAGTTTTTTATCTTGGCCGCTGCGCTCGTGGCCGATAGGTAACCAAACGGCAACCCGGCCTGTGCGGCTGCGGTCATCATTGCGCCCACTACCCCGTAGCACCAACAATAGGGCAATTGTTTTTGGTTTAGGATCGGCACGTTGTAAAATGTCGCTAAATGCTCGGGCGTGGCCTTGGCCGCGTCCAACGCTTGGGCACGCTCGGCCCATTCGTTGCGTGGTATCAAATCTAACTCAAACGGTGCCGAATAGGCGCCGAACGGCTCCGCGTCGAAATCGCGAAGTTTGTACCCGGTCGATAAACCCGCCTTGTTGTTGGCCACCGATTGGTCAACTAGCGCGTTTGCGGTCCGATCGTCAAACACGCGGGTGCCATATAGTCGGCTTTTGAATGTCATTTGGTGAACCCCTCGAGCGCTTCTAAAAATTCTCGAACGTCGGCTGGCAATGGCATTTCCTTGGCCCGTTTTGGATTGGCAAACACAACCACCGGTGGGCGGCTGCGGATCCGCTGGCGCAACCGTCGCCACTCGGGGGCCAAATCGTCGGTGTTATCGTCGGCGTCCAAAAACAGTATTTCACCGTCTGCACGCTGGATTGCCTCGCGGATTTGCACCGAGTTAAAAATCGCCAATTGGTCGGCGTCCAAATCGCTGCGGTTGGCGCTTTCCTCGATTACCAACACACGCAACCCGGTTACCCCTGTAGGTTCGCTGTTGGGCGTGTTGTTGCGTGCGAGCATGTACAACACCACGGCCCCGAGTAGCACCCACGGCGCGAACCGCCAAACGGTTTCCCATGGGATTTGTGGGCCTTGGTTGTGCGGCTGTGGATCCACAACCACCGGCGCGTTTAACCAATCGCTGTTTGTTGTTGCCATGGCTTAGTTCCCCTCGGTGGATCCGGCGGTAGGTTTGGAGGATTCCGTTCCGCCGGATCCACGAGTTTGTAGTTCGGCCAGTAGTTCGTCGGCAATCCCTTGGCGTTTCACAATCTCGGCCAACGTGCCCTGAACCATGGCGGCAAATTTGGCTATCTCGGGGTTGGTAAACTCCAAGGTTCGCGCGGCACCTTGCACGGCTGCGGCGGTCGCTGTGGCTTGGCCTGCCTGGCCTGCGGCTGTTTGTGCCTGGGTCAACGCCTGGGCTACTCGAGCGCGTAGGGCCTGGCCGTTTCGCCAATTTGCGATCATCGAAAACGCACCGGCGGCCAAATCGCTAAACACACGCCACCCCATGGTTGCGGCAAATATGCCACCACCGCCTAGCGCCACCACGAAATCGACTAACAACGGAATTAACACGCCGGTTACGGTTGAAACCATAGCGAACCCCTCGGGGGCTGCTTGCTGCGGGGCCACGGCGGAAAACACAAACCCGGCGATCAACCGACGGTTTACCCAAAACGCGTACAACATGGCCAAACCCACCAAAAACCGTAGCCCTTTCGATGGTGGCTCTGCAATTACTACCGTGTGCGTTGTATTCAAATTTCCCGTTGTGTTCATGCTTTCAACCTACGGCCTGAAAATTGCCTGTCCTAATTACCAACCCATTTGCCACGCGTAAAAATCGGCGTGGCTTCCTGTAACGCGTGGCACCTGGCCCAATTGCATAGCCGCCCGCCAAACTACGTACCGGCCCCACCGGCGGCCAATTCTGTTTTTTTTTCCACCCACCGTTTGATCGTCGGGAAATCTAGCGCGCAATGCACCAACGCGTCGCGGGCCGTCACGTTGTAAATATCCTCAAATAACCCTAGTTCCGCGTGGCTTAGGCGGTAGTTTGCGGTCAATGCGGCAACTGCCAAATTGTCGATTTCCGCAAACGCAAACGTTTTGGCATCGGCGGCAACCGCTTGGGCGTGGGCGTCGGCATAACCGTGGGCCAGTTGCAAAAAATAGCGGTATTCGCGGGCCACCTTGGTTGGCAACCATTTACCCGTTTTGCCGTCATAGGCTAGGGTCTGCGGCAACGGGGTAAAGTATGTTTCATCCTCAACGTTAAACCCTCGGGCTATGGCTGCGGTCCAAACGGATCCGTCGGCTAGTGTAACGCTGTGGCCGTCAAGCAATCGCGGGCGCTCGAGTTTGGACGGATCCAACGTTTCATCGTTCCACCGGCCCACGTAACACCCCTGGGGGCCGTCGGGGTTAAAAACCGCTGCCCAATTTTGTTGCTCGGGCTCGATTTTTAGATCACGTTTCCAAACGTTCCGTTGGGTAGCGCACCGCCACAACCAACCCGGCCCGCTTCCATCGGGTCCGGCCAACACTTCCCGCGTTTGATAGGTAACACCCCGGTCGGTGGCGTAGTTTAAACACTGTGGCAATTCAAACGCGGCACCGTCCACGCGGGGCACGTAGTAGAAAAACATGGTTTTGGTTCCGTTGTGATTGTGCGGCGGTTAAACCGCTTTGTTTCGCGGGTTTAACAACTCGCGGATTTCGTCAATTCCACCCATTAACAACATATCGGTGGCCGCTTCCCAACTGTCGGCGGCCTCTAATTGGTCGGCGATGTACCTGGGACCCATGCCCGTAGCGTCGGCGATTTCCTGGGCAACACGCGGGCGATTCTCGAGCGCGTGCGGGTCAAACTCTGGTTGGTCGGTCGGCTGCGGTGCGTTTGCCATGGATTAAAGCGCGGAGGCTGCGTTGATTAGTAACGGGGCGTTGGTTCCGTCAAAATTCGCGGTTAGTTCAAACTGCGTGGTTCCATCGTCGTTGTTGCTCGCCTGGAAGGGTTGCATCGGCACAACCAACCCGTCGGCGGTAATTGCGATGTGCTCGGCGGTAGCATCGGCCACAAACGTGCCGGTTTTGTTCACCCGTTTGCGTAGCTTGATCGACGTGTTGGCGTGCGTGGCGGCGATCCCCTGCAAATTGATTTTGCCCGCGGCGGATCCAACCAACTGCGTGTTTAACGTGGTTACCATAATTTTTGGCACCACTGATTGAACGCCCATACGCGTGTCGAAAATGTCCGATTTGCACCCCTCGGCGTTGATTTGTAACCCCGATTCGATTCGCAAATCGGTAACGCAACCCATGGCAATGCCTGCAAGGCTTACCGATGCGATCGTGTGGCGGGCATCGTCCACGGCTGCGGGTGCGGCCACTGATTCGGTAAACACCGCCGGGTTTGTGGATCCGTCGGGCGATAGTCCGAACACTTCGATTTCGATTTGGGCGTCTTGGCGGTTGCTTACGCTAAGTGTTCGCCAAATCGCCCGGCCAGTAGAAAACGCAACTTTTCTATGGTTGGCACCCGCAACAATAAACCCGTCGTCGCCGTATTGGATTTCGTACAACTCGGCGGGCACCTGGGCGGATAATGGAATCCCAAGAAAACCCAACACGGCTAAAGCGCTTGAAACGTTGTGGGCTGTGAACCGAAAACCGGCCTTTATTTCCTGGATTGAAGTTTGCAACGGGTAGATCGAACCGGCGGTGGGCGTGGTTTGCATTTGCGGGGCGTTGGTAAACGCCTGCGAAACAATCCCACCAATCCAATTGTTGCCTAATTTCAACGCGTGCGCTTTGTACGGCATTTTCGGCCCCTAGCCCCTAAATAAATCGCATCCCTTGGTCCAAATCCCGGTCGAATAACCTAGCGTAAACGCTCTCCCAAGTTTGTCCCAACGTTTCGACCTCGGCGGGGGTTAGTCGCACAAACTCGTCACGCGTCCACGGGTTGTAATTTAGGGCGTTAACGCTGTACCGTAGTTGCCCGCGGTTGGTGGTAACCTGGATTGTGGCCATGCGTGCACGGTCCCGCGTTTGCCCACTCCAAACCAATGGCAACGCGTGGCCAAACTTACGCAACTTCCGCCCCGTGTACGATCCCCAAAACGCCTTGGTTCCAAACTGCAACTCCTCACCTTTACGTTGGCGGTACCCGGCGGCCTGTGCGTGCTGCTTGGTAAACCGCTTTGGCGTATTCTCGCGGTGGTGTTGTTCGGCAATCGCTTGGTAGGCTTCGCGGCTTGCTTGGCGATGCTGCTTGGCCATGCTGCGGGGCACCGGGCCACGCTCACGGATTTTGATAGCTCGAATTTCCAATTTGCAACCCTAAAGCAATGCCGGAATGATGGCGGTTTGTTTTTTAATTTCGTCGGCTGTTGTTTCGCTTGCAATGTTTGCCGGGAAATTCACCGGTGCGTCTGCGTTAACCGCTTGGCCGTCCACCTTTGTGGTGTTGGTTTCGTCGAATCGATTCTCAATTGCAAACGTGCCTAAAACAACTCGGGCTAGGTTTATCCCATCGACGGTTCCCGCCGTAAACACTATGTCGTAGTCTTCGCCCGGTGTGTAAAACGTGGTGTTTACCGATGTGTCTATCACCACTAAATGCAACCCGGCGCGCCCGTCATAATCAACCGTTACCGTTATGTCCGCGGTGTGTTCGTTTGTGCTGTTTTTGTAAACGGCAAACGTCGGATTTACACTTGGCGTTGCTGGCACAAACGATTGGTTTAGCGTGTTAAATTTGATCCTTACTACACTA
>Ga0315904_10001772_pt1 | contig 34156 bp, 44 predicted proteins | sample LakEriMetagenome_6_FD_203529 | JGI IMG/M metagenome (GOLD analysis project Ga0315904, IMG submission 203529) | Freshwater fungal communities from buoy surface, Lake Erie, Ohio, United States - Buoy 12 MA120 | ecosystem: Environmental > Aquatic > Freshwater > Lake | place: USA: Lake Erie, Ohio...
GTTTCCTGTGATTACGCATACGCAGAAAAATACCCATACCTGGATAGTGCCAGGAGGGTGTGCCAGTAGTGGAAGTGTTTATTTTAGATTAATTTTATATTTTATTTCTTAGATGAATTGCATTTTCTGCACAAAACCATGACATTTTCCAGTATATTTGAGCCACCATTCGCCAGAGATAATATATGGTCCGCCGTCAGGTCATTTTTTGATCCACATCTTGAGCACCAGGGCTGTAGGGATCTGGCTAATCTACTTATCTTATTCCATTCATGATCGTATTGTTTATTTCTTTCTTTTCTCTTGGGATCCCTTGCCTCTATTGCATTCTTGCAATCTCTACAGATACCGCCACGAGATATGATGCCACAATATAAACAAGGTGAATTAAATTTCTTCATTATTATTTATATTATTTTCTATTGAACATTCTTCACAGTCATGATCTTCTTCATTATCGTAGTTCTCATACTTGACCATGGCACCCATATGTCCATTGAATAATGTTAGTGCAGTTAGTGTTCCTCTGTTTAATAGGGACTCAACACCATCAAAGGATAACTTCTCATCTGTCTCTAATCCTACTTGAACTGGTCCTATTACTAAATGTAGATTATACATGGATTAGTTCCTTTATTGGGATTGATTGGTACTCTTTAGATTCCGCCCTGATTTTGGGTGCACAAAGTACAGACCCTCTCATTATAGCAGAAATACTAAAAACTCGCAACTTCATTTCTTATCCTAACTATTGTAGATAAGTCATAGAGTCCATTCCTCTTGGGAACCTTATGGCTGTCTATAACCTTCATGAGTTCTCTCTTGGTGATATTTAACCATAGACAGATAGCCTCTTCATCCAGCCAAAACCTTCTATCTGGATTAGCCATAGCCAACTGTAATAATCTATATAGAGTCCAAGAACCTCTACATTTTAGGCAGTTTACCTCACCTAAGATCTGCTCAATATCTATTGCTATCTTACCCTTACATTGATCTGTTGGACATGGTATTCTTCTTGTCTTCTCTATGAAGGATTTAGTTACTGCTAATCCTTTGGCATGGATCTCTTTAACTTCCCTCGCAAAATCACCAATCCAGTCCTGTTGTAGGCTCCACCCTAAATGAGTAATGTGAAACTGGGCTGTTGCAGCAACCTCTGTCTCAATACTTGGATGCTTCCTCAACAGGGCTGGCGGTGTTAGGTTTCTACCTCTTCTGATCTTAGCCTCATATGTATGTAGGACTGGCAAGATATCCACAGCCATAGAGTAATCCATTGCTGCTACATTAAAGCCTATTGACCTTTCAGAGTTTGGTGCTCCTGATCCAGTTCTACCTGGAACCAGGAATCCTTTTGCTTCTTGTTGCAGGGTAGGAATGTCAGAGAGTTGATCTCTCATAATACTCTCACAGCGTCTGCAAAGATACTTCTCATCTCTTGCATCATGCTGACATAGTTGACATTCCATTTGCGCCCCTATTTTTTCTCTAATTGTTTGAACAAGTCATCAACATTATCAAACTCTTGATATCCTTCTGGCTTTTGACTTTCTGCTTTTTCTTTTAGTTTCTCATTGATTGAGTCAAGAGTAGCAAGTCTTTCTTCCCATCTCTTTACCTTTACTCCAAGTAATGGAAGGATTATTAAGACTGGCCATCCAACTGCATATCCAAGGAAGCCCCAGATTAAAATACTTCTTGCACAAAAGAATGCTAATGATGCAGCAAGTATCATCCAAACAATATTCATTTGTTGTCCTCGTTGTAGTCTATGAAGCCAATCTTTTCCATAGGCTTATCACATGCACCACAAATGCTTTCAGTTATCTGAACACAGTCATCAGTCTTGCACCAATATATATCTTCCATTAGTTGCTCTCCAAACGCTTGTAGATGAATGTAGTTTAAAGCATTAACTATTTTACGCTTCTTTGTTGCTTCTGGTATTTCTTTTATCTCGTACATTCCGCCACCTACTTCTTCTTCTTGTTTTCTGATTCTATATTCTTCTTGGTATTCTCTGACGCATTCTCTACACTTGGTAAGGTACCTTGTAGTTGAGCCATGAGCATAAGCAAAGTACTTCTCTTGTAGCGGATACTCAATGCCACACTTGATACAAACTCTTTTATCCATTTCATTACCACTCCTTGTACTTTCCTTGAGGATCTACAAATACATCATGAAGTGTTTTGATATTGTCAAGTTTCTTACGACGAGCAGTGTAGTCTTGTAGGTACTTTATGATGCCATCTCTCTTTGGATAATCATCTCTTAGAGTACCCTTTTCGTAACGGCCAATTGCTGTGTTGCATGAATTACAAACAATGCCTCTTACACATTCACCACATGAAGTCTTACCAGGGCAACAAGCATGGTCATGGTCTACATGTAAATGACGGTCTGATGCAGTTCCTGTTGCTGCTCCACAAATATTGCAACCATTTTCAGCAAGAGCAGTCCATTGTTCTACTGTCATCTTATACTTATGCCAGATTCTACTCTCAAGAGAATATAGATTTCCCTTGTAAACTTTTCCGTTTATGGTTCTGTAGAATTGCTTTTCTTGGTCTAATGGTAGAACTTCTTTTAGAATATCTGTTCTTCCATAATCTCTTACACGATCATAGTGTAAACGGCAGTAGCCTTTTGCATAATGTCTTCTATCGCATTGGTCTACTGTACAGGTAAATTTACCAGATGTTCTGCTTACCCTTAAATTGTATCCATTTCGGCATGACTTGCATTTGAAGTCAACACCAAATTTATATTTCTTAAAAGCATCTGTATTATAGAATTCTGATAATGCTTTTTCTTGCTTGCATTCTGAACATGTTTTCATTATGCGTATACCTCCAGAAATTCTCTGACGGTTATTACGCCTTTGTATTCGTTACATGGTGCACAGAATTGTGTCTTTGTGTAATCAATTGCGTCTGCGATAAATCCCTCGCAAAATACGCACATTAAACTATCTAAGTTTTTGTTCATAGTCTCAATTTCCTTTGTTAGTATTTACAGTCTTTCAACTGCATACTATAAGTATACCAGATGTTTCTGTATATTGCAAACTCTTAGCCATATTTATCAGACATGACTGGTCAAACTTGATAAAATCCATCTTCCCATAATGTTAATAATCTCTTAAAATATGCCTCAAATTGATATCTAATCATATCAGTAGAGTATTTTGCATATGTGTCTGTGGCTATTTTCCTTGGATCTAATTTCTTTACCAGTTCCGCCGCCTCAATAAACTGAGCCAGAGTATTGCATCTAAAGCCATTAAAGCCGTTTTGGACGGTTTCTGTGAAGATACCCATATCAGTTGTTATGACAGGTGTTCCTGTGGCCATAGACTGGATATGAACATTACAGAAGGGTTCCTGATAGATGGTTGGTGTAAATGTAGCAATTGCTCCACCAAGTAAAGCAGCCCTGTCGTTAGCCTTTACCTCACCTATGTAAGTTCCATAAGGTGGAATATAGTCTCCAGATCCTGCCATAATTAATTTAACGCCTAATCGTTCACAGGCTTGGCTTGCTATGTCTACGCCTTTGCGTTGAGTCATACGACCCATATAAAGATAATAATCTTTTTTCTCTAACTGCATCGGAAAATCTTCTACATCGTAATAACCATTTACAACGCCATCAAAGAAATTAATATCAATAGATGCAGCATTTCTAAATTGTGCTGACACAGCAGAACGCCATGTGTTTGATTCAAAGACTTTATATTTAGCAAATACTCCAGAGTAACCAATGCCCCATTCTACTGACATATGATCAGGAAATGCATCTGCTATTGGCTTTTGAGCAGTGCCTCCTATAAGGCAGATAAAATCTTTTTGTTGAATGTGTCTTGCAATTGTTTGAATGGCATTACGATTAAATATCTGCCAATGTGGAAGAGTGTTATCAAATGAAGCAGATGTATAGTGCTTGTCTCCTACTGCTTCTAATCTATCTTGTTCTGGTAAGCATTGAATGTAGTCTGTCACATTTGCATCTGTACCTGGACCAGAGCCATATAGAAATACCTCATGACCAAGGGAAGTCATCATGTTGGCAAATCCAATAACTTTTTCGGTATAAGCGCAACTACTGAACTCTTTGGTTACTTGTGTATGAGGTAAAGCAACTAAGTGGAAACGCATTACTTACAGCAACCGTCTTCACAATCGCATTCAATCAGATCTTGTTCCATATTGTAAATAAGAAAATCTAATTGCTCAAGTGCATTGATTAATGCTATCTTGATTCCAATCAATTCCTCAGCAGGGTACTTCTGGTAGTTCTGGTTGTTCATATTCATTATTGGTCCTCCCATTGCTCAGTTCCTCCATTACTTGTTGTCGTATTAACTGCGTCAAATTCAAAATCCATTGATTTGCCATTTCTAATTGCTGTGGATCATCTGATGACAGAATAATGTCTCCATCAACAAACTGCCATTTATTGTTTTCCATAGTTGTCTCCGTTATATCGTTTGTTTCTTACATCTGCAAGTGTACTACCTATGTTAGGTAAGTCTTTTCCTGGATTCCGCTTTTGGTAAGCAGTGATGTATCTTTCAAGATATTCATCTACTAATTGTAGCACTTCTTCATCAGTCATGTTATTTATATCTGATTCATTGTTGTGTTTCCAAAATCTTGATAGCAATCCTGGTTCTTTCATTTGTTACCTGTCCAAAGATAAAGGGCAAAGGCTGCTCCAAGCCCAATTGTTAAATTGCCTAAAATTATTCCTAAAGCACAACCACCAATAATATACTTCATCATATTTCCTCCTGAATTGTCTAAATATAATTTTTAATATTTAAACATGCAAAGGCCCTATCCTTGTGTCCTCTAATGAATTGGCTTTTTAATATTATATATAAGGAACTATATAACACCTAAAACATTAAATCCAATGATAATTCATTGACCTGGAGCGTTCACTAAATATATTTCTATATTTAACACACAACACTTTGATCCTCCCAGTGACACGACCAAATGTGGATAGGCTACATTGTTTTGTAGATTTATAATTTTTTCTAATATGAACGAAGGGATAAACGCCTTTGTAAAGAAACCTTCTTGCGTATAAAACTATGTGTGCTCGTCGTATACTTATGTCCATATTTATCTATTCAGTTGTTTGGCAGTCTTTTTAAAGAGTGACTTTCCATATAGACTCTTGGTACTATTGTAGCAGATGAGTTTTTCTATTGCAAATTCCCGCAAAAAAAAATAACCTCCAAGGCGGAAATTGAGATAACTACCTTGGAGGCTATAGTCAGGAGGTGTTCTGACATTTATTATTGATTATGGCAACCAATATAATTATTATACCATCACGACTTGTATCATGTCAAACTCTAATACCAGCCTTTATTTTTGAAGTGTTCCCATGCATTACATGGATGAACATGTCTTCTTGAAATATATGAAAGGGTAGCAACTAATTGTGCTATTCCCGCATTGGATTTTTTCATGCCTAATCCTTCGTAAGTTGAATCAAGCATTTGGCCTATTCCACTGGCTGTAGAAATTGGATTTTCTGCTTTAGGATTCCAGGCTGATTCTTTTCCTATCAACTTGGTAAAGCATGAGAATTGTTCTTTTGTTAGCAATTCTTTCGCTACCGCCTTTGCATTGACCTGCATCATTGGAGGTCTTGGCTCATAAACTACTGGAACTGCTGGTTGTGGAGTACTTACTTGTAATAATAAAACTGCTATGACTACAAATAATCCTCCGATTATTGTATTTTTATTAATAGGTATTCTCCTTGGTTAGCCCCATGAATCGCCCCATGAGTTTCCTTCCAGATGCCCTTTAAAAGCCGTATAAGGCGATTTCAGACACTTTCAGGCCTTGGTTGTCCCGTTATGTTAAAAAGGCCCAGAATTGCTTCCAGGCCCTCTGCAGTGATAGTCCAAATTCCCTTAAGTGTGAGTGTGACCTGACTGCATAGTATAAGTATAGCAGTTATTTGCTATTTACGCCAAACTCTTTTTCATTTGGCTGTAGAGCCTTTGCTAAAGGTGCAAGCAAGCCTGCTAAAAATGCGTTTGCTAATACCTTTGGATCAGTGATTCCGCTCATGTAGAGGGCTACAACTGAGGCAAATGATGCTCTTGCCCATGACTGGGCCATTGCAATTGCTTTTTCTTTATTGGACTTTACGATTTTGGCTTTAGCCATTTTTCTTACTCCTTCTTAGCCCCATATTTTTTATTCTTGCTTTTACTTCGTCAGGTGTTTCAACTATCTCAAAATGCATTTCGTCTTTGCGCTTTGCATAGTCTCCGCCCCAACGAATTCCGTACTTGCTGCACAACTCTCTTATGATACGAGCCTGCTGCTTTGTAAAAGTATTTTCCGCATGTAATGGATGCTTAGTAGCGTTTAGATCTATGGCTGTTCCTGATGCGTGATTTGATAAATCAGAATCACTACCTCTAACATCCCTATAGGCGTATGCCCAATCGTCAAACACTCCCTCATCAATAGGTTCTACCTGAGCATGAAACTCAGCAGCAAAGGCAGTCAAGATTACTCCTGCGTCTTTCTGTAGTCTCATTTTCCTGTCAGTGCCCTTTATTTTAAAGATCTGTATGTCTATTTCTTTTTGATCTTTAGATGCTGGCCATCCATTTTGTGATTTTTGCATTACTCGCCCTTTGTTTGAAATGTTTTCTTTTTCTTGGGTTGATTTGATTCTATTAGAAGCACCATAATTTGATCCATTCTTGCCTCTAATCTATTTACCTGATCTTTTATGCTTGAGCCACCATTAGGCTTCAACTCAGATAAATAATGTTTCACGAGAAACCTTACGGATCCCGCAAACGCTACTGCTATGGTGATTGCAGATACTATAAAGCCTGCCCACTGCTCTATGCTCATTTGTTTAGTTCTCCTTGTATCCATTGATAAGTCTGGGTAAGGCCATACTCCAAGTTTTCATCTGGAGCGTAACCCAACACAGATGTTATTAGTTCATTGTGTGAAGTTCTTGCATGGACACCAAGAGGACCTGGCACATGCTTCTTAGTTAGTTTCTTGCCTGCTATTTCACAGACAATATCCACCAACTCATTTATAGACACATTTCTCTCAGAACCAATATTTATTGGCTCAAAGTACTTGTCTTGTCTATAAAAATCTACTGTTGCTTTGATACATTCATCAATGTATAAGAAGGATCTATGTTGATTACCATCGCCCCAGATTTCTATTTCATCTGTTGCTTTTGCTACCTTACGACAAATTGCTGCTGGTGCCTTTTCTTTACCGCCATCCCATGTACCGTATGGTCCATATACATTGTGGTATCTGGCTATCTTGTTCTTCATGCCATAATTTCTATTGTAGGCAAGATATAAACGCTCACTAAATAATTTTTCCCAACCGTACTCTGTGTCAGGTGCTGCTGGATATACGGAATCTTCTCTTGTGTTTATGCTGCCTGGATCCATCTGGTTATATTCTGGATACACACAAGCGGTAGATGAAAAGAATATAGATTTAACTCTTACCTTCTCTGCTTGTTTTAAAACATTAACATTTATGAGTATTGAATTACCCATAACCTCTGCGTCATTATCTCCAGAGTTGATATAACCTGCTCCACCCATGTCAGCAGCCAATTGATACACTTCATCAAATCTTATTGGCATTACTTTTTCTATAACGCTTGGATCTCTTAAATCTCCAATTACAAAGTCATCAGCGTATGTTTCCCAGTGCTCTGGATGTTTAAGATCTACTCCACGAACCCAGAAGCCATCTTCTTTTAGTCTTTTGACTAAGTGGCTACCTATAAATCCGCCTGCTCCAAGTACTAATGCTGTCTTCATTTTCGCCCCGCTATCTTTGTATTGTAAGTTTTCTCCCACTCAACAATGTCATTCTCGTCATTGAGAAGAGGTTGCCCTTTTATATTTAGGCTTGTGTTTAACAACACTGGAACTCCAGTCATGGCATACCAGTTTGATAACACTTCGTATAATCCTGGATGTTGTTCTTTATTGACTGTTTGTACTCTTGAAGTACCGTCTTTGTGAACGACAGCAGGAATCTTGTCTGGTTGTAAGCACTCTACTGCATACTGCATGTACGGACTTGTAAAGTCCATCTTGAACCATTTATGAGCATGTTCTTCCATCACTACAGGAGCAAATGGTCTAAATAGTTCACGCTTCTTAATTAAATTTACTTTGTCTTTGATATCAGGATCTCTTGGATCAGCCAGAATACTTCTGTTACCCAAAGCCCTTGGACCGTACTCTGCTCTGCCTGAAGCAACAGCAACTACTTTGTCTCTGATCAATCCTGTAATAATATCTGTTACTGGATATGGACCACCTAAGTCATAGCCAAGATATGGATGTTGCCAGTTTACATGCTTACCATACGCTGCTGCGGCGGCACCTAAAGAAGAGCCTGCATCACCAGGATTAGGCATGATCCAAATATCATCAAATAATTCCCACAGTCTTGTATTGGCTGAACAATTCAAAGCACATCCACCCATAAATACAAGGTTTTTCTTGCCAGTTATTCTTTTAACATGCATCATAAATTCATAAAGCCTAACTGTATAAACATGTTGTACAGCAGCAGCAATATCAAATCTATCCTGCTCTGTTATTGGAATTGGCCAGTCATGTATTCCTCTATGGAAGTTATATGCTTGTCTATCTTTGTTGTCAAAATATGATTCTATGTATTTATAATACTTACGCCAATCTCCATATGCCGCCATTCCCATGAAGATATATTCTTCTTCGTTAGGCTTTAGTCCTACAAGATTTGTAAAGGCTGAGTAGAAAAGACCAAAACTAAATGGATAGTTTTTCTTCTCAACTGACTTTATGTTAGAGCCTTCGCCTACCCAAATAGATGTTGTGTTAAATTCACCTATTGCATCTAAGACTACTATTGCTGCGTCATCAAATTTACTTGTGTAGTACCCTGCTGCAGCGTGAGAGTAGTGGTGGCTAAATGATTCTCTTGGCACCCATTTCAAATCTGCTCTGTTGAGATAATAGGGCTTTCCTCCGCCAAAGCCACCACGAGTAATTATTCTCGCCTTCTTCAGCCATCTATGTTCGTAATACGCTATTCTGTCTGGTTCTCCGTAAGACAATGCATAATCTATTAATTCGTCATTTGTATACCAGTCATTTTTTTCTTTGCTAAATCTTTCAGCATGTCCAGCAAATAATATGTTTCCGTCTTCTATAAGAGTTACTGATGCATCATGTGTTGTTTCATTGATTCCAAGAATTTTCATAACGCCCCTCTTTGTTTAGTTGTCCAACTTTATTTTTAAATCTGTTTAATATATGACTCATGCCTTCTTTTGGTGGCATAGCAATAACCATGTTTGTAGATAATAATCCAGCAGATTGACTAAATGCAGAGTTCCCAACTATCAAAACTTTGGCGGTAAGCATAAGAATAAAAGCATCATAGGTATCTAAGTAATCAATTATCTCAACATTAGGGTAAGCACTTTTAAGTAAATCTATATCAATTCCTGTTGTTGGATATCTACCAAACTCATCTTTATGTAAATATGGCTGGCAATTAAACATCTTTTGTTTCTCGCCTACAGGAGTATATGGCTCTTCGTTTCTTGCATCAGTAGTAATAATGACTCTTGGGTTATCTAATTGTAAATCTTGTATTATCTTAGGTATGTCTTTTAGTAGGTTAAAGTAGAACTTGTCTTCTGTGTACCTTGGATTTTCAGGCACAGCATTTCCTCGTCTAATATGTATGACTATTGAGTTATGAACTGTGTCAGAAAACTTATTAAATTCTGGTGCATAGTCTAAGAAATCTGTTTCTGCAATAATTCCTGGAGCATGTGACCATCCAAGACCAATATGAGGACATAATGTTTTATCTGGAATAGAATCAAAATCTATATCTTTCCAAGGGTTTAGTAGAACATTATTAAATTTCTCAAGCATCTCAGCATATTTTGGGTCATCTTCACTCTTGATATTATCTGATGAATGTATTAAGAACCACTTAAGTGGAGTATCTTCAAACAATTTATTCTGTTGTTTAGCATAGGACATGGCATAGATCTTTTTCCATAGCATGGCACCTATTCCATCATCTGTTGGAAATTCTTTAACTATTTCTGGCATAGTTGTTCATTCCAAAATTCTGCGATATGTAACTGTCTATGCAATCCTGGATGAGGCCAATGAGCACCTGGCCCCCAATCTCCAGAAAATTTATGATAATCGTAGGCATAGTCAAATACATCTGGATGCTTTTCTTTCCATTCTGAGTGGCATCCTGGCCAATTTATCATTTCATAATGAGGAGGTAAGTCAGAAATATTATTAACAAAAACTCCAAATTCAAAACTTGATGGAAATTGCTTTCTTGTAGGATCTGGTATGTAGTGTCTAAAGTTATCTTTTAAAAATTGTTCTTGTTCATCTGTTAGTCCATTTGACCAGCAAGACCAATATAACTTTATTCCTGCCGCTTCACAAAACGCCTCAAGCATCTTGATATGATCCAAATTCTGGTAATAAACCCATTCATAGGGCAAGATTTCCTGATAATTCCAAGGGGCTGTAGCCTTAGTGACTTTAGGTGAGTGGTTGGCATACCAATCCCTAAGCCCACTTGCATACCCATCTATAAAATAAAATCTCTCAAAATTAGCAAAATGAGCAATGACTATATCTGGCTTATACTGATATTGATGTATGGCTCCAAAGAAACTGGAAACTAACTTATTTGCAGAGGCTCCAGAGTAGGCTATAGAAGCCACAGGAGCGTCATAGAGGCCTGATAGCAGTTGGGGCCATGCCATATCATTAGGAAGGCCCTGTCCAAGCGTTATAGAGCATCCTAAAGCCATTACAGAGGGTCTTGTGGACAATTCTATGGACCTCAGACCATCGCTATTCCATTCATAGTTATATTCTGGTCTTGCAACCTCAGAATGACTGGCTAAAATTGGCTGGGATTGAGAATAATCTTTCTTAGGATTAGTCTTATCATAACCAATATGAGGAATAACTCTGGGATTAAATACATCAAATAGCATTAGTAGATTACTCCACCTTTAGGTATTTTTCTGTATTTACGCCACATCTTAAACTTATATTTAATTCTTTTTAACATTTTGACTCTTCCCATTCACGCCACCACATTTTCCTGCCATTATCTAATGGATAGTTAAACCAGGAGTATGCCCATCCTTCTGCTTTTGGTGGGTTATCAAAGAAATCCCATGTCTCAATGCCCTTTTGATTTCTTATTCTATGGATATAAGCACTGTAAGTACTTCCTGATGTACCCACAAAATTTACAGAATCATGTAGGACTAAATTGCAGATTAAGCCAAATACCACTTCGTCTTGAAATGGCAGGGATTTAAAGTCATCTGCAAAGTTATTTACAATGTACTCATCTAATAGAGTAAATCTATGTTTATTATCTTGAACCATTTTATGTCCTGGTTCACAGGTAGATACTACAATTGGTATATTATTCTGTTCAAATTTATTTAGCCAGTCTTCAAACATTTCTTGGGTAGTCTCAAACATTTTAATATGATCAGATAGCCTTAAATGCATACCCTGAAATGTACCCAAAGATGCAGATATTTTGTGAGCCAAATCAGTATATTCCTTCTTAAATTTAACTGAAGATAATGTCTTATTTAGTTCAGGGCTTCTGCCATAAAAGAATCTTGAGTACCAGCCTAATGTTCCTTTTAGGTGTATTGGCTTATCTAATGGTAATCTTTGTCTACCTTCTGCAAATGCCAGTTCATATTCTGTTATTTCTGGCTGATTACTATAGTAGTAGTTATTCATCATATCACCTATGACTACTTCTTCTTGCTTGAATGTATTTATTTTCTCATCAACAACTATGATGTTTGCATCAAAATCAAGAAGGTCTAAAAGATGTGGGAACTGGTCAGGATTGGTAAAACCTTCTCTTTGTCCGTTGTACCATCTTGAGGGTGTGTAGATTGGAACAGTTCTAAAATCATATAGATTGTCACCATTATTGCTTACATAGTGCACTACAACAGGTGCTTTTGTTTCATGTGACAGACCTATTGCTAATTCCAGGCTCATTACCTGATTGATTAGACCTGTAGGATTCCACAGTTGGAAGAATATTTTATCTGTTGTTCCATTCATCTTCTGTTATTTCGCCCCTAATTACTCTTAGATAATCTGGCCCTTTAGTAAAATACCAATGGTCAGGTTCTGCAAAGTGGAAGAAAATCATAGCAACATGATTAGTCTCTGGATTTGGAAACTTCTCTCTCCAGTGCCATTGATCATTTCCATAGTAGGCAAGTGCCTGATTTGGATAAAGCGTATAAGCCTTATCATCTACAAACAGGTCCCATGGCTCTACCTGATAAACACACATATCAAGAGTATAAGTACATGCGTTATCGTCTTTATGCTTGTATAAACTTGGTTCAGGATCTTGACCTTCATAATGTGCAAACAAGGCATATGTAGGCAGTAAACCTTCGCTATTAAATGCTTCTCTTGCCTTTGGCACTAATTTATCTGCTAATTCTTTTAGAATAGGTAGGCTATTGTCTGCAATACAGTACCTGCTAAATCCCGCAGAATATTCAAAACTCTTAGGATTTGCCAGGGCAAGTAGAAGTCTGTCATAGTCTTCTTGACTTAAAAGGTCATTTACAACTAATGGATCTTTCATCGCAACCAACTTACTACGGCATATCTTGTTCCTTCAACAACTGGAGAAACAGAATGGTTATAAACAAATGTAGATGGAAATACAATCATCTGATTAGCCTTTGGCTTAAATGTGATACCAAAACGAGGGAAGTTAATTTCTCCACCTGTGTAATTTTCATTTAAATAATAAACAGTAGATACTCGTCTATGAAATTCACTGCAATCATCTATATGATTAGTAAACTTTTGGCCTTTTCCATATTTTAGAATTCCAAAAGTATCATGCCAGTCAGTATCTATAGCAAACATTGCCTTGTAGTCTGCTTCAAGAGGATCAAAATGAGTAAAGAATAAATCACTAAGATTTTTATTAAATAGATCTGCTAAACTTGCAGTATTTACTTCTGTTAGTCCTCTGTAAGGAACACCTATGATACTTGTATCTCTTGCATTTGGATTGACATGGTTAGCATCTTGCTCTTTTACCCTTGCCTCGCCCCAAGATATGCCAGCAGACTGCATTCCTTCTTCTATTTCATTATATAGATTTTCGCTATCAGGAATTACATCGCTATAAACTACTATTCCAGGTGCTATTTCTTCTTTATTCATTATTCCTCCGATTTACCATTTTCCAATGGGACATGTTGCTTTTTCTAATTTGACTTTGCCAGCCATAACACAACCACATTTTTTGCATTGTGTGGTTAGTTTAATAAGTTCTGGACAGCCTTTACATATCTCAAATCTTCTTTTAGCCTCTTCTTCTGATGCTCTTTCAGCATTTGGATTTACTAAGTCCCATGGCCTTGTCTCTCCAAGGTTTTCTTTCCATTGTTGCCAGGCTGATTTAGGCTTCTGGTTTTGTGAGTTTTCCATTGACATAGCCCCATCCAAAATAGTCAACATCGTCTAAAGGTTCTTCAGCAGCAGGAACCTCAATTATCTGAGGGTTAGAACTTAGAACTGCAGCATGAGCAGCATTTCTCTGGAACTTTGCGCTTCCATCGCCTTCATCCTCAAAGTATAAGTTCATTCCTACTTCGCCATCAACAACGAATATAAATTTTCTTTTCATTTAGTTCTCCTTAGTAGTAGTGTAGCATAGATTGAATTATTTTGCATTAGCATGGATCGCAGTTGATTCCAGTCCATGTTCCACCGCAAGGTACGCAGCATACTTGAAGTGTACAACCGTCAATTTCACACTGGCAGCAATTTGAAGTTCCACATCTTGATGGGCCACCTGATGCAGGTACGCATCCATTTGCAGGAATACATCCAGAAGGTGCCACTGGGCTTGGAGCCACAGGTGACGGAGCCACTGGAGAAGGTGCAACTGGAGAAGGTGCAACTGGTGAAGGAGCCACTGGTGACGGTGCTACTGGAGCAGGTGCAGGGCTTGGAGCAACTGGGCTTGGTGCCACAGGACTTGGAGCAACAGGTGCTGGAGCAGGTGAAGGTGCCACAGGACTTGGCGCAACAGGACTTGGCGCAACAGGCGCAGGTGCTGGTGAAGGCGCAACAGGTGAAGGTGCAACTGGACTTGGGGCTACTGGCGCAGGCGCAGGAGCAGGGATAGGTGCAGGTACAGGTGCTGGGATAGGTGCAGGAATAGGTGCAGGAATAGGTGCAGGCACTGGAGCAGGAATTGGGGCAGGTATAGGTGCAGGAACTGGTGCTACTGCGGCTCTTAAATGTATGCCTATACCGCTTGGAAAACGCTCTAATGGACTCACTTCTACTCCTTATTAATTATTAGGCAAATCTACTTTGTGAAGCAATAACAGTAAATGTGGCTGCTCCTGTTTTTCTAATTGTATAAACATAAACATCTGTAGAGTTAATGTTACCAGAAGAAGGTGCGGTTCCACCTAACCACTTAGGAACTACTGCAGATCCATCAATGTTAAAGGCTGTTGGATAGTATGCTGTAGCACCATTTGGTGACTCAAATACTACTGAGATTTGTTCTCCAGTTGCCATTATTGAGTTAAGGGTTGTTGATCCATCACCACGAACATTGATTGTCCAGTTACCTGTAGCATTTACTGTACGAATATTTACAGCAGCAGTAAGAACATCAAGATTAATTGCTCCTGTTGCTGCTACTGCAGAAATATTTGCTGTTTCTTTTGGTGATGTTAGAGTTGCACCTGTTGATATTGCAATAGTTGGAACAGGACCAGATGGGTTAGTAATTGTAATTCCAGCCCCTGCTGTTAAGCCAGTAACATCGCCAGTACCAAATGACTGCCATGTAGTACCATCATAGTACATTGTGGTATTTGTATCAGCAAGATAGACGAACATTCCCTCTTGACGGATAGGTGCTGTCAGGGCAGCGTCTCTCGCTGTAGCGTCAGCAAAGTACATTATTGACTGATTTTGCAGGTAGTACTGTACCTGTGCTGCGGTTAAAACATCTCCAGTATTGAAGGTCTTATAACCAGCGTTTGGACTGCCTGTAGGCATGTTATTCTCCTTATGGTTAGTATGATAAAGTGTTATTGTTGGGTGGATCTGTTAATCCAAGTATACCCTGAGTTGCTGAATCAAGGATAAATGCTTGAATAATTGGTTCTTGAGTAAAGAACTTTGTTGTCCATGCTGTAGGAGTAACATCGTGTTGAACACCCTGCACGAACAATTCTTTTTCAACTGTTGATCCACCAGGCATTGTCTTATATACATATATCAAACGATATATATCTGTGGTCAATCCAGCAACATTAAGGCTATTATTATCAGTAGATAATGATAATGTCATAGAATCAACTCTAAGTTCAGCATTTTTTCTTGCTGCAAGTAACATTCTTGCTTGATCGTTTGCTTCTTGGTCTGTTTGTACAAGAATTCCAGTTCTTTGACCTGACTTATAAAAATAGGTATCAATACTGTCTTGGTCTTCAACTGTTTGAGTTGTTCCACCTACCCTTGTAACTGAAACATCATTTAGAATAAGTTGATCATCAAATGCTATATCTAAATTAATATATGGTAGACCAACATTAACAAGGTCAGAAAATAGGCGAGGACCAACATCTGCCAATTCAGAAACATCTGTACGATCCAAGAATCTTGCAACTCCTGTAGGCTGAATATAAAAAGCACCAAACTCAGATTGCTCTATTGTTTGAATTGCTTGTAACACATTTCTTTCTCCACCTGGATCTACCTGCATAGCAGAATCGCCAGTGTCAATATTTCTAAGTCCTACTGGCCAAGTAGCAAAATCTAATAATGAGTTAACTCTTGCACCAGATAGTTGAACTGTATTTAAATTATCTACTGTAAGAGGAGCAGCACCTGTAGCAACATTTGCTAATAGACGGAAGCCATCAGCACATTGTAAAGTAACTGTAGCATCTTCATTAGTTCCTTGATAAAAGTTTGTATCGTATGAAGTAATATATCCTGAAAACATGAAATATCTCTGAATAATTCCATCGCCTCTGTCTTGATCTGCATATATTCTTATTTTACGAAGAGGTAGCAATTTACCATAGTAGGGTGATGATGTATTCTGAGGATTAAAGTCTGAATTAGGATCATTTAGCACTACCGTCGCAGTTCCAGCCTCAAAGTTGGCAAGAATACGGTTACGACCTCTACGAGTAGAGCATCTTCTTACTTGAGCAGATATGTCTACAATGTCTGCTGGAGCATCTGCAAGAATGTTTTCATCTAAAATACCAAAATTTGGGTCATTCAGTAAGAATGGATATCCAAATGCTGGGCCATTTGCAAAATCAATCTCTACGCCAAGTTTTGGTTTTGCCATTTTAAACTGCCTCTAATAGTAACGAGTTTCCATTAGTTTGTGTTGCCAATAGTCCATTTCTGACTGTTTGGACAAGATCTTGTTCTGATGTTACAGAGCCTTGTACAGTAATGTTAACAATTGGGGCACCCATTAAATTACCACCAGAAATACCTGCTCCTGTAGCAACTGTGCCTTGAGTAAGTGCTCTAAATCTTGCTCTTTCTGCAGCGTCTGCTGCTGCATCTGTCATACTACCGCCAAGAATACCTGCTGAGACTGCGTCTGCATTTTCTTTAGCCCTGAAACCAGCATATGTACTCATAATTCTTTCATTTTGCAATGCTTGTTCTGCTGCTCTTAATGCTGATGCTATTGATGCTGCACCAATGGCTCCAGATTCTCCTGCTGCCAATGCACTTGGTCCTACTTGTGCTGCATACAGTGATGCAGTCTCCATGTCGCCTGCTGCTTTTGCTGCTGCATAATCTCTCAATGCTGCATCTCTTGCTGCTGCGGCTGCTGCATCTGCTGCTTCTTTTGCTAAGGCTTCTGCATCTGCTGCTGCCTTTGCTGCGGCATCTGCTGCCGCTTTTGCTGCTGCTATTACTGCAGGATCTTCGCCAGAACCAGGAACAAATCCTCCAGGTGCAGTTTTGCCAACTACAACTCCAGTGCCTGCCTTTAAAAGAGCCAAATATCTTTCTAATGCTGCTGTAGCACTTAGCCAACCAATTTCTGCTGCCTTAGCAGGATCAATGAGGGTACCTGAATAAGAAACAGGAGCACCAATCTTCTTGATGTATTCAACAACTTGGTCAGTGCTTAACTTCCACTTTTCTTGAATTTTAATAATTTCAGCATCAGTTAACTTACCATCATTTACTACACCAACAAAATCAGCGTACAAGCGTACTTGGTCTTCAGTCATCTTCCACTTGGTCATTAACTTCTGAATTTCAGAATCGCTTAGAACTCCATCATTTAATGCTGTGAAGAAATCAAGATACTGTGCTGCTTGGGCTTGTGTGCTGCCCCACTTTTGTGCAAGATTAATAACTTCATCATCTGATATTGTTCCATCTTCAACAGCAAATATTGTAGCCAAATATGCTTCTACTGCTTCTGTTGTGACGCCCCACTTACCAGCAAGGGCAACAATATCTTTGCTGCTAATGTCGTTATCAGCCAATGCCTTGAGGATATCATCATATCTTTGTGAAAGGTCATTAACAACTTTTCTTAGCAAAACTTCTTCTTTAAGATCTTTTAGTTTCTGCTTATTTATTTCATCAATTTTTTGCTGTCTATTTAGCAATGCCTCAGCAGCATTAATTTGAACTAATTTTTCTTCTTCTGCAGATAATAGTTTAACGCCATGAGTTTTGGCTATACGAGCATTGATCTTTGCATAGTCTGCTTCAAACTTTGCATTTTTCTTTTGTTGCTCAAGCGCTTTCTTCTGTGCAGCAGCAGAGGCTGCAATAGCATCTGCATTTTTCTTTTCTTCTTCAGTCTTCTTTTTAAGTTGTTCTGCTGTTAGACGATTAGTTCTGGATGCTCTTAATGCAGTACGAGCCTGCTCTCCAAGTGCCTGGCTACTTTTTTCTACGGCTTTTGTATTATTGCCAAATAAAATTTTAATTAAGGCAAATCCAGCACCAATACCAGCAATAGCAATTGCAACGGCTTTTGCTTGAGGAACAATCATAGAAATAATTGTCCATACATTTCTAATTGCTACTGCAAATTTTGCCCAGAATCCTGTTGTGCCTTTAACAACTTTGCCTACTTCTTTGAGTAGTCCTCCAACAGTTTTGAGTCCGCCTGCTCGTTTTACAAGGGTTTCAATTCCATCAAGCACTCCCTTGGTAAATTTACCAACAAGCATCAACTGAGATGCCACAAATCCAAACGGAGCAATAAAAGCAATCGCCTTTAAAAGTGTTTCAAATCTTGCCAAGAATGTAATTAATGCAACGCCAGCGTTAGCAATATTTTCAATGGTCTTTACGAGATCAAGAAGGGACTTGCTTATTAATGTTCCATTTTTCTCAATCCAGTCTTCAATTTGAGGAACAACTTCTGTTTGAATTCTAAGCGCAAGATCTGTTAATGCTGGTAATAAAGCAGTACCAAGTTGTTCTGCTATTTCGCTAAACTGTATTTTCAGTCTGGTAAATGGGTCTTTGGCTGCTACTTTTGCTGCTGTGCCAGAATAAGTCTGTCCAAGTTGAGCAAATACTCTTTTAAAATCACCTGCTGCTATGGCTCCTCTATCAAGACCAAGATTTAATTTCTCAAGAGGTCTTAAATTTCCTTGTGCTGCTTTTGCAAGTGCACTTGTTACAGTACTTAAATCTTTATTTGCTCCAATTGCAACATCTACGGCTAAACTATTTAGATATTGTGCGTCTGTTGTATCTTTTGTTGCTGCAACAAGGGTAGCATAACTCGCTCTTAATTCTGTGTCCTGAACATTTGTCAGTAATTGTTGCTTTGTTATATAATCTTCTACTGCTGCAATTTGAGCATTTGTAGCATTAGTTGTAGTTCTTAAAACATTAGCAAGAACTTCTTGTGATTTTGCATCTTCTACTGCTGATTTAACAGCAAACTTTCCAACCTTATATGCAAACAATGCGGCTGCGGCTGCTCCAGCAGCATAAGCCTTTACTACTTTTCTATTAAAATCATCAATCTTTTTGGCTGTCTTTGCGATATCTTTTTGGGCAGCCTTACTACCTTTATCAGAGTATTGAGAGACAATCCTTGCAATTACTGCACCTGTAGTCATTTTAGCCTCTCCTCATTAATAAATTTCTTTGTAGTGTTGATTTAGCCTTTTCCAAAGCGTTATAGATATTTTCAGACATTTTATTTCTATTCTTATCTACCACATGCCAAATTAATCTTGATGGCATAAATGGAGAATCTTCTCTGCTTAAATTATCTATAAATTTGTTCTTACCTGCGGTCTTATTCTTTCTTCCCGCTAATTCATAAATTACACCTGCTGCTGATCTATTTTTTAGTGCACCAGCATTTGTTGTATAGTCTCTTCTAACCTTACCCTCAGCCTTTGTGGATGTTATTCCAGCCTTAATAACGCTTTGATCCCAGGCAGGCCATCCAGCACCACCACGAGAGCGAGGATTGCGAGCAGGCTGAGTAGCCCAACCACTTAGTGGAGGCTCTGATTTTACTAAGCCTTGTGCTTCTTTTTTAGCACTGCTTAGTTCAGAATTAAGAATCTTGTTAAATTCTTTAACTGCATTCTTATCAAATGTTTCTAATGCTTTTAGTGTTTCTTTGACGCCAGTCAGCACTATAACATCTTTACTCATTACCTGCTCGCATTCTTGGATCGCTCCTTGAGATAAATAACAATTGCTTCAAGTACACCGTCAGGCGCTTCAAGCAAGTCGTTGGGAGAAAGGCCAGTCTCCACAGAAACCATGGCTACCGTATAGGTTAGGCTGTCTCTGTGGATTCTGAATTTGGGTCTGTCTCCAGTTCAACACTATCAAGTGTGTCAAGGAATGACTCGCCAAAAGGCTTTACTACCTTACCAGCATCCTTCATCGCTGCCCAAGCCAGGAAGTAGATATGCTCCAACTTCTGATCTTCGGTTAACAACTTAGCAAAACCCTTATTATATTTGTTTTCAAATGCAACAAGAGTCTTGGGACGAAGGCTATAAACGCCTTCTTCTCCGTCACTGGTCTTTACTTTGATACTTAGTCCATCCATTATATTTCGCCCCTTTAAGGTTAGTTAATTAAACTAAGGAGTTACATCCTTAGTGATTGCTCCAGAGATAGGCCAGGACACAGCGATAGTACTTAGTTGGCCTACCGCACCATTTAGCGGAGTCCATTCAGTTACTAATGCATCAAAGCGATATTCTGGATTTGTTGCTGATATTGGTGCAGACGCTATTGGCTTGACTGCACATGCAACCTTTGTTCCTACACGATTTGGCATCAAAGGATTTCCTGGTTCTCCACCAAAAAACTCTTCAATAGAATTGTTTGCAAAATCTTGATAGAAATCAAATGTTACTGTATTAGTTCCAACACCTGCAATTACTTCTTTATAGATGACGCCATCCTTCACAGGAGTCACATCTAAAACATCGTGGACAGTTGAAAGCGTTATGCTTGACACATGGTCGCTAAAATCATATGCGCCTTCAAATACCACACTTGCGTTAGTTAGAACCATTTTGGCCATGTTACGGAGTTACATCCTTAACGATAGCGCCAGTGATTGGCCATGTAACTGATGCTGTAGCGAGTTCGCCAACTGCACCATTTAGAGGTGTCCACTCAGAAATCAACGCATTGAATTGATATTCTGGGTTGTCTGCTGAAATTGCAGCATTTACAGGCTGTACCTTGATTGCAGCAACTGTACCCAAGAGTGGGTAGATTGTCTGCTCAACTTCGCCTGTTGCAAAATCCTGATGGAACTCAAGAGTTACTGAGTTATCTACAAGACCTGCGATACGCTCTTTTGCTGCTTGTGGAACATTTCCACCTTTGAATGCTGTGGTTTCAAGAACATCATATGTGCTTGAAAGAGTTACAGATGCAATGTGATCAGCGAGGCTTACACCAGCAATAGTAACTTCAACATTTGTAAGTACTAAACGAGCCATTATTATTTATCTCCTTGTTCATTGTTAAATGTGTTAAAAACAAATGCTTCTGGTTCTTCCTTTAGCACTTGCACTTCTTCTTTTATTTCTTTTACTGCTTTTGGTGTCTGCCCTGCTTTTTTGATATGTCCTGCATTGACGAGAAATTCTACTGAACTCCCATAAGCAATTATATCATCTTCGGTAAGTTTTTCACCATTAATCTTACCGCAAACTGTTTTACTTGAGGTAACTGTATATTCCATTTTGTTCTCCTTAGCCCCAAATTGTGAGGTTGTAACGATAAGATAAAAATGTTTGATCTCCAGAACCATATGTACCGCTTTCAGCACTTATAACTCTTAGAGTATTAACAAGTCCACCTAATGTTCTATCAGATTCTATGGCAGTCTTAATTGACTTATTGCCAGTTCCACCTAAGAGTTCATCAAGTTTCTCTTGCCCTGCTCTTTCGGAGATTCTCTGAACAATCACATAAACATCAACGGATGCTTGGTCCAAACCACGAGCATTATCAATATCAAATGTGAAATCTAATTGACCTACTATAGCGCATGGAGGAACTACAACATCTGGGATTTGATCATAAATACGAATGCCAGATATGCGTTCTATATTCTTTCCAATACGCTCTCTTACTTTGCTAATTTGAATCATTAGTAAGCCAATCCCTTATTTCTTCTAAATGTCTTTAACAACATTTCTACATCTGGGTCAAGTCTTGAATTTAATCTAACTGTACCCAATTCTACAGATCCAGCAATTCCAAATGGTGATTGCTTTCTTACAAATAATCTTGATGCCTGAATCTTGCAGGCCATCTCTACTTCATATGGTACTTGTGGAAATCCAAATATTCCTGATACCCGCACTGTTTGAGGGAAGAAGTAAGGAAATACATATGAGCCTATAGCCAATAATCTTGTATAAGGCCATCCCTTTAGTGGATTGTTTACTGGCTCGTACATAACATCTAATGGAGCACTTGTAACATTCCATATTTGAGTATATGTCTGTTCAAAATCAACATCACAAGCCAATTCTGTTACTTCAACGATATCGTCTGTTTCTACATACCAAGGGCTGTATGCTGTGTAGTATCTTGTAGCAGGGAATGCTTGACTACCCTCTTGGTAAAAAAATCTTTGGCAATATTCATCAATCTGACGACTGGCAGTAAGAATCGCTGCTTCAATAGCAACATCATCTATAGAATCTTCTATCTGCAATGCATTCTTAACATCAGCCAAAGTTGTATAAACTGTGCTTGATTGACTCATTTGCTCCTCTTCTCCAATTTAGGTAACATAGCCTTTTCTACTTTAGGTAGAGCAGTTGCTGTTTCCTTTTTAATTCTAAATATCTTTTTAAGTTTTTTCATTTTCCCTCGTTTAAAAGGAACAGGCTGACAAATCGGGGCGTCTGCCAGCCTGCCCTTCCTTAGATTACTCTAAGTATTGCAATAGAGTGCGGGAGGCCCTGTGCTCTATGCAAATCTAACTTAGAATGATGGTGCTGCTAAACCAGTTCCGCTAATTACGGATGTTGCTGCAGGATAACGACCAGCAGAGAATGCTGAGTATCCATAAACAACTGACTTAACAGTGAGTGAGCCTGCACCAGTTGCATCAAATGTCAATGCGAATGGTGATCCAGCCTGCTCCCAAAGATGTAGTTCTGGTGCTGTTACGCAATAGATTTCATCTTCGTTTGTACCTGCACCTGCATCAGTAACAACATTAGCATCAGCAATGATAGGTAGACCCATCAATGAGTAGCCAGAGTTACCGTAAGATGCTGAACCTGCACCAGTTGAGAATGCGTTCATTGGACCATTTGCTGTAGGAACAACAAGTGGACGCTTTGCATCATCAACAGCAGCAAGCAAGAATGCCAAGCGGCGTGGGTGCATGATCCAGTGTGTAGGATTCATGAATACGCCAGTTTGGATCTTCTGGTAAGCATCTGCCAACTTTGGATATAGTTCTGCAACTGTTGGTGAAGCATCTGTATATGTTACAGAGTTAACGCCAGAGGTGTTGCGGATACCACGAATTTGTCCTGATGCTCCAGAACCATTGAGGATCTGGTTGTCAAGAGTGGTGTGCCATGAACGGATTAGGTCCTGTACGACGAATGCATCTACGCCAGTTCCACGCTCAATGACCTGCTTTGATAGATCTTGCTGACCTGCGATTGTACGCACATCAATAGTCAAGAGTGTATCATCGCTGTCTGTTTCAGAAACAGCAGAGTTCTCAGAAGCCTGAACTGCAGTGCTTGTGCCTGTAGTCATGCGAGAGATATTTAGTGTCATACCTGCATTTGGCAACACATGCTTGTTGGTTGCGAAATCAGCAGTTGGACGACCTGCACGAGCAAATGGTGCTGCGAGATCAACGAGGTATTGTGGGATTACAAGACCTGCAAAGTTACCTGTTGCAACATCACGACGCTCAACTTCGTTTTCACGAGCATGGCGAGCAAGACGATCTTGTGCGCCAAAGTCATTACGATACTGAGCATTGAATGCGTCAGCAATGAATGAGTTTCCTGAATTCTCAGTGTATGTGCGTGGTTCGCTTACAATCTTTGTTGTAGCGGTTGTCTTTGGCATAGCAACATCTGCTACTGCTGCACGAACTTCTGCAACCTTAGCATCAGCATCTGCTTGTGCCTTGAACTTGTCAATCTTTGAATCAAGTGAGCGTGATTCCTCAACAAGGGCATCTACCTTTGCTGACTCATCATTTGTAAGGTCTGTGCGGTTCTCTGCTGCTACTGCTTCAAGAACTGCATCCATTTCTGCCTTAACTGCTTCACGGCGTTCAATCAATTTGTCTAAATAAGACATTGTTTGTTCTCCTTATGTGAGTTATTTAAGTTATTTGAGGTGGTGGCGATGGATTTCACGACGCTTACAGGGTGTGATTTTCGCTCCGACTTCGCCTATTATTTCTAATAGGAATTATATTGTGTTGCGCTTTGCTTGTGCCAATCTTAGAGACATTCCTCTAATTGGTACATTTAATTGTGTAGAAGGAATTTCTCCAATTACCTTAGAACCTTCTCCAGGTGTATCTGTAATTAATTGAGTAATTGCAGACTCTTCTAATTCATCATCTTCTACATCTGTGTATGGAGAGTTTTCTTCTTCTTCTGACTCTACTCCGTTATTTCCAAGTAGTGTACCCATGACTTCTACAGCCTTCATGATGTATTCATGACCTTCTGTTAAGTCTCCAAAGATGCTCTCTAATACTAATAGTGAATCACCACTTACTTCTCTGCCCTCTTTAATTTGAGCAATAGCCTTCTTTAGGGCTTCTCTTGCTTCTACAGAAGTTGCTGGGTATGCAGGATATGTGACGATTGATACATCTCCGTCAGCCAGAGATACCTCAGTAAGTGTTCTTTGAGTACGGTCCTCATTCCACTTCTGACGAATAACTCTAAAGGCAAAGGACATTTGATCAACATCTCCACGAGCAACGAGTGTATGTAAGTCTCTTGCTTCTTGGGTGTCTGCTAATTCTGCCTCAAAATAAAGACCTCTTTCGTCTTCATATAATTTCATTGTGCCATTCTTGGTTCTGGCTAATGGCAAGCCCTCATGATTAATCAATAAGCGAACATCTGGTGTCTCTGTTAGAGTCTTTCTAAAGGCACCTGCTGCTATTGTTTCAATGAATGGTAGTGGCAAGGATGGCTCATTGAATACCGCAGCATAGCCTGCCATACGCAGTTTACCGTCTTCTGCCCTTGTTTCTATGTCCCTCACCACGAAGGTACGGCGTTCTGTCTTTTTCATTTTGCTCCTTGTCTTACTTTCTTCATTATTTAAGGAATCTATTTGGCGTTGTGCCCAGTTTTGAGCAGCATCATCAAAGTTTGAATTTCCGCCCCAAAGTAACCAAGCAACTAATCCTGGACCTGGATACTGTGAATCTGAAGGATCACTGTTCTTAGGTGCCTGACCGTCTGCTTTGTGTCTGGCGAACCATGGTGCCATCTTTCTGACTTTGTTCTCAGAAATACGACCTGCTGCCATTTCTCTTGCTTCTCTCTTGGTAGCATCAGTAAGTCCGTCGCCACCAAAACCTTCTGCTAAATAATCCAATCCCTTTTGAGCATTTCTTCTAATAAATTGTGGGACTGTTCCTACTTCTCTAACCTCTCCAAGAGGTTCCATATCTTCTGCTATAGATATTGCTACCATTTGATCAATAGCATCTTGTTTATTATCATGGCATTTAAGAGTAGTATATGAGCCATCAGACTCTTCTTTAACTACCGCCCAATTTTCACAATCGCTCTGTTCAGAAGATATTCCGTAAGGCATTAGTTTTTTACCTCATCGCTATAAACAGCATCAGGATTCTCTGGATTAATTAATGCTACCTGCTGTAACTGAGCAGAAGCAAGACCAGTGTGACCAATCTCTTCCATGCCCAAAGTCTTAGCAACATCATCAGGGTTATATCCAGCCTGTACGAGAATAGAAGCAATTTCAGCCTTCATCTTATCTCCAACAAGTGGTGCCTGTGCTGCATCAATATTCTGTAGAGGAAGTCTGTATTGATCTCCAGATTCTCCAAGTGGAGATAGATCTTCGTATGAACGAACATCATTTAGGCTTAGGAAGCCTTCTCTTAGACCCTTTGTGTAGGCATCAAATCTTTCAATTGTGGTACCACGAAGAAGGGCATCTAAATTAAATCTAACAAATCCATCTGCTTCAGGAAGCAATGGTGATAGTGCTTGTTCCAAACGCTCTAATAGTGGGCGTAGAGAATGCTGTACAAATGAAAGGTTCTGTGCTTCAACAGACGCATAAGACATAGCACCATTTACTGGATGACCCAAGAGACTTAGAGGGACTCTAAAAATTCTTGCGATATCTTCCACATTGAATTTTCTGCTTTCAATTAATTGTGCGTCTGCAGCGTTTAGTGATAGAGGCTTAAATGCTGCTCCACCTGAAAGAACTGCTGTTGATCCAGACATATAAGGACCACCATGGTTTTGATTCCATTGACGCTTGATATCTGCAGCCTGCTCATCTGTCAATTCACCTGCTACTTCAATAACACCTGCAGGATTTGCGGCATTACCAAAATATGAAGAAGCATAGGTATCAGAAGCCATAGATATTCCTACAGACATTCTACATGCACCAATAGGTGATAGTCCATAATGGCTTCCAGGAAGTTTCATCATTGGAATATGAACCATCTCATTTTTAGTCAAAATACGAGTAAAATTATTTAGTTCATCTCTTAGTTTATATACAAGAGGTTCTCCTGGAGCCAATCTTTCTATCTTTACATCATTAGGATTAATACAATATAGTTCAACTACCTCGCCAGAATCATCTCTAACAGTTAGGATATATGCATTTCCATGTAGGTGTAGGGATGTAATTATTTGCTCAATAAACTCTAATCTTGTTGATTCTGGATTAGGCTTATTTATCCATTCAGGCTGACTTCCGTATACCGCCGAATAAGAGATACGATTGCGACCTCTGCGTACATATGCACCCATTGGTAGCGAAGCAACAGTGTCACCTAATAGCCTTACGCATGAATAAACTGTAGAAATACGAAGAGCAGAGTCTGCATCTACATAAACACCAGCATTAGCAACACCATAGAGTGGACGAGGTGGAATTAGAGGCTCAATGTACTGGTTATTGCCTTGTCGCTGTTCACCAGATGCTTTTAATCTTTTAGATAGACTCATATTAACCTATTCTCCTTACCATGTGGATATTCCTACTCGCTTCCAAGTGTTGGATGCAACGCATACATATATATAATCGCTGTCCCATGTTATCTGTCCTTGACTGCCAGGATCTGTAGCAAGTGTTGGAACATAGGCTGGTGCTAACTCAAATCTTCCAGTAATTCTTACTTTACCAGTGTTACCACCTGCTGGATCAAAATCACCGAATATCAATGGTGTTGCTGTACTTGTGTTAGATATGTAAAGTTTATTGCTACCAGTTTCGCCTAATCCCGCTTGATATCCAATAAACACATTGTCTGAATAACTGGTGCCATCACGACCTGCTTCAGTACCAACAATTGTATTTCTTGATCCAAGACGAAGGAATTGTGATGCTCGTCTTCCAAGAACAGCATTATTGCTTGCATTGGCATTGATTGTTGCAACAGGAACGCTAAATCCTGATCCTGTTCCACCTAATGAAGTTGGAACTAATAGTGATAGGACTGCACCGCTTCTAACAGCACCATTCCATCCAGTAAGTGTTACTGATGTTACTCCGCCACCTGAAACAACAATTGTTGCAGGAATTAGAGTTAAATATGGATGATTAGGAATTAGGTTAACTCCTGTATAAGTTCCATCAACATATCCTGAACCAGGAACTATTGTTCCAAGTGTAGCAATCGTATCTGTAACATTTGTTAATGCCTGCTGTCCAATTGCAGTATTAAATGATCCAGTGATATTTTGAAGCATTGTACCGCCACCAAGAGCAGTATTTTGGCCACCAGTAAATGTTAAGTTTGATGACAAGTTTCCAACGGCAGTATTAGCAGTACCAGTAGTCATATACTGTAATGCTTGAGCACCCTGTGCCTGGTTATTATTACCAGTTGTTAAACTTTGTAGTGCAAAGATACCCAGAGCAACATTGCCATTTCCAGTAGTACATGATTGAAGTGCTGAATTACCTATAGCAAGGTTAACTTGACCAGTTGTATTATTTTGAAGTGCATGATCACCAATAGCAAGAATATCATCTCGTTGATTATCTTGTGCTGCTTCTGTTCCAATTGCAATAACTCTATTAACATTGCTGAATTGTTGTGCATTTAGACCAGCAATAAAGTTATCACTACCAGTTGTATTGGTATTTAATGCACCTATACCTATAGCAATATTTCTTTCACCGCTTGTATTATTTGAGGATGCACCTTGGCCTATTGCAATATTATAAGAACCAACATTATCTTCAAGAGCAACTGTACCAATAGCAATGTTTGAAGTACCAGTTGATACAGAAGTTAATGCACGAACACCAATAGCAATATTGTTATCAGCGATGTTTTGTTGTAGGGCTTGATAACCAATACCAACATTGTTATCTCCACCTACATTTGTTTCAAGAACACTTCCTCCAATAGCGGTATTTTGTACTCCATCAACATTGTTTTGTAATGTTGCAAATCCAACTGCAGTATTTGAAGCACCAACTGTATTTAGTCTTAATGCTCTCCAACCAATTGCAACTTGATTATTTGTTTCAGTAACATTAAGCGCTTCTACACCAATAGCAACATTTCGTTCTACTGCTGTACCTGTACTTGACATTGCTCCAACACCAACTGCGGTGTTCTGACTTCCTGTTTCATTATTTGAAAGAGCAAATGTACCAATACCAAGATTTTCATTACCAGTAGTATTATCTCTTACTGCTTCATTACCAAGACCAATATTATTGCCACCAGTAGTTGTAAATCTTAATGCACGATTACCAATACCAATATTTTGAGAACCAGTTGTTGTGCTTACAAGTGTTTCATTGCTACCAATTGCAATATTTCCAAATAGTTTATTTAGACCTTTATTGATATATAATTCACCAAATCCAGAAGATGTTTCTGCTACTAATCCATTACGAGCAAAGTAAGAATTTGCATAAACATTATATGAGTTATGTGCATCAATAGTTATTGGTGTTGCACCAGTAAAATCAGAAGCAGAATAATTTAAGTTAGAGTTAATTATTAGATATTGACCACTAAAATCAACTGCATTAGGTGCTGAACCTACTGCATTAAATACCTGAGAATTAAATAAATAAACTTGGCCTGCAGCCTGAGTTATTGCATAGGTTCCACCACCATAAATTGATGAATCTACGAAATAAACAATTCCATTGGTTAGTGTTGGGAAGTAAACATTTTTTACATTCTTAAAGATTACCACTGCACCAGCATTATTTACTGTTACTGTTCCGCCAGTAGTTGAGTCATCAATACGAACTAAGCCTGTACCTGTAATATTTAGAGCATTTTGTCCAATTCTTAATCCTTTTATTAATACGCTACCAGATCCAGTCTTGTTTAAGGCGTTTCCAATAGTACAATCAAAAATGTTAGCACTTGCTGTACCTGTAATATCAAGAATTCTAACTGCCATTCCTTGAACTGTACCATTTGCTGCACCGCTTGGAATTGTTAGTGTTCCATCTATATAAGTACTGCTATTTGTGATACCCTCGCCATTTGCAGCAACAATATTGATTCCTGATATTGCTGGCAAATTAGGATTTTCAATATAAGTACCTGGATGTACAACAATTGTTGATCTTGTAGGACTTAATAATGTCAAAGCATATGTAATTGTTAGAACAGGAGTTACTAAATTACCATTTCCTGTTGAATCGCTACCGTCTTTTGAAACATGGATTTCTCTGTCATAAACAGTAGGTACTGGACCAGTTGCTCCTGTTGCGCCTACAGGTCCTGTAGCACCAGTTGGTCCTGTGTTTCCAGTAACGCCTTGCGGACCAGTGGCTCCTACTGGGCCAGTGGCACCAGATGGGCCAACATCTCCAGTAACGCCTTGAGGTCCAGATGCTCCTGAAGGTCCAGTCGCTCCTGTAGGTCCAATATCACCAGTTACTCCTTGATCGCCAGTTGGTCCAGTTGCTCCAACAGGTCCTGTTGCTCCTGTAGGACCAGTATCGCCTGTGACTCCTTGAGGGCCAGTTGGTCCAGTTGGTCCAGTTGCACCTGCAGCACCAACGGCACCTGCTAAGTTAATTGACCATGATGAATGTGTTTCTCCAACACCTGATGCTGAAGTTACAAGAATTGTTAATTCACCTGTTATATTGTTATAGTTTGTAACAGTTCCAATCATGTAAGAATCAATGTCATGAGCAATTACTGCTGTTTGACCAATTGAGTAATCTACATTTGGATCACTAAGAATAATTCCAAAGGTTGAATTCTTTGCAACAATAGTTTCTGTTTCAGTAGATGTGTCTGCATACTTATCTCCATCAGCACCTGCTGCACCACTTGGTCCTGTAGCACCTGTGGCTCCGATTGGTCCAGTAGCACCTACAGGGCCAGTGGCTCCTGTTGCTCCAATGGGACCAGTAGCACCAGTATGTCCTTCAGGGCCAGTTGCGCCAATAGGGCCTGTGACACCAGTAGGGCCTGTAGCACCAGTAACACCAATAGGACCAGTAGATCCTGAAGGACCAATGTCTCCAGTAGGTCCAGTTGGGCCTGTAACTCCAATAGGGCCAGTAGTTCCTTGAGGCCCAGTAGCACCAGTTGCACCAATAGGTCCAGTTGCGCCAGTTTGACCAACAGGACCAGTGGCACCAATATCACCAGTTACACCAGTAGCACCAGTAGCACCTGTGGGTCCAGTTGGACCAGTTGAACCAGTAGGACCACCAGCAGGACCAGTTGCGCCAGTTGCTCCAGTAGGACCTGTCGCTCCAGTGGCACCAGTAGGACCAGTTGCTCCATTAGCACCAGCAGGACCTGCAGGACCAGGAGCAGAGACTTCAACGATGTTTAATACTTCATTTACATTCACTTGATTAGACATTCGCCGTCACCTGTGCCCTTACTGTCATTTGTCCTTGAATTAATCTTTGAATATTTGAACCGCTTGTGAGTTCCAAATCATAAACATATAAACCTGGCTGAATTGATTCCATTTGAGTTGCAGTAGCCATTAGGTTAATTGTACCAGTTAATGGAGTTATTGTTATTCCGCCATTACTTGTGGATAGAGTTAAAACAGCAGCAGAATCAAACTTGCTGCGTAGTTGCATACGAGCAGTATAGCCAGTCAATACGATAGGGTTGCCGTTATAATCAGTGTAAACAATACTGAGTGTCCATGTAGCCCCTTGATCCATGACGCCATTATAGATGCCTGCTGTCGCCACTACTACTCCTTCTCATTTATATATACTAAAAAAGTGCCTAATGCTATAAAAGCAAGAGGCATTGAAATTAAAAAAAGTCCATAAGTTGCAAGACCTACACCCGCTATTTCTGTCAATAGTGACCAGTCTATCTTGAATTTCTTCATCATTCTCCTTATACGAAGTGTATTCTTGGCGTGATTGGCTTTTGTTTAGGTGCTGTTGCCCTATCATAACCAAATATTGCTGCTACAGCAGCGTCAATCTTACGCTTATTTGTAGCCTTTGCTACCATCAGACCTCTTGAGGAAGTCTTAGTAACTGTGTTTGCTATATGTCTGGCAAGTCTTGGATCACCATCATGAGTAAATGATTGATTCATAATTGCCTCGTAAAATTTCTGTGTTGCTGGAACCATACGCTCTGCAGAGTTTGGATAAGATACGATAGGCATACCTTGTTCCTCAAGAATCATAAATGTTCTGGCCCATCTTGCTGGATCAAAGCAAATTTCAAGAGTGTTAGTATCTTTATCTCTATAAGCGTCAATAATTGTCTTCTCTACCTCTGCAATTGGTACAGTCCACATAGGATCTGGATCTACTTCAGGTATCTCCCATAGTCCTACTATCTTTAGATGAGGCTTTTCACCACCTAAGTACCATCCAATTATAGCAGTTGCATCGTTAGAAAAAGACCCATCAAATGCCAGAACAACATCTTCACCTTTAATCGCCCCACGATTCTTAAGTTCTAATGCGTCCCAGGCATCTGAGGGAATCCATGCTTGGCCTGTGCTTACCCACATATTGAGTCTTTTAGTTTTAAACTCATTTTCTGGAGTAAGTAACACAGCAGATTGCATATCCTCTTCAGATAAAATATCTCCAAAAGAAGGATTTGCTAAGTGCCAATTCTCAGGATCCTTGTAATTCAATTTATCATTGCCTTGCCACCATGCAAAAAAGAAGGAAGGATCTTCAACTTCACCTTTTGCTATTTGTATTCCACGATTATACATATCGTAGCAAACAGAATCTTTACCATTTGAATCATATTTTGAACCAGCAGTAGTAATTGCTACAAGCATTGGTTCTTCACGAGCACCCATAGATAGAGATAAAACATCATATAGTTCTCTATTTGGTTGTGCATGTAACTCATCAATTACAATAAATGTAGAGTTAAGACCTTCTTTTGTATATGCTTCAGAAGACAAAGCCCTATACACAGAACCAGTCAAAGGGTTATAAATTGTATTTTGATAAACCTCTAAAATGTCTTTTAACTCTGGTTCTAACTCAATCATCTTCTTTACTGTCTTAAAGATAATACGAGCCTGTTCTTTATCTGCCGCCGCAGAATAGATCTGACCACCATTAACACCCAAAACCAACTGCTCTAAAACAAGAGAAGCAATTAGGGCTGACTTTCCATTTTTACGAGCAATGCCAATTAAGGCACGACGATGTTTTAGAAGCCCATCTTCTCTTTCAGCATATAGATGCAGAAGAAGATCTTTTTGCCAGGGCCTAAGAAGGAACTTATCGCCAGTCTTACCAGCAATAGAGTCTTCCGTTAAATGGCAGAGAGTCTCAATAAAGTCTATGACTTCATAACCACGAGTGTTGCCTAACTCAGTTTCTGAAACAGGTGAAAGATATGTAGGTGGCCACGCCATGCTAACCTCTAAGTGCTAACGACAGCCTGCTCTTTTCAAAGTCAATCTCTATGATTTCTACTTCTACTTCATGACCAACAGTAAATTGATCAGGTGTAAATTCAGCCATCTTGGATTTATGTACCAGGCCAGCAAGTAGACCTATCTCAACAAAGACTCCATATTCAGTAATACCTGAAACTAAGCCCTTATGGATTTGACCTACTGTTAATTTGGCAAATTCTATTTGCTTATCTTCTTTTTGCATTTGCTCAATAAGAGTGCGGCGATTTAGAACTATACTTCCCTTAGCCCTATCAATTGAATTGATAATAAATTCGGCCTCATGGCCTACATATGGAGTAAAGTCTGTAACCCTATTTACATCAACTAAGGATCCTGGAAGGAAGGCCTTTAGGCCAATGTCCACCATTAATCCACCTTTAACAACTTTAGTCACTTTGCCAATAACAGGAATAGACAATTCAAATCTATTCTGCATATCATTCCAAATGGCTTCTGTCTCACCTTGTTTTAGAGACAATATGTATTGGCCTTCATCAGTCTTATTTATGACTATGCCTTCTACTACCTGCCCAATTTGGACTACTTCATTAATCTCTACATTCTTGCGATTGGTCAATTCATGCTTTGGCACAAATGCCTCGCTCTTGTCACCAATATCTACTAAGACGCCATCACGATCAATTTGGACAATAGTCCCAGACACTGGTTGCCCATGTCCAAAATATTTCATGGATGCGTCAATGGCAGCCATAAAGTCTTCTGCTGTTCCTATGTCGTTAATTGCTATTTGATTCATTTATTTGTTCAGCCCCTGTTTCTACGATTATCGTTTCAGCCTCAATTATATCATTGTTGGCTCTGGCACGATTAGCCCTTCTTTCCAAAAGTTTGTCAATAGAAGTTGCAGCCTTGACCTCTGCAACGCCCAAGCGTGATCTCGCAATGGGATCAAAGCCAAGAGATGTTAACGCATCAGTGTAGGCTTTGTTAATTGCGACAAACGCTCTTCCATCGTTGCTCTCAAGGGTAGCCATATATTTATTTCTGGCCGCTTCAGATGCATCAGCCAAGAAAGCAGCATTAGCAATTGCATCAATATCAGAAACAGGCGATAGCCAAGTTACGGCCATAGCCCAAGCCCTGTCCCAAAGTTTTTTACCTGCCTCGCCTAATTGCTCAGGGTAGGCTGGAATCTCACGAGCCATGGGTAAATGCGTAATATTATTCAAATCAGGCAAAGGTCTTTGGCCAGGATTTCCCAACAATCGTTTTAATTCGTTAGGTTTTGGTGGTCTTCCCGCAGTCATATTATTTTATTCTCCAATGTCCGATTTGCGTATTTTATTCTAAAATATCCTGATTCTGTAATTTCGCAGAGAAATACAGAACAG
>Ga0315904_10001775_pt1 | contig 34085 bp, 28 predicted proteins | sample LakEriMetagenome_6_FD_203529 | JGI IMG/M metagenome (GOLD analysis project Ga0315904, IMG submission 203529) | Freshwater fungal communities from buoy surface, Lake Erie, Ohio, United States - Buoy 12 MA120 | ecosystem: Environmental > Aquatic > Freshwater > Lake | place: USA: Lake Erie, Ohio...
CCGGGTTTTTGGTGGAGAGAGTCGCGCGGGTTTTGGGGCTCGAAGCCCTCACCCTAGCCCTCTCCCATTTTGGCGAGTACGCCAAAACAGGAGAGGGGACAGGAGGCGTGTACCTGTTTGAACCGTAATGAAAAAATAAGTGTCGCCAGGGTTTTTGATGGAGAGAGTCGCGCGGGTTTTGAGGCTCAAGGAAGACCCTCACCCTAGCCCTCTCCCATTTTGGCGAGTACGCCAAAACAGGAGAGGGGACAGGAGGCGTGTACCTGTTTGAACCGTAATGAAAAAATAAGTGTCGGCCGGGTTTTTGGTGGAGAGAGTCGCGCGGGTTTTGGGGCTCGAGGAAGACCCTCACCCTAGTCCTCTCCCATGCAAGCATGGGAGAGGGGACTAATCCGACCCTTTCGGTATTGGTTCGCCTTTACGACTGCGATAAGCTATTGAAGCTCTTTGATTTGCAATTTTAAGCATTAACGCTTGCGAATTTTTTCACATTTTTCAGGAGGCTGATCGTGGCCATGTCGTCCCGTTTTGTTATCAATCGAAAGGATTCGCGACAGATGTCGGTGACGCCAGCGGCGATCGCCATGGGACTCTCCGCAGCCCTATGCCTCGCACTCTCTGGATGCGGTTCCAAAGGGGAATCGGAAGTCAGCGCTGAAAATAGCGGCTACAAAGCTGCTGCAAGCGATAACGCATCGGCCACTAAGCCCGAAACAACTGGCGAAACAAACCCAGCCGCGACAGAAACACCAGCATCCAGCACTCCAGCTACCGCGGCTGAAAAAACTGCCATGGCTGAAAAGGCTGCCGCTGCTCCCCCAGTCGGTGGCAATTCGGTCGGTGGCACTTCGGGAAGTAACACGCCCGATGCCAATGCTGCAGCCGCAGCACCCAAAGCCAACCCGGCCACACCTGGCGATATGACCAAAACCGGTGGCATCGTCAACGAAGCACCATCCTTCGCCGCGTTGATCTTCCCCTCCAGCGAAGAACCCGCTGATCTGATCGCCTTCCTGCTCAAAACCGATCAAGCCATTCGAGATCTCGCCGTCTACGGAAGCCAAGGCATGATTCCGGAAAGCGAATTCCGTCAACAAGGTGCTAAGGTGATGGAAATGAAACTCACCGCCGCCACCAAACTGCTCGGCAAAAATAATCTCAACGAAGAAGATATGCGACTCGCCCGAAAAGCAAAACTGCAAGCCCTCTCGCAGCTCAGCGGACTAGGCGACGTCAAAGCCAACGATCAACTCAAAGCGTACGTCGACGAACTGATCACCACCGGTGATCCAGAACTTGTACACAACGGCCGCTTAATGCAACTCGGCTACGCAGCCGAAGCACTCATGGCTGGCAAATCGACCGATCCCAGCGAACTGCTCAGCCGTATCGATGAAGTTCTACAAGATGAAAAATATCGCGGTGCACCTGAACTAATGCAAGTTCGCGCCGCCATGGGCTTGCTCGAACAAATGGGCTTCAAAGAACAATCCGCCGCTGTGCGAAACAAAGTTGGCAAGATGTTTGAAAACAGCAGCGATCCCAATCTAGCCAACGCCGCTTGGCAATTGCTGGCCGATCAACATCCATCCACCAATGCGATGCGAGCCGCAATCGACTCAGCCCTCAAAGGAGAACCCGATGCTACCGAAGCGATCAAGAAAGCATGCTCCGATATGATCGAATCCTTGCCTCCCGAACGAACCGTCGCCTTCTTGGTCGGCCAATCGGTGAATATCGAATACAGCGGCCAACCACAAATCGCGCAGGCCATGCTGGACGTCGTCTCCGGTCAACTCGACAAAGTGAAAGAAGAAAAAGTCCGTCAACAATTGCAGAAGACTCTCGACAACTTCAAACTCCGCCAAGCCATCGTAGGTAAAGAATTGCCGCTGAGCGGATTGGTCGGCACCGATGGCAAACCGATCGATATGGCTGCCTACGCCGGCAAAGTTGTCTTGGTCGACTTCTGGGCCACATGGTGCCAGCCCTGCTTGCAAGAATTACCGAACGTTCAAAAGACCTACGAAGCACTGAAAGAAAAAGGCTTCGAAGTCATCGGTGTGAACATGGATGAGAATGCGGCCGACCTAGAAAAATTTCTCCAGCAGCAAAAACTGCCTTGGGCCACTGTACGCTCCGGCGATGCCGCCAAAGTTGGCTTCAATACCCCGATCGCTCAGGAGATCGGCGTCGAAGCGATCCCGTTCGTTATCCTCATCGGTAAAGATGGTAAGGTCGCAAAGCTGCACACCCGCGGCGAACTTCTGCAACCTGCCGTCGAAGAACTGCTGAAATAATATCCGGCTCCACTCGTTCGATTTCGAAATGGATCCAGCGAACCCTCTCTCGAGATTGCAGCGCTAACCGAAGCACTGCGATTTTGTGAGAGGGTTTACTTTTGCAAATCTTTATTTGGCTTATCCGAAGCCACTCTTTTGGTCCTTGGGGTGGACTCTCTCCCCCAAAGCCTGCAGCCAGCGCATTTGCGTACACCCATTTGCTTGCATTAGCCCAAGAGACCGCGACCCAAATCGTTGACAGTATCCCTCGACCGGATTAGCGTAACCCTTAGATTTGTTGCGGGCCTACTTTTTCGTAGGAACCTGCACAAGAGGCACAAATAGGGCAAATCGTTTAAAGTTTCCTAACCCCTACTTCTTTTGGATAACTTGAGCGGAGTGGGTCACCAGATGAGTGACACCAATCTTCCGCTAGCTAGACTCAAGAGCAGGTAGTGAAATTGTAAGTTAGGAACTTCAGGAAAACTGAAACGATTTTGCTTGAATGGATGTGAGAGCATGGGAAGACGTAGGGCCCGTGCGATCGACCTTTGATTAACAGCGTGATTTCCTTCACCGGCAGATTTGCTCCTTATGGGTTTGTTACTGCTAGTTGGAACGATAGCCTTCATCTTTGCGACGTTGCTTACGCCGATGGTGCGTAGCGTTGCAAGGTCGTACGGTATCGTCGACAAACCTGACGCTCTTCGCAAAATGCAGAGCAACGCGGTGGCTTTAGGGGGTGGCTTGGCTGTCCTCGGCGCGTTTCTTCTGACCGTTGCCATCGCCCTGTTAACCGCGCCGGAAGCGACCAGCTACATTCAGAATCATTGGAAATTGATCTTAGTCATCTCGGGTTCGTTCGTTGCGATTTCGTTTGTCGGATTCGCCGATGATGCTTGGACGATACGAGGCCGACAAAAACTAGCGGCTCAAGTTTTGATCTCGATGCTGCTGATCGCCAGCGGATTGCAGATCACTCATATATCGATTTTTTCATGGAGCATTGATCTCGGTTGGACAGCGATTCCGATCACATTGCTCTGGCTAGCGGGAACATCGAATGCCTTGAATTTGATCGATGGATCAGACGGGTTGTGCTCGACAGTTGGTGTCATCATTTGCGGCGCGATCGCAGCGATGGCTTATTGGGGAGAGCATTATGCGGATGCGATTATGGCAGCTGCCTTGGCTGGTGCATTGCTCGGCTTCCTGCTCTTTAACTTTCCACCCGCTTCGATTTACTTGGGCGACTCAGGGAGCTTACTGGTTGGCTTAGCGGTGGGTGTACTGGCGATTCGAGCAAGCCTTAAAGGACCGACCACAGTAACGATGATCGCTCCACTCGCGCTGCTTGCGATTCCGCTGTTTGATTCGAGCATGGCGATCCTGCGACGCAAATTGACGGGCCGAAGCATCTATGCCGTCGATCGAGCCCACTTGCACCACAATCTGCTGAAGTCAGGCCTCAGTTCCAAGGGGTTGCTGTTGGTCGTAAGCTTGCTGTGCGGTCTGACAGCAGTTGGAGCTTTTATCAGTGTGGTGATGAACCAAGAGGTGATCGCTTTGGGATCGGTTGCCGTGGTACTCAGTATCTTGGTCTTGAGCCGCGTGTTTGGTTATGTCGAATTGAAATTGCTTGGCAAACGAACGCTGAACTTTAGCCGATCGCTCCTAGCACCCAGTGGTGCCAAGGGAGAACAGCAAGTGCATGAGCATGTGATTCAGCTTCAAGGTTCTCGAAGCTGGGACATTATTTGGCAAACGCTTACCGAGTTCGCTGAGAAGCATGGATTGTGCAAAGTATGTTTGGATTTGAACGTACCATGGATGCAAGAAGGTTTTCATGCAAGTTGGTATCGGGCGAAGTTGCCTGACCAAGCGGAGCGATGGCAGACGAAGATTCCAATCGTCAGTGCGAGCAAGGTGGTTGGTCGTCTTGAGATCGCTGCACCGCTGCGAGGCGAACCGGCTTATCGATTGATGAGCTTAGCGGCTGAGATGATGGAATCTTTGGAGAATCACATTCAACGTGTGATCGACGATCGGCCCACTCTAATCACACCTGCTGTCGAACCGCTCGAACCCGAGCCAAGCTTGTCCGACAGTTCTTACGATTTACTTCCCGTCGCCACCGCCCGCAATTAGTAGGGTGTTGTGACCAAGTCGCGTGGCGCGTTGTGGTTCGCATACATTGTGCGGCCCGATGCGAGATCACGGTTGCCAATTCAATCCGTGGCGACGCGGGAACACACCGTGGAGAGATGTCACCGTGGGGAAACGCATCGCGTGGGGGATGGGGCGCATGATGCGCGATACGCATGCGATGCTTTGCGGCTCGCGCGAACGGTGCGTTGCACGCACCCTACAACAATGCGTTTCAAGCACCCTACCAAGGATCGAGTTGGCAATCTTCGATGTGAACCGAAGCGCCTTGTCCCATAAAGTCGACGAAGACGAGCAAGCGAGTTTCACCTTGCCGTTTGGTAACTACGCCGTAGAACCCAGCGAATGGGCCTGTACGCACTCGTACTTTATCACCTGCCTCTAATCGTGCCTCGGGCGTGATTGCTGCACCGGTGGCGATGAGGTCTCGGATTTGCTTTAGATCTGTAATCAGTCGCGAAGCATCTTTGACAGGAACCCAGCGACTGATGCTCCCTGTCGACACCGCGTTGTAACGATCTTCTTCGGTGCCGTACATGAAAACGTAGTTGGAAAACAGCGGCATGTACGAAGTACGAACTCGTCCGGCAGCGGATCGATAACGCTTTTCGATCACCGGAGCATAATAGCCAATCTTGCGATCAAACAATTGCCGCATCAGTTTCTTCTCGTACCTGGCAAGCGTATACATGGCAAACCAGCGAGGCACTTCCAGCGGCTCCAGATTCATGCTGGAATCGTTTGCAGCATTTTCAGCAATGCATCGCTCAAGCAAATCGCCGGGAAACAAATCGACTTCCCGATCTAGAATAGGCATGGTCGTCATCTCTCTCTTAAAAAATCTGATGGCCACCGCGCTGTTCATCATTCTTCTTACGATCCATTAGGCACGCGTCTTGGAAAGAACGATGTCTTCAGAAGAACATCATCTTCCAAGAACATCATCTTCAGCAGGACTCAGCGCCACGACGGCACGAACGAGTCCTTAAGCTTCCGACCTTCTCACGCCCTACATGCATCGATCGAATTGGCGCAGCAATCAATTAACTCGAATCGCCAAACTCCAACCGTAAACCTTGTAAGTCCATCTATCGAATTATTCGACCGTTACCTTTTTTTCGGCAAGTCTTACCAGTGGTTAGCTAGCAACTCTCTTCAATCTCTTTCGACCAAAGTGCGGGGTTAAGTCTTCCTGTTTTTCATGGGATTGGATTAGGGGCGAGGAAGTGCGTTCGATAGGATGCATCGGTCGGATTTTGGCGATCAATCTACGTTGGGAACTTGGTTAGTTCCGGGCATTCATTGACTCTGTAGGGGGCCTTGGGGAGAGGAACTTAGGGATCAAAACAGTTGGTACAAAAAGCAAAGGTTGCTTTTCCTCAAATCACCTCAGACCTCCCAGGCCACGCAAAGCCTCACGTTTTTTCTTTTTCTCAAATCGTTGCCAAGACTTCGGCTTAGACCAACGGATGCGAAAATGAGCAGCCTGGGAGCTATAGAAAGGCAAAAATGGGGAAAAAGCTCTGATTTTGCCCAAAACCCAAACAACAAACCACCCACAAGAACTATTCACAAACATCGCCGCAGCCTGGAATGACTCATGCCTAGTTGACATTGGAACTTGGAGCGGTACCTTGTGGGTGAAATTGCTTATTCTTCCCAGTCAATTTGATTGCTAAACTTTGCGCGATCGTTATAGGATATCAACGACCGTTGATGGAGTTAGTAAAGCTTTCGAATCGGGGGTGAGGGCAACTGGGAGGCATTCCCGAATTCTTGCGCTGCTCAACGGTTGAGCGAGGCGTTGGTCTACTGTGTTCAAGGGGGTTTATCAGAATGAACCGAACGTTTTGGGGTGGATTGGCGGTTGCCGCCATGTTGTTGGTTGCCGGCGTCTCGATGGACAGCGGCAAGGTAGTAGCTGGCTGGGGATGTGGCGGTGGCGCTGCATCTTGCGGAGCTCGTGAAGGATTGTTGGCTCGCTTGCACAATCGTGGCTGCGGTGCAGCTACGGCTGATGCATGTGCACCTGCTTGCGAACCAGCTCCAAGCTGTGGCGGCAAGCCTGGCTTGTTGGCTCGTTTGCGTGCTAATGCAGCTTCCAAGAGCTGCGGTGCAGCAGCTGCTCCTGCTTGCGAACCAGCTCCTGTAGCTTGCGATCCTTGCGCCGAAGCAGCTCCAAGCTGTGGCAGCAAGCCAAGCCTATTGTCTCGTTTGCGTGCTAAGCTCGCTTCCAAGAAGAGCTGCGGTGCAGCACCTTCTTGCGGCTGTGCTCCAGCTGCTTGCGAACCAGCACCTGTATGCGAACCAGCTCCAGTGGCTGTATGCGAACCAGCTCCAGTAGCTGTTTGCGAACCAGCTCCTGCAGCTTGCGATCCTTGCGCCGCAGCAGCTCCAAGCTGCTCGAAGGGCTTGCTCGCTCGCTTGAAGGCACGTCGTGCAGCTCGCTCGAGCTGTGGCTGTGCAGCTCCTTCTGCAACTGAAACTGTTGTTGAAAGCGGTTGCTCCGGTTGCGGAAGCACTGTTGTTGACAGCGGCGTTGTAACTCACACCGAAGCAGCTCCTGCTCCAGCCGCTCCTGCTGCTGAAGCCGCTCCAGCTGCCCCTGCAGCTCCAGCCGCACCTGCTGCTGAAGCCGCTCCTGCAGCACCTGCTGCTCCAGCTGCTCCTGAAGCACCTGCTGCTCCAGCCGCACCTGCTGCTGGCCAGCTGTAATTTGTGAACGGAAACGGCCCTGACCTTTGGGGCCTCGACAACGAGTGAAGCCGAGTTTCAGTTCCAATTGAAACTCGGCTTTTTTATTTCTACTTTGGCTGTGGTGAACTTCGTTCTTTAAACCGTGCTCCCGATAGCAGATTTGGCGCTGGCTCCCTCTTGCCGTAAAGCGTCATTCATCCGAGGCAATTAGGGAGGCCTATCTCCCTGACTCGGGCACCCGCTTCGTCGTACATAAGAAGCCCGAAGCCCCTCCTACGGATCGAACCACTTCACCGTAAATCGCTGGCATCTCAACCGCTTCGCAATTACTGTAGCAATGGTTCGTTTTACGTCAGAGGGATTTCGGCAATGCGGTATCGTCCTTGGATTTCATTAGCGATTGCGCTGCACTTATTCTGCATGTTGGTATCGATGAGCGGCAACATGTCCCCATCGCTCTTGCAGCAGCGTCTTCGTTATCTACTTTCCCCTTACTTGATCGGCCTCAATTGGTACATGGATTATGTGCCATTGGAATTGACCCACGGGATTGAAACCGATGGTCTTTGGTGGATTCAGATCCGAGATCCCAAAGTTTCGCAGGATTGGACAAGCATCACACCTACGACAGGCTCCTATCGTGAATCGACTCACCGGATTCGTCAGATCGCGCGACTGACCGGCTTGATGACACTGCAGCAGCGTACCGATGAAGCCTCGGTTCTACTTGCAGGACTGTTATCGCATGAGTCGTCACGAGGTCGTCTTCCGACGCGACGCAACGACAATGAACCGAAAGTTGACACAGCGACAACAACATCAAACAGTTCCGAAGGAAGACAGCTTGAGGTTCGCATTTTGCGCCAACCGGTTCGCTCACTGGAGGAGGTTGCATTAGCAAACCAAGTTGGCGCTCAGCTCGATCCGCTCGTCGCAGAAGTTGTTTTCACGGCGCGAGCGATCGAAGCGCCGGATCAACAGTGGTTGGTCATTTCGCTATCCGATCCGCGCCGCATGGTTCCCGTTGTTCCGTAAATTTACCTTTACAATTCTTTCGAAGTTCAGTCGACCTTATCGATCGATGGCATTTCCTTTTTGAAATTGATTCCGTCTATGCTCAATCGTCCGTGGGATAACTTCTGGTTCTCCGCTTCTCGCAGCGAGCCGCTTCGTGTCATTCGCATCTGCTGGAGCGTTGCCACGCTGATCTATCTATTTTCATGGTTCGACGATATCGGTTTCTGGATGGATCGCGAAGGGGTACTAAACAAAGGGCGAATCACAGAACTGCTTCAATCCGCTGCCAACGAACAACCTCCCTGGACGCGATTGTCACCGTTGTATTGGATCGATACCACGACCGGTCTTTATCTCTTTTTGTTTTCAGCGATGGCGATTGCAGTGATCGCGATGCTGGGGGTTGGTGGACGCATCGCCACACTTGCGAATTGGTTTTGTATTCTTTCGATCGTTCATCGCGCGCCGATGCTGATTGGATTGTGCGAACCGTTACTTACGCTAGGTTGGGCTTACCTTTCGATTCATCCTGGACCACCGGTCGCACTCAAGCCGACGGCATCCAGTCTCGCAAAAACAGCTTCCGACTCTCCATCGATCGCTGCGAATATTGCCTTGCGACTCTTGCAACTTCACGCGTTCGCCTGGCTCTTTTTAGCACTTGCAAGCCAATGTGCGGGACTGGTGTGGTGGCAAGGTGAAGCGGTATGGTGGCTGGCCAGCGAACAGCGATCTCCGGCATTGCCCACGCAATGGCTCGCTAATTATCCCTACCTAGCCAATCTACTAACCCACGGATTGATCGCCCTGGAAATCATCACACTTCTATTGCTCTGGCCAACGAGCACTCGCAAATGGGGTGTATGGACCGGTTGGGCTTCATGCATCCTGATCGCACTGATCAGCGACCAATTCCTCTATCCGTTGATGATTGCCATACTGCTACTTTCCTTTGTACCGGCAAAGACCGACAAATAAATGGCCTTGCTCCACGCCGTGAAGGCTCGCGAAGCATTATCAGCGATTTCGAAAACGATACTCACAATCGACGCTAACTCCCGTACTTTTCTATCTTCTATCTCGAACCGATAAAACTCTATGGCGATTCGCTCCTCGTCAGATGGTGTTAACAAACGTCTTGGCTTCGTGGTACACTTAAGGAGTGTTAGAACGCTATGGTCCAACGAGCCTATCTCTTCTTTGCACGAGCCGGACAGGTCGATTATGTCGAGTCATTTAGAATCCAGCCCTCGGTCGGTTTCTGGATCTTCTACCCAAACCGTACCTTTGCGAAGCTCGATCCTCGCTTCGCTTCTTCTGATCACCTGCCTCTTTCAACCGAACCTGATGGGACAAGAGAAATCAGCTGAAGGTACGGAGAAAACGCCAGCTAGTGCGCTACAAAAGCCGTATCCACTGGATGCTGTTGTGACTAAAGATGGAACCGTTTTGATTGTCGATCGCAACCTGCCTGGTATTTGGAAAAAAACAGACGCTGGACTGAGTGTCTTCGTACAAGGTTCGAAACGTTTGCGTGAGCCACTCAACGCATGTCGCTGCCTAGCTCTCACCGCCGATGATGCATTGATCGTTGGTGACAGTGCGACGCGCGAGGTATATCGCATCGATGCCGCAGGAAAGCCAGAGGCAATCACTGGAGGAAAGATCGGTATACCGGTGGATCTTGCTGTCAGCAGCGATGGAACGATCTATGTTGCGGACTTAGAAACAAGAAGTGTTTTGAAAATCGCGGCTGGCACCAAAGAGCCAACCAGTTTCGCGAAATTGAACGCTCGTGGAATATCCCTCGATGCCAGTGGTAACCTATGGGTCGTAACGCAAGATACTGAGCAATTGGTAAAGGTCGACGCATCGGGTAAAGCAGAAGCGATCGTCAAGGAACGTGTCTTTAACTTCCCGCATCAGGTTTCCGTCAACGCTGCAGGCGAAGCATTCGTGACCGATGGTTATGAGAAAGCTGTCTGGAAAGTGGCTCCGGGTAAGGCACCCGAAAAATGGTTTCAAGGTGAGCCGTTAGTGAATCCGGTTGGCACGACCTGGGTTGGCGATCAATTGATCGTCGTTGATCCTCGTGCATCGACCCTATTTCAATTCGATGCAGAAGCAAAGATCTCGCCTTGGATCGAAGTTCGCTGAGTGAGATTGCTGAGCAACTTGGCTGAGCAACTTGGCTGGGCAACTTGGCTGGGCAACTTGGCTGGGCAACTTGGCTGGGCAACTTGGCTGGGCAACTTGGCTGGGCAAGTCACTCTTTAACCCAATTTCGAGTCGCCACTTCGATCCCGGCATCGGGCATCTTCGCGAGTGACTTAAATTGCAATAACGCTTGCTGCATGAATTCCAATTCCGCTTGCCTCAAGCTGTCTTCACTCGAAGTCGCCGGTGGATAAACGGGTGTGCCGCAATGAATCTTCACATGAGCCGGCTTGAAGAGAACACTCAACACGAACCAACCGCGAGGGGCGCCTTCGATATAGCAGGGAACTATCGGTACACCTGCTTTGAGCGCCACTTTCGCTGCACCGGGCCGGATCGATAAAAGCAGGTTAGGGGTTCGATTGATGCGTCCTTCGGGAAACATTCCAACCAGTCCCCCTTTTTGTGCATAGCGGATCGCAAGCTTTGTTGCTCCTGTGTCCATCCCTCCACGATTGGTAGGAATCACTTGAAACAACTTCAGTGCCGCGCCGAAAACGGCGTGCTCGCAATACTCTTTAGCAACCATCCAATGCACGCGACGTCCAGGTAACATTTGCACGAAAAAAGGATCGAGGCTACATCGATGATTGGCGATCACGATCGCACCTTGCTCAGCCGACAAGGGTAGGGGAGAGCAAATCTCGGTTCGCCAAAGAATTCGACAGACCGTGTAGATCGGAGAGAAAAGGATATTCTCCCATATCGAGTACGGTTTCCGAGTTGCTAAATAAACGGCGTAGATGCATGGCAACAACGCCAGTAGGGCCAGCCAAAGAATCGATAAGCTCTCTTGAGATAACGATGGCATTGGAAGGCTTCCTAAACGAAACTGATTGGATGCAAAAACTCAAGGATTCCGTATCGATCGCGAATTCTCGATAACCGCTGCCGATCTCATGATTCTAATCAATAATCGGTTGTACCACTTCCACAGTGCCAAAGATTCTCGCTCTGTTTGTCGAGCCGATGAACTTCAGCGGTTGATTTTTTCTCCGAACTTGAAATTCCGCCGGGCCCCGCGACGATTTTTAGCTCAGGTACGTTTCCTACTTTTTACCCAGCTCTCGAACCACGCGTAGATTCATCACATCGAGATCTTCCCCGGTCGTCTCTTCGGTTCCTTTAGGCGTCTCCAGGTACATCGGGATTGCTCGTAGCGATCGATTGTGCAGAAACCGTTTAAACCCTTCACTACCGATCGTTCCCTGACCGATGTGTTCGTGTCGATCGACTCGGCTGCCGCAACCTTTTTTACTATCGTTTAAATGGATGGCAACGACTCGTTCGATACCGAAATTATCATCGATATCGCGCAACAATTCTTTTAAACCGGAGGCTTCAGCGAGGTCGTAGCCCGCGGCCATTGCATGACAACTATCGATACAAACCGATAATCGCTCGGGCATACCTATCGCTTCGACAATACGACCAAGGTCTTTGAGATCTGCACCGAGGTTACTCCCTTGTCCCGCCGTATTTTCTAGAAGTAACTTCGTCTTCAATTTAGGTGTACGGGCAAAGATCATCTTGATCGCTTCGATAATCTTCGCGATACCTTCGTCGGGTGAACTGGTGGTGTAGGAGCCAGGGTGCATGACGACACCCTCTAAGTGCAACTGCTCGGCGCGTTGCAGTTCATCGATCATCGCATCGATTGATTTATTCCAGAGTTCTGCGGCTGGAGCAGCGAGGTTGATCAAGTAAGAAGCGTGAGCGATAGGACGCACAATTTCCGACGTCTTCATCGCCGTTTCAAATTTTTCGATATCTTCTTTTTGAAACGGCTTGGCATTCCACTGATTATTGTTCTTAGAAAAAATCTGCACGCAATCGCAACCAACCTCGCGAGCTCTTTCGACGCCTCGCCAAACACCTCCTTGCGTTGACATATGGGCGCCGACAATCAGTGGCATATCATTCCTTTCGCATCCTGAAGTTTAATAAATGGTTGCCTTGATCGACGTCGCGAGCCATCTTCGGCGGTTACCTATTGTTGGCTTCCATCGCAACCGCAAAGATCACAAAGCAGATGTAGGCGCCGAAGCAAAGGACCGAACAAATCACCTGAGCCATACCGAGATAGAATCCCGCTTGAATCTGGCCTTTGGTGCGTGGATCGAGTAGCCCTTGCTGCATCGCCTTCATTTCCTGCGAGCCAATGACCCAAGCGATAATGCCGCAGATGGTACCGAAGGGGCCACAAACAAACATCAATCCCCAACTTAAAATGCCGAGTGTTAACACCAAACCGGAACGGTCAGCTCGGGGGTAAGCATTGGTGTAATTGCCTGCGGCAACTGGCTGATAAAGCGTATCGGCGTAAGGATTAGCCGAGCCAGCGAATAATTTCGAGGAAGCTACCGGTTGCCATGAGCCATTGAGTCCTTCGCGGAGTTGATAGTTCTGACCGATACGATTCTCTCGTTGCCAAGCGAGTAGCGTGCTCCAGGTGATGGGACCGTAGATTTCACCGTTGGCTGCTTTCAGGTAATAGTCTCCCGAATCAGCATTTGCTCCAGCTCCTGCGTTGAAAGTTCCGCTGGCTGGTGAACGACCTAGATCACCAGTTACTGATGACGAGGCTGGTCCTTGAATCGGCGACAGCCACTCAGGTTCCGCAGGTTTCCCGGGATTGGAATTACTCAATGGCTTCGCGGTTGGAGAAACAGAACTTTCAGGAACTTTGTTAATAAAATCGCAACCAGGACAACGCGCTTGCTTGCCAATATGCTCATCAGCGACGGACAGCATTTGGCCACAATGACTGCAAGGGAACATGATTGCCATAGGATTACCAACGCCTTACGCAATAATCAATGGAAGCGGATAGGGACTATCTACGGTGATTTCCGGAACTAAGTCGCGCCCGCCTCGGCATGTTTTTCAGGAAACAGATAGATGAAACTTTTTCCGAGTCGGCCGCCATAGTTACCGGCCGATATTTTAACCAATCCTTCGGTCGGCAGGGCGGCCGTGATCGCAGCCTGAGTCGCTGCCGATATCGAAGCTAGATCCTTGCCGTTGATAATGATTTCCTGAATGCTTTTCACACCATCGGGTACCCGCGAAGCGGCTCCGAGTTTTTCCTTCAGCGTTGGGCAATATTCAGCAAAGGTACTGGCGATCAGGAATTTATAGCTGCTTCCTGCTTTGGAAGCACTCGATGCGACTCCGCCAGGAAACGTCGTAATGGTATCGGGGCATTGATCGACTGCTAGAGCCGCCCGTTCCGCCGCTTCCAACGCAGCATCTTCGGTCGCACCGAGGAACCACAAGTTTCCTCCCATCACTCCATCTTGAAAACCGAAGCGACGCGACAAAAAGAATTCGCCACCCAAGGTCGGAATCACCCAGCCTTTTTCGCCCCAGCGAATCTCTCGCTTTTGATGTCCATCGCCAAAGAAGGCGATCTTGCGTCCCAATTTGAAATAGGGATCGGTATCGAGGCGATTGAATAAGGTGGTGGTCGGACAGGTCAAGACGTTCTGACTGAGACGTGCTAAGAGCACTTTTTCAAGATGCTCGACGCGATCTTTTCGGAAGCGTGGAACATGAAATTGAACCACTGCCCCAACACGACCATCAGGAGTCTTCTCGCCTGGCGAAACACCGTCGAGAATCTGCGACACACCTGCTTCGCAATCGCACAAGATCGTGCTGCTGGCGTGACCAGTCACCGCATGGCAACAATGCAAGAGCCACTTACGATCTCGGGCCGTGATCAGCACTTCGGCATAGATACTTCGAAAACCTTCTGCATAAGTATCATCGACCAAACGCTCGCGTAGCTCACTGATAGATGCCATAACTTTCCTTGAATGACTACCTGAAAGAAAAGAACGCTTAACCAACAAGCACGAACTATCGCAATCGACTTTCGACGTTCCTAACTGGTTGCCTGTTTCATTTACGCCTTGGCTGGACGTCCGCGTCCTGGATAGACAGCGTCCTCGGTTACCACCTTGTCCATGTAGATGTCATGGTGTTCGCAAGGGATCTCTTCGAACAGTTGGCATTCGAAACCCAGGGCAACTAAAGGAGCGTCGAGCCGAGCATGCTGTAGCAGTTTGTCGTAGTACCCTTTTCCGTGCCCGGTTCGTCCGCCGTTGCGATCAAAGGCCACGCCGGGAACCATGATCAGATCGAGATCTTCCGGCTGGAGATGCTTTTCCTTGACGGTCCTTAGATCCTTGCGAGGTTCCAGAATGCGATAGGCACCGAGTTCCAGCTCGTCCATGTTTTCGAGATGAAAAAGTTCCAACTCGCCATCGAGGCAGTAGGGAACCACGATCCGCTTGCCGCTTTGAAGTGCTGCTGGGAGGGCCTGACGAGTGCGAACTTCATCTCGCACATCCACATAGAACATGACGGTCCGGGCAGCGGCATACTCCGGAAGTCCCATGAATCGCTCTACAATCCGAGTGCTCACCTCGTCCTTATTCGCCTGATTGCGGCGATTTTCATGAGCCTGCTGACGGATGGCCTGCTTACGTTCACTAACAGAGAGAGAAGTCGTGTCGCTCATCGATACGTTCACCCGTAAATCCTAAAGCCCCAAGAACCAGGAGGAGGAACCCACCAGGAACCGCAATTGGAAAATAACGCTATGTAAAAGATCAAAGCCTGTCGGGCAGCCTCTTCAAAATCTGGCCTCCCTTAGGCCCTCCCATGGTAGCAATCGTAACCAAATCTTCCAGTGCTTCCGGTCGGAACAGATTAAATCGTTTCGGGGCCAAGACTTTTTCCAACATCTTGTATCGAGAACGGCTGGGAATTATTGTCATAAGGTATGGGCCATTTTCCCGACTGGTGCCCGAAATAGGTTAACGGGTGTCAATGGGTGCGGTCGTCGTTTTGCCGGAGTTATAAAACCATGATTGTTTGGCCAATCCTTTGGATTCTTGCTATGGTTGCCATGGTCCTTGCCACCATTGTTGTGGCGATGGGCGAAGCGAAGGCTCGTCGCAAGGCGGCGGAAGTGGTTCGGCAACAGCAAGCTGCATTGCAACAGTCGGCCGCTGAAGGCTCAACGGAGATGGGCCAGCAGGATGAAATGGGCGTCGGCGCTTCGAGCGATTTCGGTGGTTTTGACGACTTCAAATAAGGCCCTTCTGTAAAGAGCTTGGTTGGCCTATACTCTTGCTTCGACGGAAGCTCGTCGCTGAAAAAACGCAAACTGACTTACGAATCGCTGGGGTCATCAAGGATTCCTAAGTTAGCACTGTTTCTTCCACCCGTTTTGCCCACTGAGTTGTCGCAGATTACCTCGAGGTAATCGAGTTGATTCGACACTCCGCAGAGTGCAAGCGCGAAACGCGATTGAGCTATTGATGAGTTCACGCAACCTTCACTGGGGGCAAGTGCGAGTGGCAGTGAAAACGGAATCCCGCGCGAAGTTAGCTTTGGAAAACGGTTCAGTTTACGAAGGTGTTTCCATTGGAGCACCAGGAGAAGTTGACGGGGAAGTTGTTTTCAACACCTCGATGACCGGCTATCAAGAGATATTGACCGACCCCAGCTATCGCGGTCAGATCGTTACGATGACCTATCCAGAGATTGGCAACTACGGCGTCAACGATCAAGATTTGGAAAGTGTTAAACCACAGGTCTCCGGCTTCATCGTTCGCAACGAAAGTCGCATTCGCAGTAACTTCCGCTCCCAGGAAACTCTCCGCGAATATTTCATCAAGCATGGCGTTGTTGCCATCTCGGATATCGACACGCGTTCGCTCGTCCGCCAGATTCGTAACATTGGCGCCCTCAAGGGAGTTCTATCAACCATCGACCTAGACGATGCGAGCTTGATCGCTAAGGCGAAAGCAAGCCCAGGTCTTGTGGGCCGCGATTTAGTTCGCGAAGTGGTTCCCGATTCTGCCCGCCAATGGAACGAACCGCTGCACCCTATCGATCAAATGTTTACTGACCGTCAAGATTCTGCAAATGCGAATGCACCCCACATCGTGTGCCTAGATTTCGGAATGAAGTGGAACATCGCTCGCCATCTCCGTGATCGTGGCAATCGAGTCACCGTACTCCCCGGTACTGCGACCGCTGAAGAAGTTCTCAAGCACCAGCCTGATGGCATTTTTCTTTCGAACGGCCCCGGCGATCCAGAGCCACTAACGTATGCCATCAACACGATTCGCAACTTGTTGGGCAAGAAGCCAATCTTCGGCATTTGCTTGGGACATCAACTTCTGTCGCTCGCCTGTGGAGCCAAGACTTTCAAATTGAAGTTTGGTCATCGCGGCGCAAACCAACCGGTCTTCAATGAAGAAACACGAAAAGTGGAAATCACTGCCCAGAACCATGGTTTCGCTGTTGAGGAATCGACGCTTCCTGCCGATCTCAAGATCACACACCGCAACTTGAATGACAACACGATCGCTGGAGTGCGACATAAGAATTTGCCTGCCTTCAGCGTCCAGTATCACCCTGAAGCTTCTTCAGGCCCTCACGACAGCCACTACTTGTTCGACGAATTCCAGAAATCGATCGCTAAGTCGTAAGACCAGTAGCTGAGATTTCTAATTCGATTGCTGGAAGTAACGCCCCGATTCCGCAATGGATTCGGGTTCGAAGAACAAGACACATCGCCGGTGTGAACCTCAAGATCATACCGCAGTGATTCGCACCACAGTTGCTTTGCCCCATTCGGACTGCAGCGTCTTTAGCTTGTCGCGTCTTTAACTAGCAGCGCAGTTAGAATTCAACGCTGAAGAATGCAAAGCCCTCTGATAGCCTGAGATCAATGAATGCTGGGCCAATGAATGCTGGGGTCAATGCACGCTGGGGCATTGTGCTACCGCGAAGTGATTTAACCGTTTGTTGCCGTAAGATCGTAAAGAGTTGCCTTACCATCTTCAACAACTCGCACATACTCCCAACCAGCAGTAACTTCCGCATCACACCCAGAAAACTCTCGAATGAGATAACCTCTTTTCGAAGCGGGTGTATCGGATGGAGGAAGACGCTTAGCTTGCTGAATTTTTTCGCGGCTGATCAAGCCAGGTCGCCCCATCGCCGAGGTCAGTTTGCGGTAGTAACCTTCTTCACTCAACTCGTGGAATCTCAAATCGACTTTCTTACGCACGCTCCAGGAGGCATCATCGGCAACCTGTTGCAGCATCCAACGTTTAGAGGCCCAATCGACTTTGCCAAGCAGTTCTTTCTTTCCAGCTTCTTCGTGTTTGGATTGCTGCAAGGTATCGAGAGCATCTTGCCAGAGCCGAATGATACGCCACGCTTCCGCTGGAACCTGCCACGATCTTTGCAGGAACTCTCGAACTTCAACCAAGTAATACCGTTGCACTTCCAGCGCCGTCCAGGTCTTTCCTTTGGTATCCTTGAATTTGGCGATCAACCATTCATCTCGCGCAACACTTTTCATCGCATCCAGTGCATCGACTAGTCGCGGTGCTGGCTCGCTTTCTCCGTGATGCTCTAACCAGTCCATCACCAAACTGGTTATGCCGGCGCGAAGATATTGACTAGCCGGGGACATCGCGGAATCACCGAGTGCCACTTGCACTCGTTGCCGTGCTTGCAACATTTTCCTAAGCAAAGGCCAAGGATTTCGTTGTGGTGTGCAGAGCATTTTGAGCCAATGACCAAAGACAAAAACAGGGCGACCTCCCCAGTATCCACCGAGACCAATCCAGCGATCGATCACCGAAGCTTTCGCGCCGAGCCAAAAGCGTCCCCCGTGATCAAGATGACCGGCTCCATCAAGAATCACTCGCGTTGCAAAAAAAGCCGAAAGCTTCGAACGCTGCTGCTGAAGCACGGTCGTTTTTAAAATCAGAGTCAGTAAGCCCGCCAGTGGTGCATGCAGCACTCGCAATCCGGTAACGGCAAAGCGGAGCGCAACACTGGAATAAGGAAACTCTTTCAATTCCTCTTCGGCCTCTTCCGGCATCGATCGCACCGGTTCAGTGTCAGCCTCGGAGCTATCTCTCTCTTCGACCGATTTGGAATGCCCCGTCCATCGCTCACGCAGCGATTCGCTCGCGCGATGACAGAACCAAACGCCGCGACAGCAGAGTTGAATCGTACCGAGCCAAAGCCCCGCGGCAGCCCAGTAAAGAAGTACCAGTGGAAACAGAGCAATCATCAAGGAGCGAAAGAGAAACAACCGCCAACCTTGAGCGATCTCCATTTCATAATTTTCTTGCACTCCGTAAATGTGGCCAGCGGCATCGGCCGAGTTCTTAAGCAATCGCAACTTACCTTGCCAAGGTCCATTTTGCAGATGCTCTTCAAACATTTCATCTTGAGCGATCTGATGGGCGACGAGTGCCGAGGGGCTGCGGCATTCCGGAGTTGCACCTTCAAGCAGGCCGCTCAATTCACCGTTACCGACGATAGCCGACTCAACGGAAATCGAACCACCGTTGGCCAAGAAAACTCGATCAGAATGATGGCTCGGAGCAACTGGCAATTGCCAGGAGAGACGTTTGCTGAGATGCTTAAATATCTCGCTGCCCGACGGGGCAGAATCGTTATCGTTGAGCGGTTCGTAATAAGCGGCGTATTCAGTTTCTAAACCGATCAGCCGCTCCAGCACATGCTGGTTACTCCCCTTCTTGCCGCGTAAGACAGCGCTCCAGGTACGGTTCGACGAGTTGCGTGCAATCTTTGCCAATGGAGTCGACGACCTCAGAGAAAGTACGCTTTTCTATATCAGATGCCTGCTCGTCTGAACGGTGCGGCTGTGGCCGACTAGGCTCAGCACCTTCGCCTGCACCAAACCCGATCTTCCATTGTAGCGATGCGGGGCTGTTTTCGAAATTTTTTTCCATACGTTAAATCAAATTCTCAACGTAAAAACTTGGGGTAATGGAAGGCCGCTTGAACCTTTTCCCTACAGCTCTACGAACTCAGGGACAACCAGTCGATCGATCACACCTGCTTCGTAGCCACGACGCAGCAATAGGGCAACTGCTTCGCGTCCCCGTTGGCCGAAATCAACGGTCCAGTCGTTGACATACATGCCTACGAACTGATCTGCCTTTCCTCGATCCAATCCCCGTCCGAATCCCAAAGCGTAATCAAGGGCGGTTTGCCGATGGCTTAGACCGTGAACAATGCTCTCGCGTAGCAAGCGATTGATTTCCTTGATCGCTTCGGGGCCAAGATCCTTCCGAATACCGTTGGCACCCAAGGGCAATGGATAACCTGTCTCTTCCATCCACCACTTCCCGAGGTCGACGATCAGATGCAAGTTCTGGTCTTCATAGGTTAGCTGGCCTTCGTGGATCACCAAACCTGCGTCAACTTTGACTCCGTTGTATTCCCCTTTCTCGACGATATCTAGCATCTCATCGAACGGCACAACGATGTGCTTGAAGTTGTCTTTGCCTAGCCAAAGATTCAGTGACAGAAAGGCGGTTGTTAGAGTACCTGGAACAGCGATTGTTTTGCCGTGAAGGTCTTCGCGATTCCAACGCTCGCGGGCGACCACCATAGGACCGTAGTTATCCCCCATGCTCGCGCCACAGCTGCAGATCATGTACTTATCAGAAAGGTAGGCATAGGCGTGCAAACTCAAGGCGGTGAGTTCAAGTTCGCCTTGAAAGGCTCGGCGATTCAGTGTTTCGATGTCCACTAATTCGTGAACAAATCGGTACTTTCCGGTTTCCACGCAATCCTTGGCCAAAGCGTAAAACATGAAAGCATCGTCAGCATCCGGGCTATGGCCTACTCGTACGGTGATTTTCTGCTGGGCTGGATCGGTTGGAGTGGAAACGGACATAGGTCACTCTCGATTCTGAGTTTTTGCGGATGTAATAGTCTTGATTAAGTACTCTATCCGTCAATCAAGAGAGGACTCAACCGCCTCCGGACGAAAAAGAATCGGAAAAATGGTAGGCGGGGTGAAAAGAGGACGTTTTGTCGTCAGGTTCGCTTCCATCGCAGACGTTGCCAAACCTCTTCTTGAAGGCCGCTAGGACATTCCATGCCTCCAATCCATACCTCCATGGTCCATCAGGAGCTCTTAAGGGCCTACGGCAAAGATTACTATAGCCAGAGCCTCACCGGTTGCTCGAGAACTTCATCCTTTTCCCACTAACTAGCCCTAAGCGATTCGATATCTGCGGGCACAAAACGATACGGGCCGGGATTTAACTCCCGGCCCGCTAAGTTGTTTGCCCAAAACCAAAACGCTTAGCGATTTCTTAGTAATCGCCTTCCTTGAGGATATAGAAGTTGTTTGGAGCATCGCTGCTCTTGGTCGCTGGGGTCAACAGCGAGGTGTAAACGTGGTAAGGGGTGTCATCGGAAAGTGTTCCGGTATGACCATCTGCGAATACCGCATTAACCACTCCGGAGTGACCAGAGGAAGGACGGGCCAGAGAGATGAACGCAGGATCGAGCGTTCCGCTCATATTGACTTCAAACTTGCGGCCATTGATTCGTTCCTCGGCAATAGGTGCTGGCGGTGCTGGGCGATCATTACCACGATATTGATTTGGAATCTCAGACTTGTATTGCCAAACCATACCGGTATCGATGCGATTGCCGTAGCTACCAACTCGTCGAGCATATTCAGTCGTGTTCACGTAACCCCAAGGGCGGGCGATCAGGTTTTCCGAGAATAGCAAGGTACTGCTCGTTCCATCGCGCAGATCGGAAGCTCGGACGGTAACATTCGTTGGAGCGAAAACAGAACTCGACAAAGTATTTCCGAATTCATCGACGCCAGCGGTATCGACCAGTGTCATAAAAATACCGTTTTCACGGCGTTGGCTGGTAACCGGATTGCGGATAGCGCCAGAGACGTCATAGAAGCCATTATTAGAAACATACGAGTTCTTAGAGAATGGCTCATCGCCTTGAATAACCGAATCGCTTGGGCAGATGTAGGTGCTGATGTCAGGGCAGAAGTCAGTGAGACTCGCAGAGAGGCTTGCGCGATTATCGGTCCATAAATCATAAACCTGAGCTTGTTCTAAATCAGGCATCAGGACCACGTGCCAACTAGCTATTCTCTTCAGAGGTGCTCCACTCGAATCTTTGCCAATCGCGAAAGATTCCAAACAGCCTGGGTATCGCTTCTTACGGGTCTCGAATTGCGTTGCCGCTAATCCGATCTGTCGGATATTATTTGAGCACTGGGTTCGGCGAGCCGATTCACGGGCGGCTTGTACCGCAGGAAGCAACAGACCGACCAATACTCCAATAATTGCGATGACTACTAAAAGTTCCACCAAAGTAAAAGCTCTTAGGTGTCTTACCCGCATGTGAATGCTCCTGTGCTGAACGAAGATGAGATAATCCCCAATTATCTGACACCGGCACGCAAAAGTCTATAACTTAGCCGTGAGTCCTAAGCGAAGTTTCATTGTTTTTTGACCGGTTGTACGCCTAGCAGCTTTTCGCTCTTCCAAAACGATCTTTCCTGTTCGAATCGGATCAGCCTATCGCCTGCCGAGCATGAGCCACCGTTTGCCGTTTCCTCCGGGTATTCCCTCGCGAAAGCTGTAACCCAACACCTCAGGAACTGCCTCAAAAAACGTAGTAACCCTAGGAACCAACCGCTAAAGTTGCTGAAATCCCCAAAGCTTTCATTCGTTCAACCTCTGGTCCTATGAGGCTCTCGCCAAGCCTTTTACGACACTAAGAGCTCTTAACAAAATCGATTCCATCGATCACGAAATCGAGTACATTCTCCCTCTTCTGCCAAACCTGTTCGTTCTGGGTTTAGAAAGTAACCATGATTCGTGGGATACTTTAGGCGACAGAGTCAGACCCGCTGTAGGGATTTTAACGAATGCAACCGATTTACCAGGGGCAATGCGGAGCGGAACGATTCTCCTTCCATGGCCTTGGGGATCTACTCGCCAAAGCCAACGAAGAAAAATCGGGAGATCAACTTGCCGGTATCGCCGCCGAATCCCACCGACAACGTATCGCCGCCAAGAAAGCCCTAGCCGATTGCCGGCTCTCCGATTTCCTCGATCATCCAATCCTGAGTGACCAAGACGATGATGTTACAAAGCTCTTGCTCGACAGCTACGATCGAACCAAATTCGAAACATTGCGATCGATAACCGTCGGTGAACTCCGAGAACTGTTGCTCGATGACCGCACTTCGGCCGATGAACTCAAATCGATCGGGCGAGCGATCCTGCCGGAGATCGCTGCGGCGACCGCGAAGCTGATGAGCAACAAAGATCTTGTCTTGGTCGCCAGTCGTATCCGTAACGTTTCGCGATTACGCACAACCATCGGACAACCAGGCGTCCTAGCGATTCGTATTCAACCGAATCATCCAAGTGATGATGTAAAGGGTATTTTGTTATCCACGATGGAAGGCTTAGCCTATGGTTGCGGAGATGCAGTGATTGGTGTGAATCCAGCTACCGAGAGCGTGGAAAAGGTCTCTGACATCTTAACCGCTTTATACCAACTGATCGATCGCGCCGAGATTCCAACGCAAGCTTGCTGCCTCGCGCACATCACAACACAACTCGCTTGCCTGCAGCGAGGCGTGCCGATCGACTTACTCTTTCAATCGATCGCTGGTACTGAAGCGGCCAATCGCAGCTTCGGCATCACACTTGCAATGCTTCGCGAAGGTCGCGAAGCGGTGATCGATTCTCATCGTCATTCATCGCGAAGTTACGCCGGCGAGCAAGTGATGTACTTTGAAACAGGGCAGGGGAGTGCACTTTCCGCAGAAGCCCATCACGGTATCGATCAACTCACCTTAGAGGCTCGCGCCTACGGTGTCGCCAGAACTCTCGATCCATTTCTCGTCAACTCGGTCGTCGGATTTATCGGACCGGAATACCTTTACGACGAACGTCAAATCATTCGCGCTGGCTTGGAAGATCACTTCATGGGCAAACTGCTCGGATTGCCGATGGGCTGCGACGTCTGCTACACCAACCACGCCGATGCCGATCAGAACTCTGTAGAAAACCTCATGATTTTATTGGCAACCGCTGGATGCAATTTCTTCATGGGAGTCCCAGGCTCCGACGACGTTATGTTAAACTACCAATCCACCAGTTATCACGATGCGATGATGCTTCGACGTTTACTTGGATTGACACCCGCACCTGAGTTCGCTCAGTGGCTGAGCCACTTCGGTTTCACTTCCAACGATGGCCTGATGCTCGAAGACACCCAAGACTCTTTGCAGCGATTGTTAGCATGTTGCCCATAGAACCTGAATCATCGCGATCGCTTTCGGCCGATATCCGCAGCAATACGCCTGCGCGATTGATGATCGGTCGCGCGGGCGCTGCGTATCGCACATCGACTCAACTTTCCTTGCGTGAGGATCACGCAACCGCCGTCGATGCGGTTCAACGCGATTTACAGTTGAGTACAGACTTTGAGCCCGCTTTCATCGAGAAATGGAAGTTGTTTGAAACACAAACTCTTGTCACCAACAAGCGAGAGTATCTATTAAGACCAGACCTTGGCCGCAAACTGTCCGAGGATTCGAAAAACATAATCGTTGAAAAGTGCCCGTCGCAATGTGATTTGCAGATTGTTATCGCCGATGGATTATCGGCGTTGGCTGTCTTGCATCAAGTACCGCAGTTACTACCAAAACTCGTCGAGCTTGGCGAGCAACTTGGGTGGACGATCGGACAACCTTTTATGGTGCGATTCGCGCGAGTCGGTGTGATGAATGACATCGGCGAGTTACTACAGTCGCGTGTACTGGTAATGCTTGTAGGCGAGCGTCCTGGACTTGCTACCGCGGAAAGTCTATCCGCTTACATGGCATATCGACCGCAACCCGGTGATACCGATGCGCGACGCAATTTAATATCGAACATTCATTCCGGCGGCGTGCTCATCGAAGAAGCTGCTCAGCGAATCATCAACCTGGCCAAGCAGATGCTGGAACACTCAAGCAGTGGCGTTACCATCAAAGAGATTTTGACCCCTAATCTCGACAACAGAACTCAACATGGAAATCTTTCGTGACGCAAACCCATCCAACTCATTCGCAAACACATCAAGAAGCTGATGAAAGATCTCGCGAGATCAACGAGGATATACGCATCCTAGAAAAACTCGGTTATCAACAAGAACTTCTGCGGCGCATGAGCGGCTTTTCGAACTATGCGATATCGCTTTCCATCATCTGCATTTTAGCTGGCGGCATTACCTCGTTTCATGTTGGATACTGCAGTGTTGGTGGAGCTTCGATCGGTTTGGGTTGGCCAATCGTTTGCCTGTTCTCATGGATTGTCGCGGCGACGATGGGGCAGGTTGCATCAGCGTACCCGACAGCAGGTGGGCTTTATCATTGGGCTACCGTTTTAGGAAATGAACGCTGGGGCTGGATCACCGGTTGGTTCAATTTGGCAGGATTGGTGACCGTGTTAGCAGCTATCGATGTAGGCTTATATCAATTCGTAACCAGTTCGCTGGCGCAGGTTCTCGGCGAGTCTTGGCAGACGCCGTCGATTTATGTGCAACATCTCTCGGTTGCCTTCATTGTTCTCAGCCAAGCTTGGTTGAATTATCGAGGCATTCGCTACACAACATGGCTGACCGATTTCAGCGGCTACTGGATCTTGATCGTTGCCACAGCTCTCACCATTTGCGTACTCGCTTTTGCGAAGTCTTGGAACTTTACAGAACTGATCACCTTTCGCAATTTCAGCGGAGATGCGGGGGGCAATGTCTGGCCACAGACCGGTCAACTCGGCTGGCTCTTTGTGCTCGGTTTTTTATTGCCCGCCTACACCATCACCGGTTTTGATGCTTCGGCACATACATCCGAAGAGACGATTGGCGCAGCGAAACATGTCCCTCAAGGTATTGTGCGATCGGTCTTGGTCTCGGGAATCGCTGGCTGGATCATGCTGTGCGCGGTGGTGATTTCGATACCCGATCCGACCGCTGCAGCGGCGCAGGGAGTGAACGTGTTCTTCTGGACGCTTGGGCAGTTGCTTCCGAATTGGTTGAATGGTTTGCTATTAGCATCGATTGCCGTAGCGCAGTACATATGTGGCTTGGCGACCGTTACCTCCGCTTCGCGCATGGTGTATGCATTTGCTCGCGATGGAGGACTGCCCGCATCGCGACAATTGCGTCGAGTGGGATCGTACAAGACTCCAGGACTAGCGATCCTGGTCGTATCGATTGCGGCGATCGCCTTTACACTTTATACGCCGGTGTATTCGACGATTACATTGGTGTGCGCGATCTTGCTCTACTTGAGTTACGTGCTACCAACTCTGCTGGGACTGATGGCTCATGGTCGAAGCTGGACAAGCATGGGCCCTTGGCAATTGGGGGGATGGTATCGGCCGTTAGCAGTGCTGGCGATTTTAGGTTGTTCGGTGTTGATCGCAATTGGTATGGCTCCACCGAACGAAAAAGCGTTGTACTTTGTGTTGGCGATGACCGCTGTGTTGCTTCTGATGCTGGCAACGGGACTGGGAGGCTTGAAACGCAAAGCGAGTTAACTGTTTTCGAATTGCGTTAGCTTGCGCAACGTTCGCTCAGGTTGGGTCGTCGTTGCGGTTTTCCAATAAGCGTTAGAGCGGGAACGGCGGTGGGACCGCCATGGAAAGTTCGACCATCATCGAGGTAATGATCGAAGACGAAGACTCCGTTTTTCGAATTACCGGCTTTCAGGCAGCGCAGGATCGCGGGGTTGCCGCATTCTGGGCACTGAACACGCAGCCCATGTTGATCCAAGAGTTCATGAACCATTTTTGCGAAGGCTTGATTTTCTTGGAGAGAGCCGAAGGCCCAACCCTGGAACTGCCGCAGTCGCGCCTCGATACTTTTTCGAAGCGATTCTTCATAACTTCGAATTTCTTCTTTGAGTGAGTCAACTGCATGGGTTGCTTGCGAAATCGTAGCCGCTGGAAGATTCATGCGCGACCGCAGACCTTGCTGGATCTGTTCGGATGCAACTTGTAAGGCTTGGAGAAAAAGACGCTGGGCTGCGATATCTGCCGGGGCATTTTGAGAGAGCATGACCAGTTCAAGTAGCGCGATAGGTTCACCCCAGTGGACGACGGGTGCGAAGGCGAGAGTATAATCACTAGGGTTTCGCGGCTGGCCGGCCGTCTTGGACTTCGGGGCTAGGATCAGCGGGCGACGTTGTTGCCATGCGAACTGCACTAGCAGTTCATGTTTCTTGGCTTCTTGCGGAGCAAACTGAATGGGCTCCATGCGATGGCGCAAGGCGAACCATGAGCCGTGTCCACCGTGCGGTCTTAGCCAAATCAAACCTCCTTGCGCAGAGAAACTGGTGACAAGGAAAGGAAGTAGTTGTTCGAGAAAGGGTTGTAAGGTCAGGTCGCTGGAAACGATACGTTCCATTTTCTTTAGCCAACTGGCCGATTGTCGCTTGGGCAAGTTCGCTTCACTCTCATTGCCATCGCTGTTGGCGAGCGCGTTGGAATGAACTCCAGCGGCTGAGGCTTTGTCGCTTTTGGGTCGATCGCTTTTGTTTTTCGGATCAGTGCGTTTCAAGCCGTTTCTCCGGTTGGCGATTTGCGACTGCGGTAGTTGTGGTTTACTGGAGGTCATGGAATGACAAATGGATTCTCGCGATGCACTTACGTAAGTGTGAAAGCGTATCGATCGTAAGGGCAGTTCTGTTTGTTTGCCTTATGGCGGTTATGTCTAGGAATTCAGTCAAGCCAAGCTCTCGGCGAGTTACTGCGCCAAGAAGGCTTTCGTTTTCGAATGTATTTCAGCTAATCCTTCAATGTTCCGAATAATCAAGTGCGATTGTTTACTGAGAGATCGTTGCTGCGCGATGGTTGACGGACGCGACGAGAAGTCCAGTGTCTGCGGGGCTTCAACTCCATGGATCAACCTGAATCACGCAGGGGTATCAACGAGCCCCTCTCCACGTCATGACTTGATTGTGTCTGGAGGGTGGAAGAAAACCGAGCGTCCATTTTGCCCTTTCGTCCCAGCTTACGCGTCTCGACGTGTCCTGTGAGGAAAAAAACGATTGTGACAGCTTGGACGATTTGTTTTCGGATTCGGTTCCGTGTAGTGGGGAAAAGTTTTCAGGAACTGGGCGGATCTCCGAGAGCACGTGAGATGGTCCGGATAAGGACTATCTGGGAAAATTTGAGACGATCAAGTAAGGAATATCGAAGAATTTGTTTATACTTTTTGTTTAGACAAGTGGAACTTGCCGTTCTTTCAGGTATCCAAAACGGTTAGTTAGCCGATCTGTTAAACGATAGTTAGATGTTCTGTTTTCTTTCTGAGGCTCTGGGCAATTTGTAGCTTGGGGTAGGTTGGAAAGTGGTTTACGGAAGCCGATATGTCAACGAATCAGGGCTCGGTTAGTCAAGAAACACTCGAACAAACGAAATCCTTGATTAAGACATTAGTCAGCGAGATTTCGGACTTGTCGAAAACCGACACGCCTGCGGACCAATTTTATCCCGCGGTGTTGCAGCGAATTGTGCAGGCGTTGGCAGCGATTGGTGGTGCAGTCTGGTTGCTGGATGATCAGCGACGTTTGCGACTAGCTTACCAATTGAACATGGCGGAGAGCTTGCTGGATCAGGATGGCGAGGATTCGCAGAAGCATGGCCGTCTATTGATGCGGATGTTGTCCAACAAAGCCTCTGAACTCGTTCCACCGGGAGCGATGATGGGGGATGGGCAGGAAGGGAATCCGACACGGTACCTCCTGGTGATCTCTCCGCTGCAGAGCAACAAAGAAGTCGCCGGGATGATCGAAGTGTTTCAGCGACCCGAGGCGCCGCCGCCAACGCAACGCGGGTACTTGCGATTTTTGGAGCAGATGTGCCAACTGATCAGTGGCTGGCTGAAGTCTCAAACGTTGCAGCGAGTTTCTGGCAGGCAGCAGTTATGGCAACAGGCTGACCAGTTTGCACGGCTGGTGCACAACAACTTGGAGCTGCGAGATACCGCGTTTACAATCGCTAATGAAGGACGGCGGTTGATTGAGTGCGATCGCGTTAGCGTTGCGACATGTCATGGTCGCAGCACCAAAGTGATTGCGATCAGTGGTCAGGATACAATCGAAAATCGATCGAACATAGTGTCGGCTCTTAACCGTTTGGCGACGCGCGTCGTCGCGGCGGGTGAGCCGCTGTGGTACGACGGTTCGACCGAGGATTTGCCTCCACAGTTAGAAGAGGCGATTGAGGAATATGTCGATCTTTCGCATGGCCGAACTGTCACGGTGTTGCCAATTCGTCGTCCTGAGTTAGTTGTCGAGGGTGACATTCAGTCCAAGCAGACATCGCAGCGCGAGGACAACTCGCAACGTGAGATTATCGGTGCGTTGATCGTAGAGCAGATTGAGACTCAGTTATCGCGCGATGTATTGCAATCGAGAGTCGACTTGGTGTATGAGCATTCTTGCCGAGCTTTGGCGAATTCTCTCAGTCACAACAATCTCTTTTTGATGCCGGTGTGGCGAGCTCTCGGGCGGGCTAGCTGGATGTTTCGCGGGGATGCGAGACAAAAGACGTTGGCAATTGGTGGATTGGCATTAGCGGCGATTGCTGGTCTTTTCCTGTACAAGATTGATTTCGATCTTCGTGCAAGTGGCGAATTGAAACCAGAAGTTGAGCGACAGGTTTTTGCGATCACCGATGGGGAGGTCGAAGAGGTATTGGTTGATACCGGTGACATGGTCAAGGCGGGCGATCCACTGGTGCGACTGAAAGACACGAACCTTGAGGTTCAGTTGGAAGATGTCTTCGGCAAGATGCAGACGGCGCTGAAGCAGAAGCAGAGTATCAGCTACCAACGAGGTTCGCGCACGCTTTCGGATATTGAGCGAAATCGATTGGCGGGTGAAGAAGCTGAAGTCGACGAACAACTCCGCAGTTATAAGGCTGAGTATGAATTGCTCAAAGAGAAGAAGGCAGGGTTGGTAAGGACGGCGCCGATCGATGGGATGGTTGTAACTTGGGATGTGAAACGCCTGTTGCGGTCGAGGCCCGTAGTAACTGGTCAGGTTTTGATGGCGATAGCCGATTCGAGTAAGGATTGGTACTTGGAATTGGATATGCCTGAGAAGCGGATGCGTTATCTTGACAAAGCCGTCGCGACCAATGGCGAACAACCTTTGCCTGTTGAGTTCATTCAAACGACCAACCCGAGCGTTCGCTTTACAGGAAAGCTGTCTGCGGATGCGATTCATCAGCGAGCCGAAGTGCATCCCGAGGAGGGAGCTACGGTAAAGCTTCGAGTCGAGCCGAGCACGATGCAGGAACTCAGCAGACGACCTGGAGCGAGAGTGACTGCAAACGTGAAGTGTGGCAAGGAGTCAGCTGCTTTTGTGTGGTTCCATGAAATTGTCGAGTGGGTTTATTCCAACTTGCTGTTCTAGTTTTCCGGTTAAGTATTTTTTCTTGATGCGACTTACCTGATCGTTATCACGTCATTTTCAAGAGTGTTAATCGCTTATGCCATCTCAATTCATTGCAGCCTATGCTCTGGTCGGCTTTTTGGCGGGTGCTACGGTCACGCAGGATTCGAAAGTAGTGATCGTAGAAAACGCTGGGGTTTACTACGAGAAGAAGGTGGACATTTCGGCTCCCGCTTCGGGCTTGATCGGCGAGGTTGCGGTCGAAGAGGGACAGGCGATAACGAAGGATGAAGTGATTGTTCAATTGGATCAGCGAATCACGAAAGCTGAATTGGAAGTCGCTAGGCAAGAAGCTGAGGCTGCTGAAAAGCAAGCGAAAGACGAGTCGAATATTTTGTATGCCAACAAGGTGTCTGAAGTCGCTTCGGCAGAGTACGAAAACTTTGTTGATCTTCTTCGAAAGAATGCAACTTCTGCTTCGGAACTGCGTCGAAAGAAACTAGAAGCGGAGAAGTCGAAGCTATCGATTCGAGTGGCAGAATTGGAGCGAGAGAAGAACATTGCAACTTCACTGGTGACAAAAGAGAAAGTGAAGGCGGCCGAAGTTCAACTGGCATTGCGACAGATCAAGGCTCCATTTAATGGCTTGGTCGCTCGAAGCTATCTAGAACAAGATGCTTGGGCGAAAGAAGGGGAGCGAATTTTGACTGTTGTTGCAGTTGAAGAGTTGAAGGTTGAAGGGAACGCGAGGGGACTGGAGAAGTTGTCGCCACACGTTCTTTTCGGAGCGCCGGTAACGATCGAGGTACAGGTTGCGAAAGAGATGCCTCCTGTGGTTATTGAGGGGACAGTCGGGTTTGTCAGTCCGATTGTGGAAGCGGATGGAAGTGTTCGTGTGTGGAGCAAGATTTCTAATCAGCAGCTCAATGGGCAGTGGCTGTTCCGCGAAGGGATGACAGCGAGCATGAAGATTCAGGTTGTTGCACCTAAGGGAAATGAACCGGTTTCGCAGTAGGCTATCGGACAAGCGGCTGAATTATTTCGGTTGATTTGGTGAGTGACTTTTAGCATCTAACTGGTGCGTGGCGATTAGGAGCGGACGCAAACAATGACATCGATGGCGGAGAGCCTGGTCAATAGTGCATCGAGACCGTTGCGAATTCGCAAGCGGCCTGATCTCGAAGCGCGTCGGCACCGCTATCATGGCAAGTCGTACTGGGTGGTGAAAGAGCCGGTGGGATTGAATTATTTTCGATTCCATGAGGAGGAGTATGCGATCCTCAATATGCTCGATGGCGAGACGAGCCTGCAAACGATTAAAGAGGAGTTTCAAAAGCAGTTTGCTCCTCAGCGAATCACGTTGCAGGATTTGCAGCAGTTTGTGGGGATGCTGCACCGCAGTGGCTTAGTGATTTCACAGATGAATGGCCAGGGGCAGCAGTTACGACGTCGAGGTGATCAACGTCGTCGCAAAGAGTTGCTGGGGAAGGTTGCGAATGTATTTGCATTGCGTTTTCGCGGGATCGATCCAGAGCGGTTGCTGAATCGCTTGTTACCTTGGTTTGGTTGGTTGTTTACGCCGGGTGCGTTGGTTGGAACAGCGTGTCTTGCGTTGTCGGCGTTGATGCTGGTTCTCTTGCAATTGAAGCAGTTTCAGGCCAAGCTTCCGACGTTTGAGCAGTTTTTTGCAGCGGACAATTGGATTTGGTTGGGTTTGACGATGGCGGTCGTGAAGATTCTTCACGAGTTCGGCCATGGATTGAGTTGCAAAAAGTTTGGCGGTGAGTGCCATGAGATGGGGTTGATGCTGTTGGTATTCACACCCTGTTTGTATTGCAACGTGTCCGATTCATGGATGCTTCCGAATAAGTGGCAGCGTGTGTTTATTGGTGCTGCTGGGATGTATGTCGAGTTGATCTTGGCATCGTTGGCAACATTTGTTTGGTGGTACAGTGATCCGGGTTTTGTAAATTATCTGGCGTTGGCGGTGGTGTTTATCTGTTCGGTTTCCACGGTGATTTTCAATGGTAACCCGTTGTTACGCTTCGACGGTTATTACATTTTGATGGATATATTGGAGATACCGAACTTACGCCAAAAGAGCACTGAGGTTTTAAAGCGTTGGTTTCAATCGGTCTGTTTAGGATTGGAGTTGCAGGAGAATCCTTTTTTACCGCAGCGTAACAAGTTTTGGTTTGGTGCTTTTACGGTTGCTGCAGGTATTTACCGATGGGTGGTAGTGATTGGTATTTTCATGTTTCTGAATAAGGTTTTGGAACCTTACGGGCTCAAGCGATTGGGACAGATTGCAGCTTTCTCGGGCATCATCGGAATGTTTGTTCCTCCGATCATGTCGACTTACAAATTTTTCAAAACCCCAGGAAAGGCGAGCAAGATGAAACGTTCGCGAGTGCTTTCAACGGTGGCGGTGGCGGTAGCGGCCATTGGGATTGTGGCTTTCGTGCCGTTTCCCTTTCACATTGATTCTGCGGTGGAGATTCAGCCGACCGATGCGCACAGCGTCTATGCGATGGTGCCTGGCAAAATTGTGACTTGGCACAAGAAGCCGGGGGATCATGTTGAAGCCAACGACTTGATCGCAACCTTGGATAACACAGATTTGCGATTGAAAGAGATTTCGTATCGCGGTGAGTTTAATGTGGCCGAGTTGCGTCTGAAGATGATGGAGAAGCAGGGTATTCAGGATAGCGAGATCACGGCGCAGGTGGGTGCTCAGAGGGAAGTGCGGGATGCGGCAGAGCAGAAGCTGCTGAATATTCAGGACCGTACAAAGCGATTGGAAGTGCGCAGCCCCGTAAGCGGTACGATCCTCCCTCCTCCTGCAAAAGAGGCAGCAAAAGATGGGACGGAGCGGTTGCCGGTGTGGAGCGGGAACCCGTTTGATGCCGAGAATGAAGGAGCGTTTTTTGCTGAAACCGATTTACTCTGTCTCGTCGGCGATACGAAACGGATGGAAGCGGTTTTGGTGATTGACCAAGCAGATATTGATTTGGTTGTTCCTGGGCATGAGGTTGACATCAAACTGGATTCATCCCGTTTGGAGACCATTGCCGGCAAGATCAGCCAGATCTCGGAGGCCGAAATGGAAGTCGCGTCACCGAACATGACCAGCCAGACTGGCGGTCGCTTGAATTCAACAATGGATGAGTCCGGACAGTTGCGTCCGACCAGCACATCCTACCAAGCTCGTGTTCCGCTTGATGAATATTCTCAGTCGTTGCGACCGGGGTATCGAGGTCAGGCGCGAGTGTATGTGGGATGGAAGTCGTTAGGTTGGCGATTGTATCGTTTCTTGTCGAGGACATTCCATTTTGACTTGTAGGGATTGGCTTTGCGTGAAGCTGTTCCCGAGGTGCGAACAGTGTCGACTTTTTGTTTTGGAAGAAGGTTTTAGGAGGATCTGATTCATGTCGAGTGTGAACGAGAATATTGCCGAATCGACCGCAGAAGGTCAGCAGCGTCCAGCCGTACAGCCTATCCAGGTTCAGGTTAAGGATGACGATGCCAATGCATGTTACGCTAACTTCTGCCGAGTGACTGGTTCGCCTGAGGAATTGATTGTTGACTTCGGTCTCAATCCCCAACCAGTTGGTATTCCAAAGGATCCCATTCAGGTTAAGCAGCGAGTGATTATGAATTTCTTCACTGCGAAGCGTTTACTAGCTGCTCTGCAGATGTCAGTTCAGCGTCATGAAGCGGTCTTTGGCGTTCTCGAGACCGATATTCAGAAGCGACTTCGAGTGCCACAGCAGGGTCAATAATCTTCCCTGCCGCCCACAAACCAAATCACATCAAATCGTTCCCGTCCAACCGGGAACGATTTTTCTTTGCTATCAAAGAAGCGGCGCTAAGCGGTGCTATGCACCCGAAATGTGGTGCATAGCACTTTCTGTCTGGTGCATAGCACTTTCTCGACCGCAAATAGCTAGCTAATTAAAGGCGAAGTGGACCTGCGTTCGGAATGCCAGCAATTGAAAACTGGCCGTTAGAGGGATCCAACTCTGGCTTTGCGCAGAGAGGAAGCGCTTCGCCGATGGTGATCTATCCAAGTTGATCATGCAGCCCTGGAGTAAATGCGGATTACCATCACTCAAAATATCGCTAGGTATCGTAGTAACCAAAAGCGATAGCGTTTCTAACTGATTCCGTGACAAAGCCTGTTACTTCGTGCTGGCTGAAGGTGAATCGCACGACGGACGCTTCTTCTTCCGTGCCTTGAGGGACTCGGGCGAGCCCACCAGACTTCGAAACATGTGCTGGTAAGATTGCACTAACTGCGCAAGATTATCCGCTCGCAACTTGAGTCGCTCAAAAATCGGCGGTAACTCGGTTGGTATCGATCCACGTTTATCCGGATGCAAGATACGCCCCACTAA
>Ga0315904_10001780_pt1 | contig 34036 bp, 42 predicted proteins | sample LakEriMetagenome_6_FD_203529 | JGI IMG/M metagenome (GOLD analysis project Ga0315904, IMG submission 203529) | Freshwater fungal communities from buoy surface, Lake Erie, Ohio, United States - Buoy 12 MA120 | ecosystem: Environmental > Aquatic > Freshwater > Lake | place: USA: Lake Erie, Ohio...
AAGTTCCTCTAGCGTTACTTCACAAGGCGGACCGTCCAACACCCAACGGGCATCGATCCATTCGCAGTTCTTGTCGTTTGTCACGACCCCGGCCGATTGCAGGCAATCAAGCAGGCTCTTAAGCAGGTTGTCTAAATCGCGGTGGCGAGCATCGGGCCTTACAAATCTAATTGATATTTTAAACTTGCCCTTAATGCGCGCGGGTCTTGTTTGGCTGATCGCTTCCCATGCCGCGATTTCTTTCCACTTTTGATATTCCGGCGAACGGTAAACCTTACCGCCCTTAGCTGATCTCCACAGGCGGTTCATAGACGGAGGAAACGGCAGAGACAGAATTATCACGGCGGCTTTCCTCTCTTGCCTTCACCAGCGCCCTAACAGCTTCCGGCTCACTAATTTTAAGCTTTGCAGCGATGTCCACAGAATCATTGCCAGCGCGAAATAGCTCATAAGCTTTAAAGTTTATAAGGGTCATCTTCGCTCTCTTCATAGATGTCGGGCCTTAAACGCTCGCGCGGAATTCCCGTCATACTGGATAAGGTTTGCACATGGCGCAATGGCACCTTTTTCCATGCGGAAACGGCCTGTAGCGTCACATTTAGCTGTTTTGCCAAGGCTCCCATCGTCCCGAAATGGGCGAAGACTTGGAACAGCACAGGGTCGCGGTCGTATTTCATGGCTTGATAATGCAAGAGGGGGCTTGACTTGTCAACAGGCGCTTGCAATATTCAAGACACCCTGCGGGGAGTGGACTACCCCGCCAACATTAGGAGATACCGATGAAGATGTCCGACAGCATTATTGAATTGGCCGCTGCGTTGTCGAAGGCCCAAGGTATGATCGATGACGCTACCAAAACCGGGATGAACCCCGCGTTCCGTTCCAAGTATGCCGATCTGGCTGCGGTTCGCGCCGTTGTGCGTGAGCCTCTGGCCGTCAATGATCTGGCTATTGTGCAAGCCCCGCGCACAATCGATGGCGCGGTCGAAGTGGAAACGATGCTCATCCACAAGAGCGGCGAATTCCTTTCCGAAACCCTGCGGATGCCAGTTAACAAGTGGGACGCACAGGGCATTGGCTCCGGCATTACCTATGCCCGCCGCTATGGCATTATGGCCATGCTCTCCATCGCTTCTGAAGACGATGACGGCAATGCCGCCACGAACCGCACAGCCCCGGCGGCTCCCGCGCCAGCCCCTAAGAAAGCTCCGGCCACCGATCTTGCGCCCCTGATCGCTAAGGGCGAATCGGCTGCATCGCTTGGCGAGGCGGCTTTGATGGAATGGTGGGAAGGTCTGACCAAGGGCGAACGCTTGGCTATTCCGGCTGATGTTAAAGACCGCTTGAAGGCCGATGCTGCGGCCGCTTCTAAGAAGGATGCTGAATAATGGACCAGCGTTCAGAAGAGTGGTTCGCCGCCCGTCTTGGCAAGGTCACTGCGTCCCGCGTGGCCGATGTCATCGCTAAGACCAAATCCGGCTATAGCGCCTCTCGCGCCAACTATATGGCCGATCTCGTTTGTGAGCGACTGACAGGAGTCCCGGCGGACTCCTACCAGTCACCCGCAATGGTGTGGGGAATAAACACCGAACCTTTGGCAAGGGCTGCTTATGAAGCAGAGGCAGGGGGACTTGTCGAAGAAGTAGGGTTTATTCCTCACCCAACTATTCCAAACGCAGGAGCAAGCCCCGATGGACTCGTGGCACAAGATGGGCTTGTTGAGATCAAATGCCCCAACACTGCAACGCACATTGAGACGCTTTTGGGCGAAGCTCTTGCGGCGAAATACATCACCCAAATGCAATGGCAAATGGCTTGCACAGGCCGCAAATGGTGCGACTTCGTATCATACGACCCTCGTATGCCGGAACATATGCAGTTTTTCTGCAAACGGATTAACCGTGATGAATCCATGATTGCAGATTTGGAACGGGAAATTAATTCGTTCCTGCAAGAACTGGAACAGAAAGTTAGTAAGCTCAACAATCTCTATCCGTGAAAGGGGATATGATGTCTAAATATGAACTTCGTGACATGAATGGCACTGCGTTTAAGAACAAGCGCAAAGAACGCGATTCACAGCCTGATTATACCGGCACCGGGATGGCCTTTGGCAAAGAGCTTTGGGTTAACATCTGGTATAAGGGCAAAGACAAAAACGGCGACCCATGGTTTAGCTATTCTTTCAAAGAGAAAGAACCGCGCCAAGAGCCCCGCGAACAGCCTAAAACAGACATTGACGATGATGTGCCTTTTTAATGTTAGATATCCTAACTGAAAAAGGACAAGCTACCGTCCAACAAGAGCAACGTGCCATAGAAATATGGCACAGCCACTATCCCAACATTGTCTATAACGAAACGCCAAAAAACAAACCATGTTCTGTCGATGCAATTTTGACAAAAGATGGGAAATGTTCGGCTGTCGTTGAGACAAAATGTAGGACAATGACGCATACAAAATTTAACGAAGTTTTTGGCCATGATTGGCTTGTGACGCTCGAAAAAGTTTTAAGTGCTAAAAAGATAGCAGAAGAGCTTCACATACCTTTACTTGGGTTCCTTTACCTCGTTAATGATGATATGCTACTATGGAAAAAGATATGGGACCCTGAGCTGGGTTGGTGCGCCCCATTCCGCGTTGAAAAAACTGAAACAAAAGCTACCGTGAATGGTGGCACGGCAATAAGAGACAACGCATATATCAATATGGCTGACTGCAATATGTTGAGATACAACGATGACAGAAGACAGACCGATAAGTGAAGAATATCGAATTATAGCTAAAAAGTGGGTTGATGCTGACTCCGCTGCCACGCTGCGCGAGGAAACAAAATCAGCTTTCTATTCACAGCTTATGCTAGAACATACCGATAAGCCCGTGAACCGCGCTGAGATTGCCGTTAAGGCATCTGATGAGTGGCAGGACTTTGTTGCCAGCATGGTTGAGGCACGAAAAGAGGCCAACCTTCTTAAAGTGCAACTGAAATACATCGAAATGAAATTCTATGAATGGCAAAGCTACAATGCCACTAAACGAGCGGAAATGAAGCTATGAGCGACGAGGAGAAAGATATGTTTGATGAGATCGTGAAGAATATGCCTGACGAAGTGCGTGAAATGCTTGAAAAGGCAGGATTAGAAGAGCATTTAGAATCCATGAAGCGCCGTTTTGAAATCCAAATGGAAATTATGGGTTTACTTGAGGAGCTTAACGCAAATGATGCGTTGCATTGTATCGTCCCAATTCTAACCAGCATTGTCGTTAACTCCTGCGATGATTTGAATGAAGCATTAGCTTCTTTGTCAAAAATAAATGCCTCCACAGTTAGAATGATACAAGACAGCGACAGCATGGGTATCGCCCCATGGTGCCCATATAACGAGGATGATGTTGAAGACTTCGACGTTGATCATCAGACAAAACAATGAAACGGGTTCGTATTACCTCTAAAATGAGGGCTGACATTTTTATGCGGCATGGTGGGGTCTGCCACCTTTGCAGTATGAAGGTCCGCCCCGGCGAAGATTGGGACGTATCACATGACATACCACTTGAGGCTGGTGGCAAAGATGATGAGAGTAACTGGCTGGTTGCTCACAGGTCTTGCCATCGTAGGCATACCGCTACTGTGGATGCTCCACTCATTGCAAAAGTGAAGCGGATACATCAACGCCACATTGGCGCGAAGAAAACCAAAAATCCGCTCCCCGGTGGGCGGCATTCAAAATGGAAAAAGAAAATGGATGGATCAGTAGTAAGGCGCGACACGGAGTAAAAATGAAACTGCTCATGACAATGAACATGCCTAGCGCAAGCGGGTATATGGTTCATCAAATTACAGTCGATACAGACTGCCAAACCCTGCGTGACTTCTACAGGCTCATGAATGAGCAGGAGTTTGTGTTTTGCCGTCTCTTTTATCGTATGCAAAACCCATTTGGAGAAACCGAATGGGAAGATAAAGGCGACATGATCATCAACACCGCACATATCGGAAAAGTGCAAGAGTATATCGAACGGGAGAGCAATTATGAATCATTCGGAAATTCTGACGAACGCGGATCAGGTATCCAAAAGGCACGCCCGAACCTACGGCCCCGAAGAAATGTGCTATGACAGGATCGCTCAAATTGCGACCCTGATCTTAAACAAGCACCTATCACCCCATGACATCGCTCTTGTGGAAGTCGCCATTTCACTTGGCCGCTTGCAGGAAGACCGTCTAAACCCCGAGCATTATGTCATGGCTGTTAAGCACATGGCCTTTGGTGGTCAGTTTGCCATAGTGCCGGAGTCTGTCGGCACGGCATTGGAAGATGACATTGCCGCCATGGCACGGCGGTTCGCTCCCAAGCGCCGCCAAGAAGCCGCGCCAACACCAGAATCATTGGAAACTTTGGCCAACTTTGCTGCACCGCAAAAGGATGAGCCAAGTGCCTAGACCTATCTCTGATGAAGAAGAAGCCCTGATCATAAGGCTCTGGAAAGAGCGTAAGACAGGCTCACAAATAGGGGCGGCCGTTGGCCGCTCCCGCAATGCCATCATGGGTAAGCTTAACAGGCTGCGCTCTAAAGGTGTCATTGAGCTTCTGCCGGAGGGTGAGGCACGCTTTAAGCCTAAATCCCCTGTTGCTGCGCCTGTGTCGCAACCAAAAAAGACCCCATCCCTTGCGGTCGTACCTAGCCTTTCCCAAAAGGCTGAAAAGGTTAACAATCCACCATTAGAGCGAATCACTAGCCTTTTTGTGCCACCAGAACCGGCTCCTGAGCCCATGGACCCCATCAAGTTCAAAGACCTAAAGCCGATTTCTTGTCGGTATGTAGTAAGTGGCAAGAGGCCAGAGAATTTCCTGTTCTGTGGCATGGATAAAAAGAGAGGGGCATATTGTGCGGAACATGCTGCCCTGTCCTACGTTTCTGTTGAGAGGAAGCGGCCCGGAGGCACGTTCAAACTCGAAAAGACGGCTGGCTTCCTAAACAAATAGGAGTGGCGCGATGTGGTGGTTTATATGCTTTGTCATAGCATCTAACCTAATTTTCCTACTGCTGTTGTCTGAGATACGGCAGGAAGTAATAGACTACATGCTAAGGCGCGATACCGACGATGATACCTAATATAGTTCACTTTATTTGGCTGAAGGGCGACCTGTCACGACCCTTCAGCTTCATAAACTATCTGTCAATTAGGTCTGTGGCAGAAGTTCATAAGCCTAATAAAATCTACCTTCACTGCGATCATGTCGAGCCAGACAATCCAAATTGGCAAGCAGTGATGCCATATGTCGAAATCCGCAGGGCGCACCCGCCAGAAGAGATTGGCGGCAAGCATCTACGCTATGCCCAATACAAATCAGATGTCATCCGCCTTGAAATCCTGTTGAAGCATGGCGGGGTTTATTTGGATTGCGACTTCATCCTGCTCAAACCTTTGCATGATTTGATGATGTCGCCATTGACCATGGTTCAAGACGGACCAGAGAAACAATCCGTCAGCAACGGTGTCATCATATGCGCGCCTGAGCAGGCATTTTTGGCGGATTGGCTGGCAGCAATACCTGAAGAGCTAGACAGCGGGGTATGGGCTAACCATGCCGTCAATACGCCCCGCAAACTTCTAAGCACGGGCAATTATGATGTGCGGCTGTTGCCGTCAAAATCATTCATCCCATTTGACTTCTCAAAGATGCACCTCTTTGAGATACCGCCGCCAGATATAGACCTGAGCGGGGCTTATGCTGTCCACATTTGGGAAACTTACTGGCGCGACTATATCGGCCATGTTTCGAGAGAGTGGGCCGCACAGAACGACACACTCTTCTCGCGGATCATTGCCCCGTATCTTACGACTTCATGATGTAGCATAGGGCGTAGTATGGAGGACGGTTTTCGTGCGATAAGCCGCCGCCTGTGGAGTCTGTTGTTCCAGACACAGTATGCGTATGCTGCACGCTTGCGCTGTTAATGCTAATGCCCGTACCGGACGCACCAGTAGAAGTGGTTGTAACGGTATAATATCCTGCCGCAGTTTCCCCAACTTGGAAATTTGTCGCGTTGTTTACCACTGTATATGTATGGGAATGGCCGGGATCATTGATGGTATGCGTGTGAGTTGCATTTGCACTCATGTTCCCAGTCGTTGCTGAGAACGTGTGTGTGTGGCCCGGAATCTGCGTTGTTGAAAGTGTGACGCTATCAGAACCACCAGTGGCACCAACAGCATAAGAAGAGCCCGTGCCAGAGCCGACGATAAACCGATTGCGAAGGTCTGGTGTTGAATTGTTTCCGTCACAGAGTACCCATCCCGCAGGGATGGTCGCAACAGAACCAGACCACATTAGGATAACGCCGGACGGAATTGTGACCAACGCAGCGATAGCGGATGTCACAAATGCCGTTGTGGCAAGCTGAGTTGTGTTGGTTCCAGCCGATGCAGTCGGCGCAGCCGGTGTCCCGGTAAATGTCGGGCTTGCACTGAGAACAACGCTGCCTGTTCCAGTTGAAGTTGTTACGCCAGTACCGCCGTTTGCCACAGGCAATGTGCCAGAAACATGCGTTGTGAGGCCAACCTTACCCCACGCAGGAGCAACACCAACCCCGCCAGAAATAAGGACGTTACCAGTTGCGACATCCGCTAATGCAGCCAGCGTTGTTGCACCAGAAGCGTAAATGATGTCGCCAACAGTATAGCTCGCAATACCAGTGCCGCCATTCGCTGCCGGTAGGGTACCGCTAACATGAGTTGTAAGGCCGATTTTACCCCACGAAGGCGCAACACCTACGCCACCCGAAATGAGGGCATTGCCGGTCGCAACGTCAGCCAAGCGAGATAGAGCCGATGTTGTCGAGGCATAAAGGATGTCCCCGACAGCATATGTTGTTTGCCCAGTACCACCGCTATCCGCATCAAGAGTACCGGCCATAGTAATGGTGCCGGACGTTGTAATAGGCCCACCAGAGAAAGTCAGACCAGTAGTGCCACCAGAGACGTTAACGCTTGTGACCGTTCCAAGACTCGCTACGTTTTCCGTGACAGCAATGACATTTGTGCCATCGCAGTAAACCTGAACTGTCTTTCCACGGATTAGCGTGACAGATGTGCCGCCGCCAATAGATGCAATCACTACAGCGTGCGGACCGCCAGTTGCGTCAGTCGTGTCATTTCTGACAACCCAGCAGCCTTTGACCGGTGTAGTGTTGGTTGCGACATCGCGTGGGATAGTCAAAGTCACAGGGGCAGAGATTGCGCCCTGAATGACCCATGCCAAACCCTGATATTCGGTAACGGTCAGGTTTCGTGATCCTGCCGTGGCATTGATAAAACTTGTCGTTCCAAATGCGGCGTCAATGCCGGTCAAGTCTGCGTTGACTGGCACGTTCCAAGTATCGACGTAATCACCATTCCCCGGACGTTCGAGGTTCTTGTTGGTTGTATAGGTCGAAACCATGGTCAGCCCTCAATGTTGCGATTGGCGATTTCAAGCGCCCGTGCCACCGTTTCGTCAGACGAATTCAGCAGCACCTTAGTCTGATTGTTCACTTCCCGCTTGGCCTTTTCAAGAGCAGCAATAAGCTGCTGGCCAGACATAGCCATGACACGGCCACCCTTCTTGCGGCCTTGGCGCGGCAACGGGGCAAGCGGCGTTGGTGCCGCATATCCACTTTGCTGGTCAGTCGGGTCCATGGCAGGGACGTTTCTAAACAACTGGTAAGCGCGGGGATCAATAACACCCTCCGGCCGAACAATCGGAGCGCCAAACTGCTCTGCTTTTAACTGCCCGCGCCTTGTCAAAGCTGCCGGGACTTCAGCCGCAGTTTGCGCTGCTATAGACCCAAGCACTGAGGTCACGGGGCCGTGGGTAAACCCAAAAGCGCCACCAACAAGAGCGGGGACATATTTATAAAATGCCCTTGTGATAAAGCCCTGTTTTTCAGCCTCTGAAGCATCTTGTCTTTTATTGACCATTTTAATTGTTTCGGACAAACGACGAAGCTCCGCCATTTGTTCGCGCGCAGCTTTGATTGACGCTTGATCGCCAGCAACCGCGCCAAAAGCACGTTCTGTTACTGGCCTAACAGCAGGAGACAAATACTGATCAATCTGGTCTGGCAGCAACGAAAGATCGTTGTTCTTCGGCGTCAGAATATTGTTTTTGATTGCAGACCTGAAAGCTTCCATTGATGGCGTGTCACGGCCAACAACTTTTTCAATACGGTTATAAAGGGCTGGGCCAATTCTTGGATTGGTCAAATTAACATTAATTACATTTTGGGCGGCTTGCGCCATCTCCGGGGTCAATGAGTTGGCAACAAATTTCGTATCAGGATCAATCATTTGGCTCATGATACGATTGAAAACACGGGTTTCGCCGCCGTGTTTGCTGTAGAATTGATTGAGGTAATTCCCCCATTCTTTGTTCGCAGCCGCAAAATCTGCCATGGCTTTTGCGCCATCGCCGCCAACAAAAAGGTTTTCTTCAATACCCCGGTTTAGAGCGTTTGTGTAACCTTCTTTGATAGCGCCAAGTGTTTTATAATCATCCCCCTTCGCCCCTTTTTGCAGGGCGTTCATTTGCTCATAGACCTTAAACATATTTCTAAGGTCTTCTTTGCCACCATACGGCATTTCCCCTGAGACAACCGTATTGCGAAGCAACTTCATTGCATCAGATGAAGCTGGGTACGACTGAAGCTGTTGAAAATTGATGACCTTACCTTGTTTTTGAAGAAGGTCTTTAATTTCTGGGAACACCAAATCAGCAACAGAGTAGGTCTCTAAACCCTGTACGCCGGGGGTATAACGAGCGCCCTCAAGGCCGATTTCGCCAGTACGGACACCTTCTTCAAAAGCGCCGGGAACATTGTCAGATTTTGCATAAGCTTCTTTTGTCTTACGCAGTGCTTTGCGCTCTGCGCCTTGCAAAGCTTCTGCCCCAGCAAACGGACTAACAGTTTCATCAGTCATTCCGGCAATTTTTTGCCCAAGAATATCTGTGGCTTTACTCTGCGCTATTTCGCCTGCTTCACGCCCACCCTCTAGTGGACGAACACCAGTCACAATCGATGCAGACGGCGCAATGCCTTCTTTCGCCAGCAATGCTTCGCGCGCTGCGGCTTCAGAAATGCCCTTCTTCTGCATCGTTTTCACGATGTCATCTTGGAACGAGGCAATGTCTTCCGGTGATAGCCTGTCACCAAAGGCAGATTTAACAACCCTTTCAGCTTCAGGCGTCAGCTTTTGCACCACGTTGCCAGCATCATCCGTGATGGTGGTGACAACTTCTGGCATCTTCGCAAACTTGTCTGCGATCTTGCCAGCGATAGGAGCCATTGCGCCGCCCAAGGCACCGCCAAGAGCAGTATCCAGAGCAACTGATGTCCAAGCTTTTCTGTCGCCTTCCAAAACTTCCGGGGCTTTTTCGATGGCAGATGAAACGCCAGACATGCCACCGGACAGCGCCGCGCCAGTTCCAATAGCCTTTGCGCCCCGCAGTCCTTGGCCGATAGCTCCGCCGGGAAGCAAAACGCCACCTACAATACCTGCCGCCGTGCCAACTCCAGAGGAAATGGGGTTCTGGCGAGCCAACGCTTCTTCATAAGCTTTCTGTTCTTTATAAACCTCTGAATATGGCTTATCGCCGGTCAGATAGGTTCCAGCCGCCACAAGGTGGGATGGGATATTGAACAGTGCCGCGTTGGCTGCGCTGTATGCGCCAGCCTTTACTTCTTCTGGAACAACACCTTTAGCAGCTTCGATCTTGGCGCGGTCCGCCACAAACTCTTTTTCTCCGGGCGTGACAGCGACAGGCTGCTCTTTAGCATAAGCCGACCAAGGGCCAGCCCCAGCAGCCGGTTGCGTCTCTGATTGCTGAAACTGCTCCCAAGGACCTGCCATTATTGCACCTTCTGCCAGCTTGCCGGATCAGCCGGATTGCCACCAAGGAACCTATAACCCTGTTGCACTGCGCCAACTTGCGGGACTGCCGGTGTAGCCGGTTGCTGCTGCGTGCCACCAGCGGCCGGAGCAGGCTCTGAACCAGCCGGACGTTCAAACCCATAACTGCGGCGGGCGCTTTCAATCGTCTGCCGTGTCACGCCGGGACCCGGACGGATTTCCGACTCAAACACCTTGCGGGTGTAGTTTGTCGGTGTTTCGTCTTTGTAATTCTTGGAATAGTTCAGCAGGAATTCCGCAGGCTGCGTGCCACGGGGCTGCTCCAAGAATTTTTGGTCCTTGTTCTTATAGTAATCCAACTCGCCAAGGGCTTTGCCGATCAGCATGTAAGCGCCGCCTGCCGTCAGGGTCGGGGCAGGAACGGTCTGCACTGCGTTTTGCATTGCAGCACCCGGAGCGCGGGTAAGGCCGTTTTCGTCCACGATCTTGAATGCTTGCGTCAAAGCGGTCTTCATGGCTTCGTCAAACGAAGCGTTCTGATAGGCGCGGTCAAAGACATTGAAGCCAATACCGGCGAGGAAGTCGGTAACTTGAGTCTTCAATTCTTCAGCGCGGTTCGGCTCATAGCTTGAATAGATGTCGGCCAACCGCTTCAGGCTGCTACGAGCCGTGTCATAAGTTTCAGCACGGCCAGCCGCCTTTTCAAGATACTTGTTGTAGCCTTCTGTCTGCGCCTTGGTGAGTTCAATGTTTGTCTTGTACTGAAGGTCAACCGCTTCACGCAGATAGGTGTCCTTCAGCTTCTGGATTTCCATACGCTCTGCGGCCAAGCGTGATGCTTCAGCCGTGTCGCCTTGGTTTGTGGCATTCTTTTCACGCTGCGCCAGATTTGCAATCTGCTGTTGCAGTGCATTCGGGTCGCGTTCGCCTTCCAAGCCCGCAAAGGCTTTCGGGTTCTTCTGAGCGTAATCAATCAACTGCGTCTGGTTCATGCGTGTCAGATCGACAGGCTTTGCCTCTTCAGTCGGGGCCGCTCCGGGTTGTGCTGCGCCGGGAGCCGCTGTTGTCTGGCCCGGAGCCGCTGCCGGTGCGCCACCTTGGCCGGGAGGGGGCGGAGCCATTGGCGTGCGCTCACCGCCGCCACCGGGGATCGTATAACCACCCTGTTGCTGGCCCGGAGACACAATACCCAGAACAGCGGGGTCCACATTGAGGCCCCGTGCCATGCCACCCACAACCTGCTTAAACTGTGCTGGGGTAAGCAATTCACTGGTATTCTTGTTGAAGTACCGCGTTTCACCGGTCTTCTGATCCGTTGTGACATTGAAGCGGTCACGAACGATGTCGAGGACGTTCTTGGCAAGATCAGCCGTAAGGCGCTGCTGGGCCTGATAGCCTGCCACGCCACCAACGATGCCTTCACCAATCGCCCCGCCAAGTGTCGGGTTGCGCGATGCCAGCATGGACCCGACCACCGAAAGGGCCGGGACCCAGAAGTTAGAACCACCGGGGATGCTAAAGCCGGACGAAGCATCTTCGCCGCTATATTGCACCGGGGTAGCCTTTTCGGATGGCATGTCGGAGGCTGGGATAACGCCCTTGCCGCCACCCCGACCCTGTTTTGCAAATGCTTCCCATGTTGGCGCAAGAGCCTGTTTAATCTCAGGCGTCACGCCAGTTTCTTGCAGGTCTGCGTCAAGATCGCGGCCTGTACGGCGGGAATAATCATCAGACGCCAATTTCCATGTGGCAGCGTCCTGATAGCCCTTCGTCATAGGAGCGCCACCTGTCACAGCGTCCCATGTGCCTTTGATAAATTGGCCAGCGCCAGCCGCAGTCGAATAGCGGCCATCATCACGGCGCTCACGGATATTGGGATGGGGACCTTCTGGGTCGAATGTTTTACCAGATGAGCCAACGCCGCCATACCGAATATCGTAACGACCACCGCTTTCAGGGCCATAAATTGCCTTTAGCATCGCCTGACGATGCTCTGGCATGTCTTCCAAGTTTTGCGGCTCAATCTTGTAACGCGGAGTCTCTTCAACTTCGCCTTCTGTGGCGTAACCTTGGCGCGTAAGGCCACCCATGGCACGCTTGATTGCGCCTTCGGTTGCCTTGTCATAGTCAACGGTCAAATAACCATCGCGTTTGCCGACAGCTTCCGGCTTCTTGCTCAACACTTCCTGTGCAAGCAAACCAATCTGGGTGCGGCCATTGCCGAAGTCATAACGATAGACATTCTGACCATCGTTCAACTTGCCAACCTTTTCGATATTGTCCTTCAGGCGCTCGTCAGAGAAGGGCAACAGTGCAGCAAGCGAAGCAATCGCCTTGCCTGCCGATGCAGCGGTTCCAGCCAAGCCAGCAATGTCCTTGATGTCATCGCCAACGCCACGGGCTTTGCCTGCGCCGCCGCTTCCGCCAGCGCCGGGAAGCTTGTCATCAGAGGTGTCTTCAGCTTCTTCCGTGGCATCTTCAATATAAGCATTCACACCCTTTGACGGGTCTTGCATCTCATAGGGGTCGATAACCTTGCCAAGACCGGCATAGCCAAGGCGCGGCACAACACCACCGGAAGCGAAGAAAATGTCTTCAGGCTCAACCTGACGAACCATCTTCCCTGCGTCTTCCATCGAATCAACAGGCATCACACCGCCAGTATCGGGTTGATCGCCGCCGGGAATTTGGAATCCTTCTTTGCCGCTTTCATACGACACAGGCTTGGCGCGCTCAGAGGGAGCGTCCGCCTTAGCAGGAGCGCCAGAAGCAGCACCTGCTGGCTCTGTCTTCGTTACGGTTGTGCCACCTTGTGTCGGCTTTGCCGGTGCTTTCTTGTCATCAGACAGGAAAGACTTTGCCTTGGCATAGCCCTGCTCGCCCATCTTCACCAATTCAGCGATGCTGCGACCAGTCGAGGCAGCCTGATCGAGACCAGACCTCTGACCACCGCCGCCCACCGGAGAAGCCGTGACAAGTTTTGACACTGGCAACGTAGCCTTCGGAACGTAGCCCTGCGATTTGTCACCGGGCGTGCCAGCGCCAGCGCCGCCATACGGGCCACCGCCAGAGAATGGCCCAAAGCTCTGCAACTGCGATTGCAGGATAGCGCGCATGAAATCGCTGTCTTGCACAGTCGAACCTGACGCATAACCCTGACGCGGCATGACGCCACCGCCATCAGCGTAATACCCCGGCTCATCAACTGCGCCGCCCATCCAATTAGGGACAACACCGCCACTGGCGCGATGCTCCACAGCGTCATCCGTGGCAGCTTTATAATCGACAGTCAGATAGCCATCGTGTTTGCCAACGGCATCAGGATGGTCCTGTGCCACTTCCTGCGCCATGAGACCGATCTGGTAACGCGGATCGCCTTTGTAGCGGAAGCGGTAAATCGGCTGACCGTCATTCGTCTTACCGATCTGTTCGGCATCTTCTTTAAGCCGCTCGTCGGAGAAGAAGCCCGTGGGCTGTTGCGTTGTCGTTGTCGAGCCAGACAACGCGCCAGTACCCATGGCAATGTTGGCGAGGAACTGAGCCTGCTGATACGGGAAGCCGCGTTCTTGCAGGAATTCCTGATAACGGGCCGTCATGTCGGCCTGATTTGTCTGCTGCTCTAGCGTGCCAGCCGCAATCTGTGCTTGTGCGCCCTGCAACGCCGCAGCTTGTGCGCCCGTGCCAAGCCCAGCCATGGCCTGCGCCGTGCCAGCGCCCATGCCATAACCTTGCTGTGCCAAAGCTGCCTGCTGTGCCGACATGCCCTGACCCTGAGCGAACTGCTGTTGGCCAAGGCCCTGAAGAGCCTGACCGTATTGCATCCCAAGACCCGCAAGACCTTGACCAAGAGCCTGCTGTTGCTGCGATGCAGCAAGGTTCTGCCCAAATGCAGTTTGTCCAAGGCCGGACAAAAGCTGTGCCTGTTGTGCGCCCTGACCGTAAAGCTGCTGGCCCAACTGACCGGCTGCCGTGCCAGCGCCAAGGGCCTGTGCATACTGAGTTTGGCCCAACTGAGCCAAATTCTGAGAGCCTGTGACACCCTGACCAAACAATGCCTGACCAAGCGCGGCCTGCTGTTGGGCAGCGCCCATTTGCTGGCCATAGCCTTGCTGGCCAATAGCAAGCGCCTGCTGCGCCAACTGCTGCTGTGCAGCACGGTCAGCCTGCGCGGCCGACAGACCGACACCCTGCTGTTGCTGCGCCGCAGCAAGAGCCTGTGCGTAACCCTGCTGGTAAATCGGAGCCATGGCTTGCGCCGTGGCAAGGGATTGCTGGCGTGCCAAATTAGCCGCAGCAAGACCCGCACGATCACCACCAAACGCGCCAGATCGAATGGCATTAGCCGTCTGACCTGCCATCTCCTGTTGCTGCTGCTGTTGAAGCGCCTGCAACGTGGTGTTGGCAACTTGCTGGGTATAAGGGCTCATGTAAGCCCCAATGTCCAATCCCTGCGGTCCTACAGACCGGGAGCCAGCCATGGCGGCATTCGTGGCAAGACCTTGATAGGGCTGGCCAGATGCAAGCGCGGCACCGATGCCTTGCGTAGCGGCTTGGTAATATGGAGAAGACGCGCCAGTGGCCCCCATGGCCTGCGCCATAGCAGCCTGATTGGCCAAAGCAGATTGCTGTTGAGCGCCAAAAATCTGCGCCTGCGAAAACTGATTGGCGGCTTGCGCTGCGCTTGGTGCAGCCTGTGCCGCTGTCATAGCGCCTTGGTTTGCGGCACCTGCGCCTTCCAAGCCTTGTTCGAGCGTAGATGTTGCGCCCTGATAATAAGGCTGCGCTGCTCCATAGCCCTGCCCATACTGTTGAGCAGCCTGACCGGCATATTGCTGGCCCTGAGCGTAACCTTGTTGCAACGGCTGATAGGCAGCTTGCGTCTGCCCATAGCCTTGATTGTAAGCATTCTGAAGCTGGTTCGTGGCAGTGTTGTAATAAGACTGCGCCTGATTGGCAGCCTGATTAACATTCTGCATACCTTCTCTTTGTTGACCGGTCAGACCGGCAACAAATTGGCCTTGGTATTTTTGAAAGGGCTGAGAAGCGACCTGTTCGGCTCTGGCATTAACGGCGTTATACCGTGCCATAACCTCTGGCGGGATAGATACCGATTGGGTTGTTGTTGAGGACTTCCCGCCGCCCATGCTGTTTACTCCGCAGCCTGTTTCCAGCCACCTGTGCGAGCATTATACAGGAAAAAGGCACCTGTGGCCTTCCCGAATTGACGCTCATACAGACGCACTTTGGCTTCCGTGCGATGATTTGACAGAACCCCGATAATCAGGGGAATGCCAAGTTCATCAGAAACCTGTTTAGAGAATTCGACCAATCGACGCGCCCTGCCAAATTTGCCATGCCGGAAGTCTGGATGGACAAAGATGGCCTTCTCTTCAATGACTTGATTATCAGAATACCACATGGTGCCAATTCTGAGTAGCACCGCAGCTTCAGGTTTTTTGCCATTATCGCCAACGATACCGACAACCCCATTATCAAGGTTTAGAGCAGGCCATATTTCCTGAAGGAGCCTTGCTGGGTTCGGTTCCACAAACCCATTTTCGTCACAGGCTGTGAGGGCCAGTTCCATGATGTCATCGACATCTTTGGGCTGACCAACACGAACAGGAATTGTTTCTTCAGACATCGACTAACCCCCTTAGTCTTTTGCTGGACCCGGCAAATTCTTCAGTGTTTTCACTGTCTTGGCGCGGAACGTCTTAACAAAGTCATCCAGAGAACGATGGCCCGCGTCCAAATTGCCACCGCCCAATTCTTCGATTGCCATAGGGTGAATAACATACTCACCGCCCGCTGCAATGATGGGAACCAACGGCCCCACATTGCCACCCTGTGCATAGCCTCTTGGCGCACCGCCACGGGCTCCAAACACATGGTTCAGATACTTAAATCCTGCCATTGTGTTGCCTTCGCCAAGGGCGGAGACAATATCGGCCGGGATGACATAAGACCCGGACGGAACGTGCATAGGTAAATGGTCTGTCCGTCCTGCCACTGGGCTATGGATAGGACCGACATGCGGTGTCACAGGCTTTTTAGGCCCAAGCGCGGAAGCCCCACCCCGCGCCATGCCAGCAGGCCCACCACCATCACCAGCAGGAGAGCCGCCAGCACTATCGGCATTTCCAGCATCACTGCCATATCCGCCGCCGCCTGCTGTATCTCCAAGGCCACCAGAAGTGCCATCACCCCCGCCGCCTGTGCCGCCACCAACACCATCAAAACTTCCGCCCAATGGCATAGCTGGATTGAGGGGAGAAAAGGTCTGTCCATTCCCGAAAGACTGGCCTTTATCATTAGCTTCAAGGGCCATCATGTTTGGGCTGGTGGGCATGGCAGAAAGTTGAGAATTGTAAGCCGTGCCAAATGCAGGGACCGTAAAATCATCACCGGGCTGCATCAGGCCACCAGAAGCCCGCCCCTTGCGAATCAAATTCAAGGCCATGTCGATAGATGACTGTGGCATCTGTGGAGTTTTGCCACCCCTTTTATATGCCGAAGGTTGTTGTGGCGTAGCCTGCGAAATCACTGAAGCAGGCGTTTGCGGAATTGGTTGGTCCGTCTGAGACGGCTGAGGAATGGGAGCCTCAACAGGGGTTTGAGTCTGCCCCATTTTCGCAGCCTCTGTTTGCTGCGGTGACATAGACATGCCGCTTTGATCATAGCTATCGCCAAACGCCGCGCCACCTGCATAGCGGCCCTTCCGCATAGTGCTTAAAGCGATAGCCACGGCCTGCTTTTGCGGCCTCCCAGAGCGGATAAGCTCACTGATGTTGGTGCTTACAGTTTCCTTTGAAGAACCTTTTTTCAGGGGCATCGTCATACACTCAGGTTGTAAAAGGCGATTGAACCGATACCAGCGCCATTGCTGGATGGGATATTCAACCCGCGCGCGCCAAGGGTGATAACATCACTGCTGCCAAACCCGTTGCCACTTAATGATGCCGTACACCCAAGCTGCAAGTCAAAATTGTACCCGAACGGGGCGATAATCGGAACAGAGCCTTGATTTGTCGATACGACATAATCTGTTTGATGTATGTCATCGGCTGCGGCGGTCATCGATGTGGCAGCCGTATCAACATCAACCATGCCGTTGCCAACAGCGCCAGCGGCCCACGTTGCGCTAGTTAGAGTAGGGTTTCTAACAAGGACAATTTCATAGGTACCAGAAGTGGTAGCTGCGAAGTTAACGATTGATGGAATAATAACGGCCCCATAATAACTGGAATTAATTCTCATGGATACCAATGGCGTGAAAGTAAGGCCGGTATTATTGGCAATCGAAACGCCATTTCCAGACGCGCGAGCGATATAAGGTGCTGTTACCTGTTCGTACCCGCCCTCAGAAATAACTGTGGAGCATATCATCTGTAGTGTCGCGGCAGATGCCGTAGTGCCAGTTGTGGCAATCTCATACCGTAATGGCAGAGTCGCTGTCTGCATATAGACTTTTGTTGATGTTGCCTGATTTGCATTTTGGAATGTGTGGCAGACTATATAGACGCCATTGATAATGAATCCGCAGCGCACGTTACCAACGCCCAGCCATTCAATATCAAACCACAAGATTTGGGTTTTCGTCAGATCAAGCGTTATGCCGGACGGTCCGGTGCCATCAAGCTTGTCGCCGTTCCAGTTAGCCTGCGTGACATACCGGCTATCATCAACCGACCCGCTTGTGTAAGTGCGGATAACAAAACTTACACCATTAGAACCCTGTTCAAGATAGACACCATTTTGCGCGCCAAAAAGTCCAATACGCTGCCTAAGATTGGCTCTTGCAGAGGCCATGGTGAACGTCTGCAATGTCAACATGCTCTTACCGGGCTGATACGGGAACACGCGAAATGTTTGCGCTACAGCCGTAGAACCCGATGAAGTAGTGACATTTAAATTAACTGAAGACTGATTAGTGTTATAGCTTGTTGTCCCACCCGTAGAAGTCACATAGCTATAATGCTTATCAGCCGCAAACCGGCTTTGGCTATCAAACAAAGAAAATGGGTTGCTGACCCGCAACCGGCCAAAGGCGTCCGTATTAGTGCCGTCAAAAGTTACATAGCTTGGATTGCTTGGGTCGCCATATGGAGGCCATGAAGTGATCATCTTGGCCCCCCAATACCGCCGGAGATCAGAAACGTAACATCAGCCGATGACGCATAGCCTTGAATTGTCCCACTGGCTGCGACAACATTATCGCCAGTCCATTGGATGGTCATCTTAGGCTGGATCGGCGCAGCATAGAACATTGCATTGCTTGCGCCAGCCGTGCCACCAGAAGGCACAAGAGAAATGTAAAAGGTCTGGCTCGTCGTGCCAGTATTGCAGATGTTAATCGTTGTAACCGTAAGCTGCGTTGTCGAAGCTACAGTATAAAGATTGCCGTATGTTCCTGTTGGCGCGGCTCCGCTGTAGATGACAGACCGGCGCAGAAAGTTGAAAAGATACCCAGAGTTAAGAGCGATGTTGTTGATAGCAACAACACCGTTTTTCTGGGTAGTCAGGATGTCATCTAAACTAGCCATTAGAATTTCCCATCCTGCTGCACACGATAGCGAATATTACCAAGACGCCACCATGAGCCAATGTCATTGCTTTCAATGCGGATAGAAACCAAGCGGCCCCTAAAGCGCGGCGTAATGAACTGAACCGCGCTCGTCATCGTGTAGGGGCCATAGACACTTGGCGTAGAGTTTGGATAGTCCAAAACGTAGAATGTTAGGAGGACGTTCGCACTCTGCACATTGCCATAATAGCCCCACTTCATGTCGGGCCACACTTGATCGATAAACATCTTCAGATCGGCTTCGTTCAAAACGAAGTAACCTGTCTGGAAGTAAGATGTCATAGGCTGCTCATCAGCATCCGGTGACACCTCATGCTGATAAATATAGTTGTCCGTCCCCGCGCCAATGGGAGGCCCTAGCACAGACTCGTTAATCCATGCCGTGCGGCCAAGCGTGCCATAATCCCACTGATCAAGGTTGATGTTGTATTTAACGTAATGGCTGACTTCCCCGCCATTGCTCGTTGTCGGGTAGTACCATGCCACTTCGCCAAAGCGTGAATTCGTGGCAACCCGGATTTTGTCCAAGTTATCTGTGTCTAGGTCTTGGAAGACCACATCCCAAATCGGGCAGCGGATTGGCTCGACACCAGACCCGGAGAACTTGAAGAACTGGGATTGTCCCATCCAGTAGATGATGCCGTTCATCGATCCGGCTGCTTTGCGACCGATAAGACCGCAATTCACACCGACTTCGTTGAACTGGTAAACATAGGGAGGGCCAACGTACTGCATCGCCCACAGAGAAAGATCAGTCCAAATCAAACCCTGCTGCGGGCCTTGAATGCACTGGATGATCTTTGAGCCTTTTGGCACGCGGTATGAACCAGCCTGATTGGTAATCAAAGCCGTCCACGAGTTGTAATTATTGACATCGCACCAGCGAATTAGCATCGGGTCTGCGATGCCATTGAAGGTCGTCCCCCACGAGATGATTTGCCTTTGCGGCATCGCAACAAAAGCGCCTTGATTAACAGAGGGTGCTTCTGGGATGGCAAGAGCTATTGGGTCGCCGCTTGTTGGGCTCCATTTGAAGATTGGGCCATTCAATGGCGTAGATATTAACTCTTCACCCCAGTTGTCCAACGTCCAATCTGTTGCATTGATTGGGATGCCACTACCAGCAACCTGCGGGATACCGGAGCCATAAGCGCCTCTGCCATAGCCGCCAATGCCGTAGCCGGTCCCTGCTGGCAACGGGCCAATGCCGTTCCAATACTTGAACCTTACATTGCCGCTATTTTCAGAGATGCGGAAAGAGCCTCTAATTGTGCCGCCAGAAACATATGCAGCGGTAGTCGCATTGGCATAGCTTACCGTGCCAACGCCTGATGCTGTGACAACATGAGTGCCATTATACCCGGCCGGGACAACACCAGACACAACTATGGTAGAGCCGATGGGGATAGTTGAACCTGAATATGTCAATGTAGCCGTCACGCCAGTCCCAGACGCGCCAGTAACATTGATTGTAGAAGCTGTCGTAGATGCAGAAATTACAAAATTATTAGCATCGACAATGCTTGTAATGACATAAGCGCCAAGCAGTGTGATGCCAGCATATGACGTCGCTACGAGAATGGCATACTCTTGCCCTTCCAAATAGCCGTGGGCTGGAAGGGTTACGTTAACAAAGTCTGACCCTGTTGTAAGAGTATAAAGGGCAACAGACCCGCCATTAGCCACCGTTGATGTAGCCAAATATGACTCATCAAAAGTATTTTTTGGGTAAATGTAATACTGGTTTGGGCCAAGGCCGGGATTATAAATCTGGTATTGGCCAAACAAGATAATGCCACCGACACTGATATGTGTCTGAATATCGACCACATCATAATCATCGACACTGCGCCCAGTATCGACAACTAGAACTTGATTTGAGCCTGCTGTGGTCGAGAAGTTGACAGCTACATCGACCGTTCTTGTCTGTGGCGTAATGTCATTCGCGCCGCCATTCGTGATCACAACAAGCGAGTTTCCTGCACCTGTAATGGAGCCACCAGAAACAAATGCAGTTGTGGTGGTCGATGCGAAGGAAACGCTCGTGCTAGTCGATGCCGTGACAGTATAAGTGCCGTTATAAGCAGACGGGTTCATACCCGTTACTTGGATCGAATACCCGGCGACAAATGTGAATGGGCCTGTGTATGTCAGGGTTACTGTGGTGCCAGTGCCAGACGCGCCAGTGACCACTATGGGTGCGATACCTTCTGCCCCAACTCCCAGATAGGAGTTGCCAGCCAAGTCTTTCCAAGCCCATAGGCAACGAACTTTAGAGCGGATAGAGCTTGAAAAGTATTTCAGCCAGCCGCCAAGCTTCTGCACGATGCCACCAAGCGTCCGGTCTGGGACAAACCGGATCAGTTGGCTTTCTGAAATGGCAGCTTCATTCAGTGCGGGCGTCTTGTTTTGATCAACACCCGGAATGATTTTGAACGATGCGTGAGGCATTTGTTACCTCGTCGGTGAAGCTGTTTGAGATTGCGACTGCGAAGACCAAGCCGCAGCTTCAAACTTCTTCCTGTTTTCTTCAGAAATGGCGCTCTTCAGAAGCATTTGATATTGCTGCTCATAGCTTTGGGCCATGGCAGGGTCATCCGACTGGCGGCCGAAGTTGCGCTGGTAGCCGGACACAAAGATCATCGATGCCATAATCATCAGGTCTGGAAGGTAAAGACTGATGAATGTGGTCGGGTTGGATACCGACAAGCTACTTGGGCGATAGGTCCCAATGATCTCACACTGATAGTTTTGATCAGGGAACGGTCCGACCAAGAAAGTGTAATCGTCAAAGGGGCAGAAATACTGCGGCAAGCCGGTTGCTTGGCTGTTGTTATAGACCTGATCCAAGAACTCTTTTGTGCATGGCAGCAAAGGGTTCCTAACACCAGTGTCAGGGCTGGCTGTCCCAAACGGGGTAATGACATTGATCTGCTCTGGCACAACAAACGTGCCAGCCGGAACCACAACCTGCCTGCTGCCGACTGTCATGCCATAAGCTGTGGTGGCAATCGACGTAAACAGGAAGTCCACATCACGATAGATGCGGTTTTCCGCATAGGTGATCATCTGAGGCAGGATGGTCTGAAACTCAGGGTTAGCCTGATCGACCACCGCCAAGGTGGCAATCTGTGTCACATACTGAGAATAGGTCAGACCTGTTGTCATCTTACCCGACCATCGTTTGAGCCGTCTTGCTCACATCCGCCACACGGCGACCCCAGCCTTTGCCGAACCTGCCCCATGTCGGCAATTTCTGAAGGAAGGCCAACCTATTATCGCAGATACACTTGATCAGGGCAACGGGATCGGTCGCTTGGGCGGCCGCGACCGTCTTTGGGCCAATGGCCCCGTCAGCCGTTACACCAAGGCATGATTGAAGCTGCTTTGCCGCCCTGCCTGTGCCGCTGTTAACGGCATAGTCGAAAACCGCATAATCAACCCCATCAGGGAGATCGTCTCCCTTAATCTTATCCCAATAGTTCTTGCGATAGACCGGTGCCACATCTGCCACAGTCAAAGATTTGAGCGATCCGGGCGCAACTGGATGGCCGACCCATTCTTCCCATACCTTTTTAGTAACGCCCAACATGGTCTCGCCGCCGGGGTCATGCGGGTCATCCACCCATCCCCCTTCGTGCTTCAGAACGAGCGCGAGCGACTGTTCAAAATTATGCTTCATTTCTTCGTACCCATGTCTGCGATGATCTGTTCTTTAGCCCGCGAACCGGACGATGAACCGTAATAGTAGCCAATTACTGCCGTGAAGGCCGATGACAAAGCACCCAGCAGGATAAGTAAGGCATCTTGGCCCCTTTGGGGGAGGCCATAGAACATGAGACCGCTAAGTGTTCCGAAAAACCCGACACACACAACCCCGGCCAATATGGTCGGTGTCTTATCTTTAAGGCTTACCTCACGCTGACGGGCGCTATTCCGGTCTGTGGCATCAATCTGGGCAAGATCAATGTCCAGCTTCTTCATGGTAACAGCGAAGTTGGCATCAATCTCTTTAAGCCGCGCCAACTGTTCCGGCGTGGCAGACCCCAAAGCCGCAGCCACCTCTTGCTCAGTTCCCTGTTCCGTCCCAAGCAGCGCAGACGATAGAGTTTTGACAGCAAGGCCAGCTAAAGGGCCGCCAAGGGCGGAGGCGATGGTAGGTGCGACTTGGGCCAGTAGGCCACCCATTTTGCCAAAATCCATAGCTTTCTCCCTGCGCCGCTATTTGGTGATGTTGAATGTCAGATTAGCGTGATCTGGGTAGCTAATCAGAACCTCGCCTTCTGGGCATTTATACTTGATACGCGCCAGTAATGTTGCCTTACCGGCAGCAACACGGCCCGGATTGTCGATTGTGATTGCGTACCCAAACTTCTCCACCTTATTCGCAGCGGGGCCAGAGAACCTTGCGATAGACGGAGAGGCAGTATGCACGATGTGCCGTGAATCACGCACTTCAAGGTTAAACTGTTCTACAGAACAATCGTCTCTGATCTTGCGGCGTGCCACCACAACATAAAACTCTTCATTCGCAGGGCCGTCCGAAATGCTAAAATTCTCTGCTGACCATTCAAGGATAGGCTTGTTAAAGACACCAAGCTTATCTGTCACAGTATAGCCGCCGCCAACCATAGCAAAGACAGCGGTTACTGCCCCAACAGATTTGGTTATACGGTCGGCGTCCAAGTTCATTTGTCAGCCTTTTTATCCTTCAAATCATCTATTTTTACAAATATCTCGCGTAAAATACCTTTTATCTCGTTTAGCCCTTCTCTAAACTCATCTTTTCTCAAATAGTGGCTAGGTAAATCTATTTCAATTTGCCGTACATCACGGCGCAATTCTGCCACAGCGCCCCATAGCTCACGGGCAAACCATCCCCCCACACCCATGGTTGTTGCGATAGCCGCATTTATTAAGGTCTGGGGTTCAATGCTCATGCCACTAACTCTTCGGGGTCCGGTGGGGCCTCTGTCAAAGACGCCTGAATATACTCTACATTTTGCTTTAGACGAAGATCACCCGGCGTTTTTTCTAGCGCCAGTTTGGCTTGTTCTAGTGCCAATTCTTTCATTCCCAAGCGATAGGCAGAAATAGACGCTAAGTCATGCGCCTGATGTCCCCATACGGCTGGGTCGCAAGTATAGACCAGTTCCCTGTTCTGGATGCGAAGTGCCCGCATGGCATAAGCAAAACACTCTTCCCATCGACTCTGGCGATACATGAGCATAGCAAGCTCGCACCACGGCTCCCGGGTATTGGGCGCTTCCATGGCGGAGGCATGGAAAGCCTTTTCAGCTTCTGGCCAATTCCCTAGTTCACTTTGGCACCGGCCAATAACCCGGTAAGCATAGCACCGTTCATTAGGCCAATCGGCTCGTGGCAGCTTTAAGTAACGATTGCAGGCATTAATCGACTCTTGCCACCGGCCATGGAATGACAGTTCCCGGGCATAATAGAAAGCATTGCGTGGGCATTCGGGGTCTTCTTTGACCGACAATTCTAGCAAATCTATATACTGGCCCCGGCTCTTAGTTGGGTCAGGTTTATGGATTGCCAACAGCATATCAGTCTGTGCCCAAACCTCAGTAATACGGCCATCAGGCATAGGGTACTCATGGCACGGGTGCTTCCAGCCATAGCCATGCCGGGCATGGATTTTCTCATAGTAGAAAACAATCCCGCAGCCCCAATCAAACTTATACCGGAGGCGAGTTGTTTTTCCCTTTTCCCAAACACGCTCAATCTCTTCCCGCCAGCCGGGCTGTAAAACTTCATCAATGTCGAGACTGATACAGACATCCATATCCCGTGGCACTAAGGCCAAGGCTGCGTCACGGGCTTTGTCAAACCGCCATGGCGTAATGCAGATGTGATGGACTTCCGCGCCAAGTGAACGGGCCACTTCTGGCAACCCATCGCTCGACCCTGTGTCAGCGATTAATACCAAATCAGAGTCTTTTGCCCCTTCCATGAAACGAGGCACAAAATGCGCCTCGTTTTTAGATATTGCGTAAACGCATATTTTTAATTTTTCGCTCATGATTGTCCCCCTTCATTGCGTATTTTACGCCAAACTAAATTTGAGTTGGCGGTCCTTGAACGGTTCCTGTTGGCCCAGTTGGGCCAGTCGGACCAGTCGGGGCAGGCGGCACTGGGTGCTTGTGGTTGTAGTCTTCCACTTCCCACGCCTCGTAATATGGGTAAAACCCGCCAAGGTCTGTGATTGGCTCATTGGGCGGCTTAGGGTTGCCGGTAAACTCAATCTCACCTTCTCCACCAATGCCCGTTGTCGGCCCTGTCCATTGCAGAGCCCAAAAATTGTCAGGAAGCTCTGAACAGTCAATGGTGTAAAACACACCATCTACGCCCACTGAATTATCAATCTTTATGATAGTGAAGTGCATTGTTGACTACCTTCTGTTCTGGCTCTTGAGCCGTGTGGGCGAGCTGGATCATTGTATGAAGCTGGGCTTCATTTGCCTTGACCATTTCATTACGAAAGCTCTCTACAGCCGCGCCCGTTTGCCTAGACTGTTGCGAGTTTTCAATGAGCAGCACTGGCAGGAATTCTATTGTGCAGCCCCAATGATCTATCTCTTTACCATCATTTGGGTTTGCGCCACGGATGTATGTATAAAACGCGCACTTATGGCATACATCTTCCTGCTTTTCTTTAAACAGGGGGCACAGATAAGTGCTTTCAGACTGTGGTTTGCGGGCCATTGTACATCACCTTCAATATGTTAATTAGCCGTGAGTTTGGCTCTAAAGCCTTAAACCCATGATAGTTGCCGGGCTCCCAATCCATGACAGCCCCAGTGCCTGCTTCTTGTTCCCAGCCGTTCCCAAAAATAAGAAACTTGCCACGTCCGACAATGCTAATATGAACGTCTAAATCAGCATGCGTGTGCAAAGGCAGTTCATCACCAACTTCTTCAAAGTCGTAGATTGCGCCTCTCAGCCCCCCCATAATTAAGTCTTTTGACTTAAGCATCGCCCCCTCCTGATACTTATATCAATTTTTTGTCGCTATGATTGCATCTACATATTGAACGGCTAGGTTGATAGCTGTGCCGCTAAACGAGTGGTTATGCGACCCGCCGCCGCCTTGAGCGCCAGTTGTGGCTCCTGTTGTTGATGGATAGTTTCCGCACCCAAAGCCGCCGCCCCCAAGTATAGACGGAGCCGTATAAGAATGAGCATGGCTTGGGATTTGGCTGGTTGCCAGTGTTGTGCTTCCAACTGAACCGCTTACTGCCTGCGATGCAAAAGCAGTTGTAAATGCAACAGAACCGCCAGAGCTAGCAGCACCAGACACAATTCTGAGCGCCTTGTTGTCATGCGTAACAGATTTAGTCCAGCCTGTTGGAGCCGCCGTCTGCACGAACAGCATTGCCGTGCCAGCCGGGAAAGCAGAGGCGCTAGCCCAAGATAGTGTGCCGCTTCCATTCGTCGAAAGCACCTGCCCAGATGATCCATCTGCGCTTGGCATGGTGTATGTGGTGCTGCCAGCCGCTGCTGCTGGTGCAATTCCTACATAGCCAGAAGACGAGCCAGAAAGGCGTATCGTGCCCTTAACATCCAGAGTCGAACCCGGCGTAGCAGTGTTGATGCCCACATTCGCAGAGCTATCCAGCGTCATGTTGACCGATAACGCTGTTGGATGCTGAATGTTAATTGCTTTTACGGTGGACATTTACAACACCTTTTATACTACCATCTCTACACTGCTGGCGGAGGCGGAATTGGCTTATCCTTTGCTGGAACAACCCACCCCATGTCAAAAGCTAAGTTCACCATAGCTTCTTTTGAACCGGGAATCTGCGTTCCAGTTTCAAGACATTTTTCAATGCAGATTTGACAGATTTGGTCGATAGCTACGCGGCATCTCTCATGAACCGCATTATCAATCCACTCTTGTTGAGAATAGGCAACAAACGATAGTGCTTTATCCTCTTCGTTTGTCAGCGTGATCGTATATTGAACCATTTGCCTCTCCTATTACCCAATGAGGATACCAGTCAAACTGCATCGTCCCAAATCAAGTGTTTGGGATACGTTATTGTTATTAATAACGCGAAATGTTACAGCATCATTTGCGGCTAATTGCAAAAACTGCTGCCCGGTTGAAGACAAATAAGCAACGCTATAGGAAATCATCATTTCCGTTCCGGTCGCTACACCATTTACAAATAAATAGCCTTGCGGACCTGTTACTGCTCCTGTCTGAGTAATTTTTGCAATAAACAGATAAGTGCCAGCTACCGGTGCCGTAAATGTATATGTACTTGTATTCCATCCTGACGGATGATTGCTAAATGTGATTGAAGTATTAAACGCAAGCGTTTGATATGCAGCAGCACCTGACCAACTTTGTGTTGTGGTGCCATATACATGGAAAAGAGGTTGATAGGGGAATGTGGAGCGGCCAGAAGAATCAACTTTGACCCTTTCTATACCGTTTGTTGCAACAGCTACCGTGTCCGCAGCAGGGAAATAAATGCCGTTATTTGTATCACCTGTTGTTGTGATTGACGGCGCAGCCGCAGTACCGGCGGCAAACTCCACAGTTTGCCCAGCCGCCGTTGTGACCATCGTCCCTGTCGATGCCGGGATAGTCACTGTATAAGTAGATGCGGTGTTTGGCACATCTAATGTGACAGAGCCGCCGCCAGTCGAGTTAAGCTTAAGAGGCATCACACACTTCCCATAGTCGGAGGCGGTGGCGGTATAGGCCGGTCTTTAGCAGCCACAACCCAACCCATCTGAAATGCTAAATTTACCATTGCATCTTTTGACCCCGGAATTTGCGTTCCGGTTTCAAGGCACTTTTCTACGCAGATTTGACAAATTTCATCAATCGCAACACGGCAGCGTTCATGGACTGCATTATCAATCCATTCTTGCTGCGAATATGCAACAAATGAAAGAGCTTTATTTTCTTCATCTGTCAGCGTGACGATGTATTCTACCATTTTGCTCTCCTTACCCGACAAGCTCTATAACCAAATAATTGTATTGAGAATTATATAAATATCCCCCACCGCCATTTGTATTAAAAGCGGCGGCTAATGTATCATTAGCAGCGCATGATACTATTACCTCATACCCAACTGTAAACCATAAGGCATACCCGTTTGCATTACCATGCGCTAATGATGCGCTAACTACCCCATTCTTAAAATAATACAACATTGCCCAGCCAACATTGCCCATTAGTGCGCCAAAAGATATTCTGTAATTTCCTGCTACTGGGCAAGTGAAAACACCTGTTGATGTATTATAGCAATTACCTACATTAATATATGCATTATTGGCGGCAAATGTAGTTGCAGCAGAAGAGCCAGCCCAATTTGGCGCTGCGTCTGTTCTGTAGCCAGAAAATCTAGGTTGGAAAGGTGTTGTGAACCGGCCAGATGAATCTATCCGAGCGCGTTCTGTTGAGTTTGTATAAATAAGCTGACTATGATTTGAAAATGTCCCAATAATTCCTGCGCCAAGCGTTGCGCTTTCACAAATAAATCGCGCGTCTGCTGTGTCGCCAACAAGACGTATTCCTTGGCTCGTTGTTACTGATGATCCAGAAATAACAAGTTTGCCACTTGTTGGATTAGTGGTCCCAATCCCTACGTTGCCTGAACTATCAACACGCATCCGTTCAGAGCCGCCGGTCGAAATGGATACCGTGTCAGCAGCGGGAAATACCACACCAGTATTTGCGTCTGTCCCTTGAACAGCCGGTGTTGCGGCTGATCCATCAACACCAGCGATACCTGTTGAGCCGCTAATCGTAATTGGCATCTTACACCACCGTCCACACAGAGCCTGATGGAACAGTCACTGTGACCCCGCTGTTAATGGATACCGGGCCAAATGTACCGGCATTCGACCCCGTTGGGATTGTATAATTCACTGTCACAGTCTGATCGTTCAAGAAGAAAATCTTGTCCGGGTTCCCACCTGTCGCGCCAGTATTAGGGCCGGTCGGACCAGTTACGCCTGTCGGCCCGGTAGGGCCGGTGGGACCAGCAGCACCTGCGGAACCAGCAGTCCCTGTAGGACCGGTAGGGCCGGTCGGGCCATTTACACCAGATGTTCCTGCGGCTCCTGTCGGGCCTGTCGGGCCTGTCGGGCCGTTCGTACCGGCGGTTCCTGTTGGACCGGTTGGCCCGGTAGGCCCAATATTACCAGCGACAGAAATGCTCCATGCGGAGTAAGTTCCAGTGCCGTTAGAGAAGTCCACGTTCACAATCAGCGTTGTGCCGCTGAATGATGTGATCGCGCCTTCCATGTAATTTGTCGGCGTAACCGTATATGCAACACGGACGCGCTCGCCTGCCACGAAAGCGGATTCTGAGCTTGTCAGATTTGTCGTGAATGTCTGCGAACCAGTGCCAATAGCAACCGATGTGCTGCTTGTCAGACCCGCATAGCCAATGCCTGTTGGCCCAGTTGGCCCGGTAGGCCCCGTGGGTCCAGTCGGCCCGGTAGGGCCATCCATACCAATATAGCCCGGCGCACCAGTTGGACCGGTCGGCCCCGTTGGGCCTGCTACCGTTGATGCCGCGCCAGTCGGGCCAGTTGGCCCGGTAGGCCCAGTCGGACCAATATCGCCTGTGGGACCCGTTGGCCCAGTGGGGCCTTGCGCGCCGGTCGGCCCACTAACACCATTTACCAACGCCAAAAACAGCGGAGCAGTGTTAGCAAACCCAGTTGACCCCACGCCCGCTGATGAGACTAACGTGACAGGGTAAGACCAGTAGGCTGTTGCAGTACCCGGATTAACAGCAGTTGGAGTGCCGTTAATCTGCCAAACTTGGTTGTCGCCGCTGATTGTCTGGCTTTGAATAACGAACTGCTCTGTGTTCGTCAGCAATGCCAAGAAAATATCAACGTCGATATTATTGTCAGTCAAATGGCTGACATTGATCGACGTTGCGCTTGTTTGCGTGGCATTATTCCAAATTATGTCGCCATCGCCGGGGTAGCCACTCGTGGCTGCCGTATTAGCGCGATACAGGAACAAATTGGAAGATGTGCCCTGCGGCCCAGTCGGGCCAGTCGGGCCGATGTCACCAGTCGGGCCTGTCGGCCCAGTTGGGCCAATGTCGCCGGTCGGGCCAGTAGGACCCGTGGGACCCGTGGGGCCGGTGGGGCCAATAGGACCAATGTCACCTGTCGGCCCGGTGGGACCAGTGGGACCTGTCGGACCAGTAAGGCCAATATCTCCCGTTGGCCCAGTTGGGCCTGTAGGCCCAGTAGGACCGGTGGGGCCAATATCACCCTGCGGCCCGGTAGGACCGGTGGGACCAGTGGGGCCTGTTGGACCCGTGGGACCCGTTGGGCCAGTAGGACCGGTAGGGCCAATGTCACCTGTCGGGCCTGTAGGACCGGTAGGTCCTGTCGGTCCGGTTGGGCCAGTGGGTCCAGTAGGGCCTGTAGGACCTGTCGGACCGGTAGGCCCAGTGGGGCCTGTCGGCCCAGTCGGGCCGGTCGGCCCCTGTGTCCCAGCAGAAGAAATAGACCATGCTGAATAGATGCCAGAACCAATCGTATAATCCGTCACAACTGTCATAGCTGTGCCGGTAAACGCCGTAATGTCACCTTCCATAAAAGTATTCGCTGCCGCAGTAGCGCGGATGCGAACACGATTACCAACAGAATAAGCCGTTTCTTGCTCTGGTAGATTAACAGTAAAATTCTGAATGCCCGTGGCGATAGCCATGCTTGTCGCAGACGAGAGGGCAGAATATCCAACTCCCGTAGGGCCAGTTGGTCCGGTAGGCCCAGCAACACCAGTCGGACCAGTTGGCCCAGTCGGGCCTATCGACCCAGTTGGGCCAGTCGGACCCGGGTTTAACCCAGCAATTTGAGAGCTTGTGACACGAACAGATACCCCAGCTTGAACTGCTTCAAGCTGTTCAGTGCCATTAAGTGAAATGGCAGCCGGTAAATTAGGTATCTGCTTGTTTGCCATAGCTTAAACCGATGTCACCGTTTCCCAGCCGGTTGCAGTATAAACGCATAGCTTCTGAAGTGTAGTGTCAAAAACTATAGCGCCGGGATTAACGACAAGGGCATTCTTTTGAGATGTCGTATAAGTCGGGGCATTCGCAATCTGCGCCAAATTGGCAATAGCTTGGGTTGTGGTGCGGCGCGAAGTGCCCGCCTGCACAACCTCAACTTGCTCTTGGCCGTTAAGCGCAATAGCCACCCCAAGATTGGGGATTTGGATATTCGACGCATACCTTGGCATTAGAGCGGCCCCGTCTTCGGAATCTCATCAAACCCGCGTGGCAAGCTTGGATCATTAATCACATACCCGCCGCCGGTATAAGCGCCAGAAAATGTGGTGTTATCCAAGTCAATGACCGTCCCGCTAACAACAGTGATTGTAAAGTCGCCGTTGGCAGATGTCACTCCGCCAACATCCTGCACAGTCACCTTTTGGCCCGTAATCATGCCGTTTGTGGTGCTGACCACAATCCTGACCGCGCCAGAACCATTGTTGAAGCAGTTTGTAATGTTGCGGTAAGTAACCGCATTCGGGTCCGTGCCCGGCTTCTGATTGGTGCCGTAAGGCGGCTCGCCAGTCTGCTGCGTGACACGCTTATCAGGCGTCGGCAGGCTATTTTCAGATGTGACACGAACATCACCCTGCGGGACCGGGATGCCCGTTGCCTGATTGGTAGTGTTGTAACCGGACACCTGCCGGTAATCAGTGCTGTCCCACAAATACGGCTCAGTGCGTGGGTTAACAATCGGCACTGGATCAGCCGGAAGAACGATGGCACGAAGCTGTTCTTGCGGGTCATCATAGCAGGTTTCGCACACCAAAATGCGCTTATTGATCAGGCTGGCACCAGCCCAATCATATTGCCACTTCAAATCGGAATGATTGTACCAAAGAGCGCAACGATCACAGACGCCAAAAGCCCGGGGGTTTCTGGCATCCGTTCTGGCGCGGCCAGACCGGGAGGCATAGCCCATAAAGCCCTCCTATCGGAAATAACCCGAAATCATGGGCGAAATGTATTGTTGCGCCGTTTCGACATTCTGATCCGCCGCAATCTGATACGCCTCATCAGCCATGGGCTTCAGCATTACAACTTTGTCAGGTGCCCAGATCATAGCTAGGCGCTGAGCTAGCGCATAAGCGAATGCCTCTAACCACAAATAAGGTATTTCTACCTGCTGCGCGTTACCAAGTGACGAGTCTTGCAACCGACGCACCCGGTAATACTGCAATTCCTGCGGGCCGTTGTCAGTGTTCGGAACCGGCCAAAGGGTCACAGTTGGGGAAATCAGACGGTCAAACCAATAAACAGTGGGATAACCCGACTGCTGCTTATTGGGGTAAGACGCATATTCAGTGCGGCTAACAGGCAAAATGATGCGGTCGATATTGGCCCCACTGTCATCATTCGTGACATAGGCATCCAAGATCATGACCGTGTTGGGGTCCACAGCAAACGTCGCCACTTCATTTGGCGCTTCGCAAGTGCCACCAGACACAAAGGCACCGGTTGCTGTCGAGGCAAAAGAGACAGAACCCGGAGAAGATGCCACAACGATATGATTGCCGTTGTAGGTTGAGGGGTTCATGCCGCTGACAATGATCGTGGTGCCAACCGTGTAAACAGGGGTATTAACGCTGGCATATGTTAGCGTAGCAATAGCCCCCGTGCCAGAAGCCCCGGTAATCGGCACTTCCTGCGCCAGCGGGACAGTAACCTTATCCACCGCCCACAAATTAACGCCTTGGTTCGACCACCGCGAAAGCAGCAGGTTCGATGCCATGCGGGCACTTTCCATATGCTCTTGCAAAATGGCAGTGTTCCGCACGCCAACGAGGTTGAACGCATAAAGCGTTAACTCGCCAAGCGAGGGATTAAACGTGTAAGTCCCGCTCGTCGCCATAACGGCCTCTTAGTATGGGGCGTTGCCAAACTGAGCAATCGTCATTTTGCAAGAGCCGTTGCCCGCCGTCTGCTTGATGCGGACAAAAACCGGTGTAGCGGCAACGACGCCCTGCGCCGATGCTGTCTTGTTCACCACAGCCGAATCAGCACAGTTAAGCCAAACCATGCTGCCAACTGCCACAGGGTTTGTCGGGCTGTCAGGATCATCCATCGAAGTTTCGACGGTATAAGTTGCCGTGCCAGTGACATTCACCTGAATGATCGACTGAGCATTGGCCCAAGTGTCCATACGAACCGAACGGCTATAGGTTGTGCCTGCCGTGGCATCCGTTGTCGAAACCGTAATCGGCTGCATCTTACTTCTCCTTTTTGCCAGCGCGGGCTGCTGCTGCGTTGTCCACTAGGTTCGGATAAGGCCGACCTGCGGCACGAGCGCGAGCTTTCGCTGACTGAATCTGTTTCCGGTTCAGATGCTTCACTTTAGCATCTTTTGGCGCGTCTTTCTCCCAGAAAGGCTTATCAGACATCTTAGCAATCCCACTTTCTGAGTGACTTGTTGATACGGCTATCTGGGTCTGCGGCGGCAGCCGCGCCAGTAAGTTTCTTCTTCATCCCCGTCATCCGGGCACAGAATGAGCGCCGACGAGCGGCATCCATTTCACTTGCCTGAGCCCGTTCTTTGCTAACGGGAGGCTTCAGATTATGGCCTTCTGCCTTAGCAGACGCCCTGCCTTTTGCGTTCAAACCGCCTTCCGGGTTTTTCCCTTCAGAGCGTTGCCATGCTGGTGTCTTTGCCATTTCGCCACCTCTTAGGGAAACGGGGGCCGTTAAGCCCCCGCCCCATCAGACTGCCAAATCCTAATCACCGCGTGCGATTAGGAGAGGGAACCATCCGTGGTACGACCGGGAGGCGAAGTACCCGGACCCTGCGCGGCAGTCCAATCGGCACTGCAAATGCCGCCCGACTTACGCGGCGCACGGCCCATGTTCATCTTGGCCTTCTCGCCCATAACTTTGCCGCCCTTCTTACGAGCAGCGCGGGCTTCCTTTGCCACGTTGGAATCACCGCCTGCATAAGCGGATGTGACAGGCGAATTTCTAACGACCGTGCCACCAGTCTTACGACCACTACGACCTTTCATGTGAGCCTCCTACAAGCCCTAATTAAGTGAGATCACGAGCCTGAACGTATTCGACGGTGATGATACCGACGCCCGTTCCGGTGTTTGTGGATTTCGTCCAAATCTGGATGTCAGTTGTGCCAACATCCTTCCAGTTGCCAACCCGCGTGGAGTTGTCACCCGGAATGACAGACGAAATGCCAAGAGTGGTAGAAAGATCATTGTCAGCAGCGACGGCAAGCTGTGTTGCAGTCGAGTTCGTGCCAACATTGATCGTGGTGGCAGCGCCGCTCCAAACAGTCGTTTTGAGGATTGTAATCCGCAAAATCTGACTGCCAGCCGGAATGACGATGTTTGTTTTGTAAACGCCAGCCGACGAGACGTTCGTGGCCTGCGCCACCGCCGCCGACTGCGACATCACAACATAGCCCACATTGGCGACATCAGAGCCGACAGTGGTGCCAGTCGTATTCAGGATGTTCCCAGCCCGCACCGGACCGGTAAACGT
>Ga0315904_10001781_pt1 | contig 34031 bp, 19 predicted proteins | sample LakEriMetagenome_6_FD_203529 | JGI IMG/M metagenome (GOLD analysis project Ga0315904, IMG submission 203529) | Freshwater fungal communities from buoy surface, Lake Erie, Ohio, United States - Buoy 12 MA120 | ecosystem: Environmental > Aquatic > Freshwater > Lake | place: USA: Lake Erie, Ohio...
GCCTCCATGCAGTCAATGAGTCGGGCCGGCTCTGATGCCGGCCCGGAGCAAACCGAGGAGTTAATCTCTAACACAAAATGTGTTGGCGCGCCAGTCGCTACATTCTACCCAGACTACGCATCTTCGCGCACTGGCCCTGCCCTGGGCATGGAGGGCTCCAATCGATTCTTTTGGGACATGCTGATCTGGTTCACCATCGTCGTCTCCGCTGAGGGAAAACAACAGCGTACGACTTGCAAACCCTCCCGTCCCACTGGCCGGTTTTGAAACGCCCCTCACTGGTCGGTTTTGGGTGCCCGCTGACATCGATAAAGACTTGCCCGAGGGTCAGGCCAGGCGTGTGGTCATGCAGTCACGCGACCTTGGGGGGGGGAAACGCAGAAGGTTTTCCAGTTCGCGGCTCCAGCCGAGCTGACCAGCCCTGAAGACTGGCGTAGCATGGCCACGATTGGGTTTGTGAAACGGACCACTGTCCGTGCGGGGAGGACCACCGAACAGCTGCGCTACTTCACAAGCAGTCTCTCGCTGGGGTTGAAGACGTTAGCACGCGCGATCCGCAGTCATTGGCGGATTCAGAATAGCTGTCACTGGGTCCTCGATGTGACCTCTCGCGAGGACGAATCGAGAACTCTGGAGAAATCCGCCAAGGGGAATTTTGCCTGGCTCTATCAGTTAAGACTCTCACTCTTAAAGCAACATCCCAGCCAGCAACAACCGGCAATGAAGCGGCGTGCCTGCGGGTAACGCTTCGAGTTCCTGACGCAAGTCGTTACGGGGATCACAACCTCGTGAGCGCTGGCCTCGTTGTCCCGCCCGTAACGTCGAATCAGTGCTTCGCCTGAGCGAAGCCAGTCTGGGTGCGGCGTAGAAAGGTGTCGAGGTCAACCTCTTTCAGTTTCGGTTGTCCCAGTTCATTTTCGGCTCGGGTGATCAGTCGCCGGTCCGTTTGGGTCAGTTTCCAGTCGTAGCGATGTTCCGCCCGGAGGTGGGGGCCGCGGGCTTGCCGGGATCGCATCCTCACGTCAACAGGCAGCCAGCCCTGGCGACGCAGACTGACATCGAGCGCCAGTCGCGGTGCGGGCAGAGACGCGTGAGGATGCATCACGACGTTCAGGCGAGCCGCCCAGTCGGCATAGGCCAGGTAGGCGGCCAGGTGCTCTTCCGACTCGGCGGCCAGGCATCGTGCTTCGTATTCCAGCTGCGAGCCAGCGAGCTTCAGGGTCATGCTGGATCCATCAACCGATTCTTTGAAATCAGGCTTCAGCTGAAATTCGAGGAGCGGAGCGTGCGGGGCGTCGCGGCCATCCCGCTCGAGATACTCCCATGTGGACTGTTCCCGAGCGCTGATTCGCTCTGTCAGTTCATCCACCGACACTTCGGTGCGCACTTGCCGGGCTCCGTCAAGAACCAGGAAGCGGCGTTGAGCCGGTTCGTAGATGGTGATTCGATCGCCGGCATCGAGAAAGTCATAAACCTTGCCGGCGTGGAAAACTGTGGTTGTGCGGCTGATCGGCGCTGATCGAGCGCGTTCCGAACGCCCTGCCGGCTCAACTCTCTCGTCATAGATCCGCGTGTAGACCGAGAACTCCTGCGACCTGGCGGCCGATGTGAATGGGCCGACGAGTGACATCATCAACAGCGGAAGGATCAGGCGAGACATGTCGGTGGTCCTCGAACCCGGTCACTGTCCGCGGAATCAGCCAGGAAGAAGACCGGCAGCCGGGGGGATCGCCGCGGAGTGTCGCGGGACGAATCACGCCACCGGCCTGAGGCTGTCCTCGAAGCCAGCGAACAGTTGGGAAAACGGGAAACTCGCTGGACGGGAATCCAGGGTCCATTCAGCGAGCGGGAACGGAAGGGAGGAGGCGACCCATGACCGCTCCGATCGGAGCGTCGAAGGTTCGCCGGGTAGGAAGGGATGACTTGGTGGGACTGATGACCCGATGGGAACGGGTCGGAGAGGAGACATCTTGTAAAGGAGCTGCGTCAGGGTCTCAAGATGGCTTGAAAATTCAGCAGAGTTTTTTGCCATTTTTACAATTCAAAGCCTTACGAGGGCCGATTCCCGGCAAAAAAGCGGGGGCGGGGCGAACGCTGTCATGCGGCTGTCATCGGGCTCCTGCAACAGGACCAGCGAGGGTCGCTCGCATGACCACCTCTCCGCCGGTGACAACCCGTTTCGCGTTGAGTGGAGAATGCGGATCTGCAGCGGTGCAACCAGGGTCCCGTCCCCAGGATCCCGTCCAAAGGTCCCGTCCCCAGGTACTGGGCCGCAGCCCGGGCGGTCGCACGGCTGTCCGACTGGCTCCCCCTCGGGATTGGCCCCCGGGCGTGAAACGTTGGTGGGACGCGACGGCGAGTTCCCGACCGGAGGTCGAGTTCCTCCACTCATCCACGTCGCCCCGACCGGGTTCCATCTCCCGCTGAGCCAGCACTCACGACGCTGGTCTCGTCCTCGCCGTCTGAACCATGCGCACACGGTGCGCCAACCTGGCGGAGCAAGATTCGATCAAGCAGTTTCAATCGAGCTTGAATTGGTCGAGGTACTCTCGAACTTTATCGCCATCCACCGCAGCCTGCTCCTCTTTCAGGAGGACACAGTGCTCCAGCACGAGCGCATCCATGTTGGTGCCAAGAAAGCAGCGGTAGGCGTCTTCGGGGGTGCACACAATTGGTTCCCCACGCACGTTGAAGCTGGTGTTGATAATCACCGGACAACCTGTCCGCCGTTTAAAGGCCTCGATTAACGCGTGGTAACGGCCATGGCGCTCAGGGTCGACCGTCTGGATCCGGGCGGAATAATCGACATGTGTGACGGCGGGAATTTCCGACCGCAGAACCTTGAGCTTGTCGATCCCGGACAATCCCGCCATCTGAGATTCCGCATCGGCCCGACGAGCGTCACGCACTCCCGCCACCAGCAGCATGTAGGGGCTGGACTCACGAGGCCGCACTTCAAAGTGCTCGGCGACGTGGTCTTCGAGCACACTGGGTGCGAATGGCCGGAAGGATTCCCGAAACTTGATCTTCAGGTTCATGACCGACTGCATCCGCGGGCTGCGGGCGTCCCCCAGGATTGACCTGGCTCCCAGGGCCCGCGGGCCAAACTCCATCCGCCCCTGGACCCAGCCCACGACCTTGTCCTCGGACAGCAATCGGGAAACTTCCTCGCACAGCGAAGAATCATCCGGAAACCGTCGGTAGCGGGCCTGGACCCGATTGAGAAACTTTTCAATCTGGTCATCGTCTAATGCCGGGCCGAGCAGTGAGCCAGATTGTGAATCGCGCGGCCGCGGCAGACGAGGCTGATCCAGGAGCTGGTGCCAGATGAAGGTGGCGACGCCCAGGGCTCCCCCGGCGTCGCCCGCCGCTGGTTGAATCCAAAGATTCTCGAAGGGGCCCTCGCGCAGGAGACGTCCATTCCCAACACAATTGAGGGCCACCCCTCCCGCCAGGCACAGGTTCGGGAGCCCGGTCTGGGCGTGCACATGGCGGGCCATCTTGAGCATGATCTCCTCCGTCACGACCTGGATCGAGGCCGCCAGATCCATCTCGCGCTCCGTGAGCGGGCTCTCCGGTTGCCGAGGTGGCCCCCCGAACAATCGATCAAACTCAGGCGATGTCATGCGGTCGCCAATACAGTAATCAAAATACTTGAGATTCAGCCGCAGCGATCCATCCTCCCGAATCGTGACCAACTCCCGGCGGATTGCGTCGACATAGCGCGGCGTCCCATAGGGAGCCAGGCCCATCAGCTTATACTCACCTGAGTTGACACGGAATCCGCAGAAGTAAGTGAATGCCGAATAGAGCATTCCCAGGGAGTGCGGAAAGCGAAGCTCTCCGAGCAGTTCGATCCGATGCCCCCGTCCCACTCCGTAGCTCGCCGTCGCCCACTCCCCCACCCCATCGATGGTCAGGATGGCCGCCTCCTCGAAGGGGGAGGGAAAAAAGGCACTCGCGGCATGCGACTCGTGATGCTCTGGAAACACGATCCGCTTCCGATACTGCCCCCCCATTCCTGCGTGCAAGTCCCGAGACAGATGCAGCTTCTGCTTCACCCACAGGGGCATCGCCTTGGCAAAGGCGCGGAAGCCACGCGGCGCGAAAGCCACGCACGTCTCGAGCAACCGCTCAAATTTCAGAAGGGGCTTGTCATAGAAGCCCACAAAGTCCAGCTGCCCCGGAGTCAGTCCCGCCTCAGCCAGGCAGTAATCGACAGCATGCCGGGGAAACGCGGGGTCATGCTTGATCCGGGTGAAGCGCTCTTCCTGTGCGGCGGCAACGATCTCGCCATCCACCACGAGTGCGGCGGCCGAGTCGTGAAAGTACGCCGAAATCCCCAAGATTGCCGTCACGGAGGTTCCATTCGCCAGCAGGAGACAAATGAGGGGAATCGACTCAGCACCAATCTGCAATCAGGCTGAATCACGAATCATACGAGCAACGTGCCTGGTTGCCCCCCTGCCTCAGCGGACCGGGAGCGACCAGGGTGTCAACCGAAACGGCAATCCATCGGAGCAGGCCTCCCCTCATAACACGAATTGATCGGGTTGCCAATTCGATTCAACGGGAATGGGGTCCTCAGCTTCCGTTTCCTGTCGATCACGAAAGACATGCAGAACCCGGGCACGATCCAGCTCCCGGTAATCGGGCTCCCGGTACGAATCGGAGGATCTTGAGTTCTGAACAATTCCCGCATCCAGGTCGTGCAACAGGACGCGAACTGCGGGCAAGCCCAGGAAATGTCGTTCCTCGGCGCGAACCTGGCCACCGTGCATGTCATAGATCTCAAACATCTGCCGCAAGACTCTCACAAACTGCCGAAACGCAACGGCACGATCCACGTAAATGAGATCGATCTGCAGTGATTGACAGATCTGCCAGTAGTGGAAGCGAGTCCGACAATCAAAGACACGGTGAAATGGTCTGCCGATTCGGCCATCAAAGACGGTGGACTCGGCTGGGTCCTGGGTTTCGGCCGGCGCATCGGTTCTCAGACCCAGCACAAACCAATGTTGCAGCCCGAGAAGCAGTCCCGACTCCGGAGGCAGTCGGCGACGCGACGCCCGCTTGAAGAGTCCCTGCAACCCCCGTAGCAACTGCCTGCGACAGGCGATCTCGATCGGCCGTCGCTCCTCATGGGGGGACTCGGGCAGCAAGACCCGCCCCTCTCCTGCGGAGAGCCGCTGAGTATTGAAGCGGATCCCCTGCCAGGCCAGCCGCAGAGAGTCGTAGCCAATCGCGAGGGTCCCCCCCAGTGAGATCCAGGCAAAGACCCGTGTGATCCACTGCGTGGGCGAATGCCAGGGGGCCGCGCGCCATGGTGGAGTCAGCCTCAAGGCTTCCCGGCCCCCCAACAGGAGCGTGACTGAGATCAGCAGCCCAACCATCACGGCGGTCTGGAGCCAGATCAGCAGCCGTCCGTCGAAGCTTCCCTGCCGGGCCCGCCACTCCTGTCGCCAGACGAGCACCAGGTCACGATTCGTCCACCACAAACAACCAGTCACCAGCGCGAGTACCCAAATCATCCCTGCCAGCGGAACGAGCGTGGGGAGCAACACCGAACCCACCAGGAGTGCGAGACAGCAGCCCAGGGTCGTCACGATCTCACCCCAGAGCGGGCGCGGGCCCTGGCCCAGGTAAGAAACTGCGGCATGATCATGGATCTCAGCCCAGATCAGGAAAACCTGCAGAATCAACAGCAGCAAGGCCATCCCGAGGAGAGCGGTCCGGGGAAGAAGATAGGCGAGGTAAATCCTCCCGGAGAGCACGGTTCGCCAGGAGTCGGGAGCGAAACAGACCCAGCCTGTCACGAGCAGGCAAACGACCCCAAAGCCCCGCAGGAGTGCCACCCAATCCTCGGGCAGTCCGCGCCGAATCGGGGGGACTCGGCGCAAATCGACGCCCCAATCCAGCCCCAGTTTTCGCCGCCACCACTCCCCCCGGGGAATCCATGCCTGGGCACCCCGGACCAATCTCAGCGGCTGGGCCTGATGAAGCACGAACGTCACCGCAGTCCAAGCCAGCACGGCAGCCGAGACTGCCACGTGCTGCAAGTCGCTATTCAGCCGCTGGCCCAGGATTTCGCTCGATAACAGCAACACGATCCAACTGTTCCAGATGACCCACTCACCCGGAGGCAAACTGATCAAGCCAACCAGCAATCGCCGCGACCAGCGGGTCTCTCTTGAGAGGCGACTCATGGGAGGATTCCACGACCGATAGGCCAGGGATGTGCGCCGGGCCCGGAGGGAACGCAGGCGATCCGTTTCATTCGACTTCGCACCACAGTGCCAGCTGAACGGGAGCATTGAGCGGCAGTTCGGCCGCCCCAATCGCGATCCGCACGTGCCTTCCAGCCTCCCCGAAGATCGACTGCAGCAGGTTCGAGGCGGGGTTCAAAACGGCTGGCTGATCGTGAAACCCCGGCGCGGACTGTACGAATCCCTCCAATCTCAGCACTCTCTGCACGCGGTCGAGAGACCCGACAGTCGCGGCAATCTGAGCCAGTGCGTTGAGCACGCAGACCCGCGCCGCTTCCCCCCCCTGCTCGACATTCAGATCGGAACCGACTTTTCCGACAGCCGAGAGTTTCCCCGCCACCAGGTTGAGCTGCCCACTGGTCATGACCAGTGATCCCGTCCTCAGCGCCGGCACGTAGGCACCCACCGCCGCTGGTGCGGCGGGAAGCACGAGGCCCAACTCAGCCATTTTTTTTGCGACTTGACTCATTGGCCACCGTTCCGTTCGGGGAGTGCGGACCGGAATCCGCTTATGACTTGCCGCGGTTGGTCGGTAAATCCTGACAGACCTGGTCACCCCGTGCCGCCCCGGAACTCTCAGTCAATCCCGCGGCCCCCGGGGCCGATCCAGGAGGGCTCGCGAAACCGGTGACCTCGGCCTGCAGGACAAGATGTCCGGATTGGGCCGGGTCCGGCCGCGGATGATCCATCCTGAGGTGCGTTCCTCGACTCTCACGGCGGGCCAGTGCCCCCAGGATCATCAACCGGGCGACAAGCAGCATGTTTTGCAGCTCCCAGCCCCGGGGCTCGGTGAATACGTGGGGACCGACGTAACGGCTCCAGAATTCAACCTGCCTCAACGCCGACTCAAGTCCTGCCTGATCTCTCTGGATACCCGCATCCCGCCACATTTCGGCACCCAGCGAATTCCGCAGGTCCGTCAGGTCAAACGGTTCGGGCCCCCCGGTTTTGACAGGATCCGCGGGTGGATTTGCCCACAGCGACGGGACAGCGAACCTGTCGGGCATGGCAGCCGCGAGCCGAGCCGCATTCCGCCCTGCCCGACGCCCAAAAACCAGCCCCTCGAGCAGGCTGTTGGACGCCAATCGATTCGCTCCGTGCAGCCCTGTGGAGGTCACTTCGCCGGCCGCCCACAACCCGGGGAGCGTCGTCGCCGCCTGGTCGTCCGTCACGCAGCCCCCAATCATGTAGTGCGCGCCGGGACGAACGGGAATGGGGTCGCGGGTGATATCGAGTCCAAACTCACGGCAAACCTTGCCAATATGCGGGAATCTCTCGCGGACCAGTCCCAGGGGGAGATGCGAGAGATCGAGGTAAACGCACGGGTGCCGGGTCAGTTCCATCTGCCGGACGATCGCCTGGCTCACCTCGTCGCGCGGAGCAAGTTCGAGTTGGGGCGAGTACTTCTCCATGAATCGCACCCCGTGGCAGTCACGGAGATACGCCCCTTCGCCCCGAACAGCCTCGGTGATCAGGTGCCGGGAACTCCCGGCGATGTAGAGCACCGTCGGGTGGAATTGCATGAATTCCATATCGCGCAACGTGCACCCGGCGCGAAACGCGGCGGCATGTCCATCGGCAGTGGCGATCGGCGGATTCGTCGTTTCGCGGTAGATCTGCCCAGCCCCTCCCGTTGCCAGGATTGTCTGCTTCGCCCAGACCAGGGTCTTTCCATGCTCGCGATTCCACAGGATCGCTCCCCGACACTGACCATCACTGGTCAATAAATCAACCAGGAAGGTCCGCTCCCAGATCGCCACGTTGGGCAATTGCCGAGCCTGGGCAATCAACGCCCGCATCACTTCCTTGCCAGTCGCATCCTGCAACGCATGGGCCACACGACGATGACTGTGACCTCCCTCCTGCGTCAGTGCGAGCTCGCCATTTTCGAGGTCGAAAACTGCCCCCCACTCCAGCAGTTCATTGATCCGCTCGGGAGCCTCGCGTACCACCAAATCCACAATCGCCGCGTCGCACAGCCCCTTGCCAGCCGCAATCGTATCGGCCACGTGATTGCTGAAGGCGTCCACGGGATCGAGGACCCCGGCAATTCCGCCCTGCGCCCAACTACTGTTGGAAAGATCGAGCTGGTCTTTGCTGACCACAATCTGCTGCAGCCCCAGCGGGACTTCCAGGGCCGCTCGCAGACCGGCAATTCCACTGCCGATGATCAGGACATCAGTGAATGCATGCGTCACCCGCTTGGGGTGAAAAGGAACCAGGTATCGGCTCGATATGGGGACGGTCGTCGCACTCAAGCGTAGACTCCACAGGCCAGAATCCGCGTTGAATCAGGCGGAATCATTCGCAACGCTGCTCGCAACCTGGCACGGCTGGCCGAAGGCAGAGACCTGTCACGACAAAGTGAGCATGACTCCCACCCCGGCGGCTGCAATTGTAACCGCAGGCTCGACTCTCTGCACCGCGCTCCCCTGGAAAAACAGGGCCTTTCCAGCCGCACTGGATCGCGATACGCCACCCCCGGGCAACACACTCGATACGGAGCCCCAGGACCCGGCGAACGGAGACCCTTTCGGCCCCCGCCATTCCGTCACTTCCTGCACCTCCGCATTGACGCTCCGCAGGCTCGGGGCATTATGGAATTGCTGACGGTCCTAGCGAGAGTCGCGGCGTTTTTCGGCGAGCGATTCGTAATAGCGCCGGACCAGTTCCTCGTACTTGGGGAGGTAGCGTTCATTGAACGACTTCTGCAGCGCCTCCCGGACTGTTGGAGGAAGATGTCCCCAGACGTCGTTCGCGTCGCTTCGCCGCTTGGTCGCCTCTTCCGACTTTGGCGGCACCTGATCGTGCCGTTCTTCACCCCCCGTGGGATTTTGAGCCGCCTGCGACTCACCAGACGCCTGATCTTGAGAACCCGGCTTGGCGTTCGCAGGCCGAGGACGGGCCTGGGCCAATCGCTGCTGAAGGCCCTCCTGGCGTTGTCGCCGCTGACCGGCTGCCGCGCCCCGCGACCGGGATCGCCCGCGTGCTCGAGCGTTACGCCCACCGCCTTGCGCTTGCCCTTGCTGCCGTTGCTGACCCTGTTGCCCCTGCTGACCCTGCTGCTGTTGCTGTTTTCCGCCACTTTGCTGCTCTGAACTCGAAGAGGAGGAAGGTGGGGGAGGTTGCTGCAGGAGTTTCAGAATCTCCTCCAGTCGATTGGCCGCCCGAGACTGCGATTTGCGAGTGCCATCCCCGGTGTCCTCCGCTTTTAACCGCCTTTGTGCCGACCGCATGTCTTCGAGGGCCTGATCGAACTCCTCAAAGGCCTGATCCAGCGGTGAGCCATCTCCCACCCTCACCCGCTCGAGCAACTCAGCATCCTCTTCCGATTCGGTCATCGCGCCCAGTCCAGCTTCGTCGGACTCGCTCGTGTTCGACTCGCGGGTCGGTTCCTGCGGCGGGGATTCCTCCGGCGATTCCCCGGGGGGCGAGGAGTCCTGCTGCGGCCAGTAAAACGCCAAGCCGCTGACACTTCGCTCACGGTGGGATTTCCAACCCGGGGCAATTGCCGCGGTTGGCTCGATCCGCTGCGGCGGGCGATGAGCTGTCCCCACTGAGGGGGCATGGTCGTCATTTGATGGTCGGGCAACGACGGTCGGAGTCGGCCTCTCGATCGGGAATGATTCCGCGAACAGACAACCCCCCAGGCAGGCGGGGACAAGCCACTGCCGGGCGATCAGGCACACCAGGCTGACAGACAGCGCCATCCACCGGCTGCTGAGGTCCATGCGGCAGTTCCGGAGATCACGGGAGAGCAACCATTCAATCGACATCTGGCAGGTCCTCGACTCGCGTGTTTTGCGATTCACCGGGCCCAGGCGTTCGGCCATCACCTGCGCGGGGGAGGAATCCTGGCTCGTTTTCCTCGGGATCGGGTCCGGAGGAATCGGGCCGGGAGAAATCGGGCATTTCCCCATCACTGGCATCCTGGTCATCATCGGGCTCAAGAGCGGCTGCCAGTGTGTCCGCCATCTCGGCGGTCAAATCGGCCAGCTGCTCCTGCTCCTCCCGCAGCCTCGAAAGTTCGCTGGAGTTTTCAGCCGTCCAGTCTCCCCCGGGCTTGTCCTTCAGGCGATCCAACTCCGCCGTGCGGGACTCGAGCTCTCGCTGCAGCTCCAACAGGATCTTGAGCTGGGCGATCGCAGAAATCGCGTCGGAGTTCGGGCCACCCTCGGTGGCTTGCCCAGCATCCTCTCCCGGCCCCTGGTTCTCCTGCCGCCCCCCGGCCTCAGCCTGGGGATTTCGGGCATTGATCGCCTCGACCAATTGCTGCAGACGAACCCGGGCCGATTCCTGCAAGGCAACAGTCGTCTCATCGACTTCACGATTCTCGAGCCGACCGACCACTCGTCCCAGGGTCCGAGCGACACCAGCCAGGGACAGCTGGAAGACCTTGGCGGGCTCCAAACGCTCGGCCAGGGCTTCCGCCTCCCCCTGCAATCCGCGTTGGCCCGACATGAGCTGACGAATCGACACCAGCTGTCCGCGACTCCATTTCCCGGATTGATCATACAGGGAGATCAATCGACGGGTTTCGGCCACCGCTGTGGCCTGCCGATCGAGCAATCCTCGAATCTCGCTCGCGATTTTTTCGAGCAGTTCGTCTGCGAGCCGTTCTCGCACATCGGCCAGCTCTCCCTCCAGTTCATCGCCAGTCTCCTCAAGGTCGTCGAGCGCTTCGCGCATCTCCGCCTCAGCCTGCTCGGGATCGGCCTGGGCGAGGCTCTCTTCGGCGTCCCTCATCTGGTTTCCTGCCTGCTGAAGTGCCTCGGCAGCCCGGTCAGCCCCCGACCGCTGCAGCAACCTGGCCAGTCGATTCGCCTCATCGCGAATCTGCTGTTGCCGCTGCCTGAGCACTTCCAGCTGCGCCTCGCGTTCCGGACCTTCAGGCTGGGCTCCGATCTCAGCCAGCTGTTGCTGAAGCTCCTGTTGCTGTCGCTCGACACTCGCCAGCTGTTCGGCCGATTCCTCGATTTTTTTGACAAGCACCGCCTCGTCCTGCTCGCGCCGCTGTTCCAGGATGTCCTGCAAAGACTTCAGGTCTTGCTCCAGCTGCTTCTGCAGTTCGGCCGCGTTCCTGAGCCGCCTCTCCTGGATCCGGCTGGCGGCGTCCTGCATCTTGCCAGCAATGTCGCCGCGATTCGCCTCTTCCAGCGCATCCTCGACGGCGGTGACCATTTGCGAGGCCCCCTGGGCATCGTCGTTCCGCTGCGGAGAATTCTCGGGACCAGGACCACCGTCGGGCTTCGCGCCCGTTGACGAAGTACGATCGGCGTCCGCAGCACGCTCCCGATCCTCCATGTTGGGGCGATCGGGGGTGGCCCCGGCGTCCTTGACCTGGCTGCTGGATTCCTGACCGGCAGGTGACTTCTCGGCGTCCGAGCCTCCCATGGACGACTCAGTCTCCTCGGCTTGCGGAACACCACTGGTGGCCTGATCGCCTGGCCCAGCCGGGGTGGGCTCCCCGGGGGTTTCCTGCGACTTTTGAGAAGGCTCTTCCGCGTTCCCACCTTCCGACTGCGGCGGAGCCTTGCGGTCGAATGGCTCGGCTGTTCCACGCCGCCGCGAACCCTCCACCCGGTCTTTCAATCGCTGTTGCAACTGCGTGAACTTCCGGGCCTGCTCAGACTGTTGCTCGGCGAGCCGGGCCAGGTCCGCTTCGGGCTGAGCCTGATCGTCTCCCGCCTTGATCCCTGCCAACTGCCGCTGCAATTGCTCAGTCTGCTCGTTGATCTTTTGCTGGTTCCCCTGCAGGATCTGCAGATCCTGCCCAAGGCTGCGGTCATCCCGCCATTCGGCCAGTTGCCGTTGCAAGGCCTCCAGTGACTCGGCCACTTCCGACTGCTGTTCATGGGCCCGATTGAGCTCCGCCATGAGATCGGGGCGAATGGCTTTCGTGTCGGCCTGCGCTGTCAGTTTGCGGGCCTGGCCGAGGGCGCTTTCGATCTCGGGGAGTGGAGCCTCGCCCAGCCGCCGCAGTTCTTCAGAGAACGCTTCGAGGCGACGCTCGGACGACGAGTCGGACAGGCGGTTATTTCGCAAATCTTCGAGTGCCGCGCGGACCTTGCGATCGAGCCCCGTGGCGGGACTGTTCACCTGAGACGAGATCTCGCGTTGCAGCAATTCGGTCCGCTTGAGCGCATCGACATCTTCGGGACGCAAGGTTCCCGCCTTTTCCAGCTGCAGCTCCAGCGCGCGGGACTGTTCGCGGGCCTGCTGCTGCTGGCGGAGCAACTGCTCCAGATCGTGGATCAATTCGGCCTGCTGCTGCTCGATCTCTTGCGTTTTTTCGCGCTCATCCACCACCGTCAGTGTGCGAACCACGCTCCTGCCGGAATGCCCGGCCTGCGTCGCGGGATCGACATAGTCATCCGTGGCCTCACTCTGGACCCGGACCACCTGGCCGGGTTGCAGCCCCATGGGTTCCAGGTCGAACGCCCAACTGGATGACAGTTCCGTGGGCCGCGTATCGGAATCGAAGAGGGGTCGCGTGATCTCGGGGCCATCGTCGACCGTGTACACCACGACAACCTTCGCCAGGCCAAGGTCGTCTCGGGACGCAATCTCCAGCGGCACCAGGGCGCGTGACGTCACCCGTTGGTCGGCAGCTGGCCGAGTGATGTTCGTCTCGGGCACCAGGTCGGGCAGGCCCCGCAATTCGTAGCGAGCCAGGTCGGAACTCTGAATCCCGTCGGCATCCCGCAACTCGAACCACCATGCGCCGACCCCCGGGGCGCTCACAGCGAATTCCCCCGAGATCGCCCGCTTGTCGTCTCCCAGCCCCAACGGCTGTCGATCACGATCCCGCAAGCGAAGCTGTGCTGAAACAACTGGTCGATTCGCCGTGGCGACCAGGGTCACGCGACTGCCAACCAACGCTGTGACATGCCCCACCCCCTTCGGGAGCCGCTCCGCCGGCCGACGGGTATAGGCCGGGGGGGAGATCACCAGCTGCAGCTCTTCGACCGAAGGTGCATTGACGGTCTTCAATGTTCGCCACGGCATCGAGTCGTCGTCTCCCCCCACGACTCGGAACTCGATCGCCTCCCGGGGGGCCGGAAGGCTCCCCACGGAAACTTCCCGGAAGCCGCCCTGCGGGTTGGCCACGTTGATGGGCCGCAGGACCTCGCTGCTGGCAGGACGACCACGCCCGGAAGGGCGGGTCTCCAGCGTCACCCGGGCGGGCAGAGCTCCCCGCAGATTTGCCACATGAAACCGAAACTGCTCTCCACTGGGGACATGCAGTGGAGCAATCAGGTCTGGCGAAATTGGCTCAAGGTCGGCCGAAAGCAATTGCAGGGAGTCATGCCGCGGCCACTCCGATGCATGGAACGGCATCAGCAGTCGCTGGAGACCCAAGCTTGCCTTCTGGGGAGAGACCAGGACCAGGATCGCGGACACACCCAGCATTCCCGCGGCTCCGATGGCCCAGAGCCCGGATGCGGTCGGTGGAACGCACTCCTCAAGATCGATCGTCTCGATCTGCCTGGCAGCCTGCGCGACGGCCGCCTGTTGCAAAGCCGGGGAACCAACTCGCGGATCGCCCTTGCCGGTCGTGAACTGCACACCACTCGAGAGCGCGTCCCGCATTCCCGGATGGATTCGTTCGATCCGGAGGGCCAGGTCGAGATCCCCCAGCCCGGTCCGCAGTGGCAGAAACAGCTTCTTCCACGACAACCAGCCGATCACACCCAACACACCCAGCAGACACAGCAGGCGAACGCCCGGGTCATTGAGTCGGTACAGCACATCGGCCAGGACCGCGAGCAGCACAAGGCCGAGTCCGCACACAATGAGCTGGGAGAGACCACTCAACCAGACTCCCCCACGGACGCGAGACCGCAGACTGGAGAGCCGCTGCAGGAGAGGTTCACCGAGGTTCTCGATCATACCAGTCTCCACCGCTTCCTAAGGGCCCACTCGAGGGTCAACAGACCACAGAACATGGCCAATGCCAGCCAATAGTTCCAGAGTTTGAAGGGAGTTTCTGGCTCAAGTGGCACCGGAAGGCCGGGAGGGATCGCAGTCGACAACTGGTCGACGTTGGCCAAAGTGTAGGCACTGCCCCCCGTGGCCTTGGCAATCTGCTGCAACTCGACGGTCTCGGGGCGCACCACCTGGGTCTCACGGAGACTTCCCCGAACCTCGAAGTCGACCGCGGGGGCCGCCCCAAGAAATGCGGGGGCCGCGACAAAGGCGTGGTAGGCTCCTGCCGCACCCGCGACAAACTGTCCCACAAACACATCGGGCACATCGGTGGCCCGCGACATCACCAGCTGCTGCTCAGTGCCGCCATCGATCACGACCTGGACCCCCCCGGGGTCCTGCGGAATCAGTCGGGGATCGAGGAATTTCAGGCGCAGCTGCACTGCCTCGCCCGGCTGGTAACTCTTCCGGTCCGACACCAGTTCGGCCCCGCCCTCCGCTCCCGCAGCCGTGGAACGCGAGAGATAGCGCAGTAACTGAACCCAGTAGCGGCCGTAATACGTGTCTCCCAACCGATACCGCCACCGCCAGATCTCGTCGACCCCATGATACATCGTTTTGCCGTTGCCGAACCGCTGAGTGACAATCAGTGGGACAGGCTGCCCCTCGACCAGGCGCTGCGGGTGCACCATGTAGGTGATGGCCCCCGGTTTGACATTCGCGACGTCAGTGCTCCAGTAGAATCCCGGGAGGAAGTCCCAGATCTGCTGGCTCTCCGCCTCTCCCTCACCAAACCGAAACAGGGCCGAACCCTGGCGGGCCTCGGCGGTCAACTTCGGCTTGAATTCACGCAGCAGGTTTTCTTGGGGACCGGGCTTGCGCACCCCGGCCAGGTCCACGGGCAGCAGCGGCTCGAGCGGGGTATTACGGAACGTTTCGGGATTGTTCCGGGGACCGGCGATGAACAGCAACCCACGCCCTCGCTCTGACACGAATTGTCGCAGATTGTCCTGCACCGACACGGTCAGCATCGCCGCCGGAATGTCCCCCACGATGCAGACGTCATAGGCGAACAGATCTTCGCGAGTCACGGGAAACTGGCGCAGGGCGGTCCGGTCCTCATTGGTGAATTCCGGGTCGGCATCCGCCAGCACGGTCTTCAACTCCACCGTCTTCTCGCGCCCGAGCAGGTCCTTCAGCTGTCGAAACTCCCACCGTGGCAGCCGATCCACCAGCAAGACCTTCAACTTTTCATCACGCACCGAGATTCGTCGAACCTCGCGGTTGTTCGCAGTATTCAACTCGTCGGGCAGTTCACTCACCTCCAGCACCACCACCAACTCACCCACCTGGCTGGGGGTGAAACTCAACTCAAGCTTCTGCGGCCGACCATCCTCGGTGACACGAGCCTCCCGGGTCGCCAGGATCTCACCCGTGTTCTCGTCCTTGAGTGCTGCAATCACCGATCGCCCTGCACAGCCCTGTCCAGTCAGGCTGAACGTGAACGCCAGGGGCTCACCCAGGAACGCGGTGTCGTCAGCCAGCACCCCGTGGATTTCCAGATCGAGCAGCGGATCGGTGCTCCCGAGGATCACGGGGAAGACCGGGACCGAGTTCTGGCGGGCGAAACGGGCCGCAGTCGCCAGGGGCTCGCCATCGGTTGTGATGCCATCTGTCAGCATGACGACGGCGGTTGGAGCAGAACCGCGCAGGGTATTCAGGCTGTTCCGCAAACCCTCTCCCAGGCGACTTTCACGCCCCACGGGAACCAGCTCGCGAAGCGGAGCGGCCAGTTTCTCAATGTCTTCGCCGGTCATCACCGTGTCAGGGCCGATCACCGCGTCAAACTCGGCGACGGCATACACCCGCAACTTGTGATTCTGCGCCAAATCATGCAGCAACCTGGCATTGTCTGCCAGCAACAGACCCTGCGCCTGCGCCAGGCGAGTGGGGGGGCCCAGCCGGTTTTCCTCGGCCAGCCGACGTGCCAGTTCGGCCTCATCCGACCTGGAGTACCGATCGAGCGTTCCCATGCTCGCCGATGTGTCGATCATCACGAGCAGGTAGGGAAGTCCCGTTCTTTCGACCGACAACAACGCCTGGCTCAGGAACAGCAGCGTGACCGCCAGGCTCGAAATTCGCAGCAGTGTCAGCGCCCGGCGGCGCCACGGGGCCAGGTGCCCGGCATCGCGGCGGTATACCAGGACCACGAAGGAGATTGCCGTCGCCACCAGCACGAGCAGCAGCCAGGTCGGCCAGGGAAAGTCATGTGTGATACTCCATGTTGTCCCCTGCCCGGGGGATTCCGAGCGAGAACCCAGCAGCCACTCTGTAAGCCGTTTTGACAACGTCATGTGCTACGCCCGACGGGGCCTACGCTCTGCGAACACAATCCACCCCGGCAAATCGGGACCGGAACCGGCTGAATCTCCCACCGATCGAATGGGAATAGAGCATCCCGGACCACGCCGCGTTGTCCGATCGGAAACCAGTTCTCCGTGGAAATGGAACCGTGTTGAATTCGCACTCCCAGGTAAATTCTTATCAATCTGTGACGTGGGGGATAGGGGGGGCTCCATTTTTCGGAATTCCTCCCCCCGCGGTGCGCCCACCCGGACTTCGGTCTGTTGGCAGCTCTCATCGACACGGGCGTACACGTAAGCGCCGAGTGGAGTGGCGGCAGATGCCGCTTGGGGAACAAATCATGTGATAACTCATGGGTATTTCTAGCCATCTTCGGATTGCTCTTAAGCCAAAACCGCGCAGTTAACGCTTCAGAGATCGCCACCGGCAAAAATTAGCAAGATGGGTGTCGACCATGCCGACCACATTCTGCTGCGTCGTCTCTCTGACGGATCCCCCATCCGTCAGGGCAGCAAAGTTTATCCCGCTTGCCGGATTCGAGCAGCCTGCGAATTGAAACTCGCTTTTTCCCTCAATTTGTTTGAGCATTCAATCGGACGGGTCGATTCCCTAACTGCCGACGCGACGTGTTGTGAGTTCCAAGGAGGGGACATCCATGGCATTCCCATGCCGACCGGACCGCCATCGAGGGACCTGGGGCCTGCCACACTTGAGTTGGCTGCTGTCGATCTATCTAGCGGGCCCGTTAGTCGCCCGGGAGGTAGACAACGACTGGCTCGCGCCGGCTCCTCACGATCGTGTGTTCGAGACAGCACTCCGAGATGCCGAACCCGGCTGGCTCGCGGAGGCAGAAGAGCGGATGGAAGGCGAAGGGGATAAAGACGAGATCGAAACTGATCGTGATTCTTTCACCCCTGCCACTACAAATGTCTCTCGCGGACGCACAATCTTCGAGTCGGCGTACACGTTTATCGATAATCGAAGGGCGTTTGACACCCATAGCTATCCAGAGCTTCTCTTAAGGCTGGGGGTCAGTGACCGTTTCGAAGCGAGACTCAGTTGGAACGCCGAAGTCGGAGGCGAAGGAAACACCGTCTCCTCGGAAGGTGGCGAAGAGGACTTCGAGTCACCCCGCATCGTTCGAGAAACACAGGTGTCTTACGGCCTGAAGTATGTGATGCAGAGACAGGATGGTTGGCTCCCAGATCTGGCGGTCATCACCACTGGGCAGACTCCGACCAGTGGGCCGGAAACGGCGACCACTTTTGTAGGGACCATTGTGACTGGGTGGACTCTGGCGAACCGCAGCAAACTCGATGCTGCGATCCGCTACTCAGCCGATGTGGTTGAGCAAGATCACCATAATTTATGGGCTCCTTCCATCGTCTGGAAACTGCCGATCAGGAGTCGGGCCAATGTACACGCAGAATACTTCGGGATATTCACCTCTGGCCGGCTAGACAACACTAACGCCCAGTACATCAGTCCAGGAATCCATTTCCTTGTGACGCCCGACTTGGAGTTGGGTGTCCGGGGTGGCTGGGGCCTGAATGATGATTCGGCCCGATTCTTCGTGAATACGGGACTGGGCATACGCTTTTAAACCGCCACTCCTCAGCAATCGAGCAGACGTCAGGATCTTCTCCCAATCAATCTACCCCAAGTCTTCATCCCCCGTGCGAATTGCTACTGGCCGGCACAAGCTTGTCTTAGTTTCAACGTCTCGACTTTTTGCCCGTTCTGCTTCGTCACACCGGACTCATCCCCGTTGGCTTCCATACAACCAATCGGAGCAGTTCGGGCGCCCCTCTTCGAAAGGGATTTCGATCATGCGTTTCGCCTTCCCCTGCCTGAGTCGGCTCACCCTCACGGGACTGCTCGCGGCCGCTGTAAGTCATACTTACGTGGCATCTGCTCAGGAACTTCCTCCCGTCCCCGAAGTTCCCGCCCCCGCCCCACCAGCCGATCGACTGATCGAGAGCTTAACAGAACTGGTGCCTGACACCGGGACACCGCTCGACTTCGCCACCCCGGCACCGATCTGCATCACACACTTCCCCCAAACCGCCGGAGTGCCGGCAGGCTCTCCATTCGCAGGAGCACTCTGGGAACGCCCAAAGTTGCTGGGGAACTGGTTGGGAACTCGTGACGCACTCGCCCTCAACGGGATTGGACTCGACGTGTCGACAACTCAGTTCTATCAAGGCATAACGAGTGGCGGAATCAGTGAAGGCTTCGACTACGGTGGCCGAGGAGACTACCTGCTCAATGTCGACGGGGAAAAGGCCGGGCTCTGGAAAGGGTCTTTTCTGACTATGCATGGTGAGACCCGCTACGGTGACACGGTCAACTCCCGTACTGGGGCGATTATGCCGGTCAACTCAGCGCTGCTCTTTCCCCAACCCACGGGGACGGTTACCGCCCTCACATCGGTCAAATACACCCAGTTTCTTTCCGAGAGTCTGGTTGTGTTTGGGGGAAAGCTGAACCTGCTTGACGAACTGCAGCAACCTTACGCTTCTGGCCGGGGGGTCGACGCCTTCATGAACACAGGGCTCATCCTCCCCACCGTTCTGGCCCGGTCTGTTCCTTACTCAACCTTCGGCGGAGGCTTCGCCGTCCTCGAGAATCTCCAGCCCGTCTTCAGCATGATGCTGCTTGACACCAACAATTCGGCTACAACGACAGGTTTCGACACATTCTTCGACAACGGTGTGACCCTGCTTGGGCAGGTGAATCGCCCCATCGAGATCTTTGGTCTACCAGGACACCAGGGAGTCGGCGGATCTTACAGCACCGCGACCTACACAGATCTCAGCCTCACGCCGTATTTCAATCCCAACACAGGACTGGGGATCACCACTGCTCAAACGACCGGTTCCTGGTCGCTGTTTTACCTCGCCGATCAGGCCCTCTGGGTTGACTCCACCAATCCAAAGCGGTCCTGGGGACTCTTCGGTAACGTCGGCATCGCCGATGACGGGCCCAGCCCGGTTCGCTGGTCGGGTTATGGTGGTCTCGGAGGCAGCAGCCCGCTTGTGAATCGCCCACTTGATACGTTCGGCCTCGGCTACTTCTATGTGGGCTACTCGTCACCCGTGCAGGACCTCGCCCCTCGACTGTTGTCGATTGGCGACGACCAAGGGGTGGAGCTGTTTTACAACGCCGCGATCACCCCCTGGTTCCACCTGACTCCAGATCTGCAGTTCGTCAGTCCAGCTCGCAGCCGGACTCTGCCGCCGGGTTCCCAGCCGATTGATGACGCGGTCGTTTTCGGGCTGCGGGCCAAGATCGACTTCTAACCTCGCCAGCCCTTTGGGGAGTATGGCGACCTACCCAACGCGACTCCCCACGGGCCGCGTTCAAGATTCGGCTGACGGATGGCCGCAACCCTTCGTCGACCACCGACCGCCGCGTTTCTGGTGCCTCAGCCCGGAACGCGGCGGCGGTGTTTCTACTGCCTTTCGATCGCTCTCGTTTCCGCAGGCATGTTTTTACCCGCAGATTTTATGCCATACTTGCTTGCCAACAGGCGCCATTGATAAACAGGTAGTCGATCGCCTCAACAGGAACCGATGTCCAGGCAACGAGGATCGCGGTCTACGGTCCCTGATTCCCGACCGCGTTTCATGCCGGTGCAGCAGCGCTCATGTTGACCTTTTCGGGCCGGCGTCACGTGTCTGTGGCGGTCGGTTAAAGCTCCTCCAGAGTAACGATTCAGGAGGGTGCCGAGATGTAGTTGAACACCTCGAGTTGTGAGGCATGGACTGCCCGGCCTCTTACCAGGCCCTGGGTCCTCGTGCTCACGTACATGATCGAGCTCCATTTTGGACTGCATTGCGCCGCGGAAACTGTCACCTCCTTCCTGGTCGAAGTCGATCTCAGAGCCGACTTGGGTCAGCACTTCGGAACCCTCTAAGAAGTCGCGACCATTGACGGTGCTACTCATGGCAGGCTTCGCCCTACGATACAGCACCCAATTACGGAGTGAACGGCATGCAGTGCAATTCTTCGACCGTCCAACCTAGATTCGCAGCGAAGTAACGGCCGGGGAACTTCCACGCACGAACACACGTGTGGCACTTAATTGGTCGCCCAAGATGAACGGTTCTACTCGACGTTTGGCGGCCTCTCTCTTCGGGATCCCAAGCACAAGGTGTGGGTTCCACAGTCCCAGATTGACGGCACCGAAGTGAGCGTGCGGGTCGGTGAGTGGATGCTCGAATTTGGCAATGGTGTGGTCCGCCACGACGAACAGACATTTCTGTCCAATCCCGTTGGGGAAACTACGAGCGATTCTTCGAAGCATTCGGTCGTTTCTGCTTTTAGTGTGTGGTCCGTAGTGACCGTCCCTACCGAACGGCCAAGTCCCAGATTGATGGATTTTTAAACGCTCGCTCATTTATCCCCGGAAAGGGACCGCTGGACTTGGCTCGGGCCGAAACTCTCCAGAAGCCGGTCGTCGGTGAAACCAACTTTGTCTGCGGGCAGACTGGATTGGGGATCATTACCGATTCGAACATTGGCGGATTCTTCGCGTCGCATGATGATCGCTGGCAGGAACTGCGGGATCTCCAGATTGGTGCATTTCTTCAGCGTCAATATTCGCTGGCTTTTCACGACGAACTGCTGATGGGACAGTATCCTACGAGTCGGTTATTTAGTCTGAGCGGCGACCGTTTGCAGGATCTCTGGGGTTGGCCACCCGCGCCGCCCCATGTTTCCAGTTTCTCACGGAAGTGCGGTCCACGACGATCTACGCTGGGGAACTCTTCGTCGGCGTTTGGCCTTGGGGTGAGTTGTGGCAGTTACACCCCGATCGTCACGAGTGGATGATGGCTTGACGACTCGTCTCGCACTCCGAACTGTCCACTCAGATCGTCCATCCCTTAGACATTGAGAACGCGGCCAACCCGGTTAGCAACCAATGGGGCCAGCGGGTCACCAGCCCTTGTCACCGCAGGTGATACTCTGATTGCCTCCACATCGGTCCAGGATCCCTGCACCTGGAATTCCGAACAGAAACCATTTCTGGCTCCCAAAGAATGGCAGGCTTACGGGATGGTGCATGAGCTCGAATTGCCAGGAAATCTTGAGGGAGCGACGCGCTGGACCACATGCCCAATCCTGCTTGAGTTCCCAGTACGGGGAGCCGAACTGCGAATCGTCCAAGATAACCTTGAGATCGCCCGAACCAGCGTAGAGGGGGTCTCGGGCGACCACCTGCGACAGCGCAGCCGACTCCGACCTGTCCAGTAGAATTCGGGGGCCCACTGCCCGATTGGTGGGCGAACCCTCTCTGGCAAGCTGATCGAGTCAACACAGAATCGTGGATTTCCACTCTCGAGACCGCCCTCGTGTCTCTAATGTTAATCTCAATGTCCGGTCCCTGGCTTGATTGGGCCGCCAGTCTATTCACTCATCGGCGGCATCCACTTTCGATTGGTCAATGCTGTCCTCCTAACCAGAACCCTTTCATGCACAGCTCGCAGGTCCTCGTCCGAAAATCCATCTCTTCCGTCATCCCTGCCAACGCCCCCCGTCATGAGACTTGGTGCAAACTCCTTCACCACTCAGAGGGATTACAGTGCCGAGTCCGTATTCTGGCTTGGCAATGCGGTTGGTGGATGCTCCTCGCGGGCCTCATCGCAAGCCTTGGAAACCAGATGCTTCCCGCTCAATCACAACCTTGGCACAATCTGGTGGCCGAGAACTGGAAAGCCCCTTACGTTGGCCCAGATTCCAATGGACCTCATGTTCTGGGGCACTGGAACTTTGATGGGGATGACCCCACATCGGACCGGGGTCCAAGTCAACTTCCTGGGAAACTCGACGGCGCGGTTGCCAATCCGAGAGGTCGCTTTGGTAGAGGGTTAGAGTCGTTCGCGGGACATCCCCACACTGACAAACACCATGCACTGGTTGTCGGCCCCCATCCCTCATTGAGCCCTGTGGGGGCATTCACGCTCGAGATGTGGGTCCACCCCACAGCGGAGTTTCCCAATGCGAGCCTGGTCTACCTACTCGACAAGAAGTACGCGTCGCACAGCGACTATCAGTGGCAACTGCTCCCCCCCACTGCTAACGGTTCCCGCAGCATGGTGGTTCACTTGGGGTTTGGAAAAGACTCCGAATCATTCGCCACCGAGCCACTGAGTTTCCCGGTAGACACGTGGCAGCATCTTGCGATTACCTACGATGGCAGAGGGACGGTGCGTTTCTTTAAAAATGGATCGTCTGTGGGGAATGTCACCCGGTTGGGACGCCTTGGGATTGAATCCGGACCATTGCCACTGTGCATCGGAGACCGTACTGGGAGCCACTACGGCGGGTTCCCTGGTGTACTGGATGAAGTCCGATTGACCACTGGAGCCCGCGAGTTCAGCCCAGCTCGAATCTCTTTCGACATCAGCCGTCGGGCATGGGTCCGTCGCGAACCAGCCCCCAGCGTCAAGATCACCATCTCGAACCTGCTCGAGCAGCCTTTGGAGAGAGGTGTGCTTGTCTGGCGTGTGCCCGGCCAGCCTGCAGAGAAGATTGAGCTTCCCTTGATCCCCCCCCGGGAGACTCATGTGCTTGGCCGTCTGTTTGATACGGCTTTGCGGCCCGATATCTACGACCTGCGGGCGCGTCTCGAAATCCCTGGTGAAGACCCGGTCGTGCTCGAAGACCAGTTATTGCTCACTCTGGTTGGCCGACCGTTGCCAGACCAATTCCCGGTCCTGATGTGGGGAATCGGAAGCGCCGGTGAATTCAGTCGTGAGTTGCCTCGCCTTCAGCGGCTAGGTTTCACGCATGCCCTGGGCATGTCGGCCGACGTGGGAGCGGTCTGGAAGGCACAATCGCCGGTTGCTCCTCCGTCAAGCGATGCCGCTTTTCAGGCAAACCGCCAGATGCTGGATCTCGCCCTGGCGAACCGTTTTGGAATCGCAGCCCAGCTCTATCCCGGTTACTTCTTGAAGCAGCAACCAGACCTGCGTCGCGTCAACCGCGAGGGTCAGCCGCTCGCCCGCACCGACGCCAACGCCTCGCTACCGGGACTGCCTGAGTTTTGCGAGAACGTCGGAAGCAGCCTGGCCCGCACCTATGGCGATCACCCTGCGCTGGTCGCCGCCCTGGTCAACAGCGAGGTTCGTGACGACGCGGAAATCAGTTTCTCATCCGCCGATCTCGCGGCGGCCCGACGTGCGCTGGGGTTCGAGATTCCTGATCTTGTGACGACCAAATGGGGGGTCCCGTGGAAGTCAGTCCCCGACTTTCCGGCCGACAGGGTCATTCCCGCCAACCATCCGATCCTGAGGTTCTATCGGTGGTTCTGGAGTGAGGGCGATGGCTGGAACGGACTGCACTCGGCAGTGCATCGGGGGCTCAAATCAACCGGCCGGGACGATTTATGGACCTGGTACGATCCTGCAATCCGTGTCCCCAGCGTACCTGGCAGCGGAGGCGACGTCGACGTGCTGTCACAGTGGACCTACACCGAACCAAGCCCCTTGCGTGTGGGCTATTTCGCTGACGAACTCCTGGCGATGGCCCGAGCAGCCCCGGGCCGTCCGCGTCGCATCATGAAGATGACGCAGCTCTTCTGGTATCGATCGACCAGCGCTCCGCTCAAAACGGGCAAGGAATACATCGCCTCTCCCTTTGACGATCACGATCCTGATGCGGCATACATCTCGCTGGCACCGATGCATCTGCGCGAGTCATTCTGGTCAAAGATCTCGCGCCAGGTATCAGGACTGATGTACCACGGCTGGTCGTCGCTGGTGCCAACCGATGGCACGCATCCCTACAAGTACACACAACCCGACCTGCAAACTGAGTTCTCACGACTCCACACCAAGGTGCTTCCACCCCTGGCTCCACTTCTGGCGCAACTTCAAGATCGCCCGGCCGATGTGGCGTATATCAATTCATTCGCCGCGCAGGTGTTCGCCCGCCGGGGCAGCTACGGCTACTCCCATGATGAAGCGTTTCTCACACTGCTGCACGCCCAGTTGCAGCCCGAGGTCGTCTTCGACGAGCGGCTTCCCGAGGGGGGGCTTGACCGATTTCGCATACTGGTGCTCATGGACTGCGACGTACTGACCGAACAGCTGGTCGCCGAGGTGAGGAAATTCCAGGCCCGGGGTGGAGTTGTCATCGCCGACCCCAACCTAGCTCCCGCCATACGACCCGACATTCTGCTGCCACGTTTCGTTCGGACCAAGCAAACCGCCGCTGATAAGACTGCCTTGCTCGCCAACGCTCAAAAACTGCGAATACAGCTCGATTCCCGCTACAGCCGGTACGCCGAGTCCGATAATCCCGAACTCATTACGCGCGTCAGGTCGGCGGGCCAAAGCGACTACGTCTTCTTGGTCAATGACCGTCGTGAGTTTGGCACCTACGTCGGCCAGCATGGCCTGGTGATGGAGCAGGGACTCCCCTCCGAGGCGTTGGTCACTCTCCGCCGCCCCCATGGGTACATCTACGATTTGCTGACCAATCAGCCCGTGGAGGTCACCGAGGCGGCTGGGGAATTACGCTGGCGGGCCGCAATCGGCCCTTGCGACGGGGGACTTTTTCTGGTCGCCCCTCAGCCGGTCACGCGGGTGGTCGTCGAAATGCCCGAGTCGGCACGCGTGGGCGATCGGGTTCCCATGATGGTTCAGGTGTTGGACGCCATTGGACGACCGGTGGCGGCATCCATTCCCCTTTCACTGGAGGTCACCGATCCCAACGGGCGACCGGCGGAAATCTCCGGGCAGTACGCCACTAAAGATGGTAGCCTCGCGGTGGAACTCGATCTTGCCCAGAACGATCAACCCGGAACCTGGACGGTTCGCGCCCGAGAATGGGCGACCGGACGAGTCGCCACCGCCCCCATTCGAGTCCACACATCGGTTACCCCGGCTGCTCAGCCCTAAGCCCGGGGCCCTGCCCCACATCGTCTGGGTGCTGTCTGCGGTTCAAGGCTCGGTGCGAATCGCCTTGGGAGTCTCGGCGATTCGGAGATTCCCTGCCGCATCACGACACTCAACCCGCAGGAAGATCTCTGGAGGCAGGTTGACTGTCGGTTGCCACTGATAGCGGCCCGAGTTCGTCAGCCCGCTGGCAATGGTGGTCCACGGACCAGCGGGGCGTTCGGCGTACGCGAGCCCAATGGGGAATTCCGCGGGATGTTCATCCCCGGCCTTCCAGGTAACGTCGAACTGGGGTTTGCCCTCCACGACCTGCAGGACAGCGCCTAACAGGTCCAACTCGGGTGCCCGTTGGTCGACCAACACCTTTTGGGTCGGCGGAGTGCCATCTCGAGGAACAGGCAGACCCTGGCCGGATCTGTCTCGAACAATGAGCTGCAGGCCGTATTCCCCCGGCTCGGGGACTTCGACCAGAAATGGACTGCGACGGTCATCGTCGGTGCCATAGAGCTGCCACGTCGCGCCGTCGTCATTCGTCAGGTAAAGTTCCACCGAGGCGATGTCGTCGTAAGCGACGGACTGCAACACGTATTTCACTTGGAAGCGAAGGGAATTCACCAGTCGGGGCCCCCGTCCCGCTGAAGAGGACGCGCCCCCCCCAACCGACGGCGGTGTGGCCGAGGTGACCTGCGCGGGGATGCGTGCAGGAGGTCCCCCGACAACAGTCCGCTGGGGCGACTGCTCGGAGTTCAGCGAGGACCGCGACTCTGCCGGAGGAGTGGCGGCCAATTGCGAAGGCTGAGCCACTCGGGCTTGCGCCCGAAGGCGCCCGGCATCCGGGAATTCGGTCGCCATCCTCAGTGGGTCTCCCGCTTCCATCCCCCGGATGCCCTGGGCAACACGCTCACCGCGACGAACGCCCGTTCCCCCGGCAGGCCCTTCGACCTGCAGCGACTTCTGAACGCGAGTCTCATTGCGAGCCGCATCAGAGACCGTCAGTTCGACGGTGACCAGTCCCCCCTGATTGATCCGGATGTCATGCTGATGTCGCTGCTGGGGAAGTGGCGACAGGCGGGTCCACTCTTGATTTCCCGTCTGACGATAGCGAAGACGAAACGTACTCATCTCCAACTGCTCGTCGGTAATCTCCCAATCCACGTGCAGCGTTCCCGGGCTCGCCTGGGTGAGATTCAATTGCACCTCGGGGGGATCAGCATCGACGCGGACGCGAAGCCCGGGGCGAGGCTTGCCCGCCGGATGCTGTCGCCCATCCCTGTCGATCATCCGCAGGCTGAACCAGTAAGAACCCGATCCTGGAGCCTGAAAAGTAAAGCGTCCATCAGTGGGTGGCACCGACTGAACGCGCCGCCAGGTTGCCCCCTGATCCCTCGATTCCAGCAGTTGCACCTCGCTGGCGCCTGCCCGCGCCAGTTCTTCGGCTTCGAATGTGAACGGAATTTTGAACCGCAGCTTGTTGGTCAGCTGCTCACCGGTGGGAATACCCTCGGCGGCACTGGCCAATTGAGCCAGCATCCAGGCCACCAGGCACAGAGGGGCCAGCAACCGAGTCTTCATAAAGCGGGGGTCCGAGCGGTTCATCTCGAAGTCTCCGGGCAACCTGTTGGGCAAGGGCGGAAAACCATTCCCCCCTTGCTGCAGCCTAGCCCGGATTCCAACACCTGGTGGCCTCCGAGATCAGTCTGCATTCACGACCAATCACCGTTCGCCTGAGGCCTTTATCGGAAGCTCGGCCCTCCCCCGCTGTACTGGTGGCTCCGGACGACCCGAGCAGCGAACTCAGGCAGTTCCTGCCGGACCTGCCGATTGCCCCGATTGTGCCGCCGGCACCAGGGACCATGCGTATCGCCGGGGCACACCACGCTGCCGAGCCTTCTCTCTCCAGCACACACAAGACGCCCGTGGCAAACAACTTGTGGCACCATGACCGACAATTGAAATTCCTGCACACCGGCCGTCGGTCGCAGTGCGGCCCATCTTGAGTGTTTTTTGAGTTTGGCATATCACCCCACTCCCTTCCCAAATGCTCCCCGCTGCCCCCCCAACCTGCCTCGGGGCTGGCCAGGCGCTCGTCCCTCCCCACGTCCCTCCCTCAATTCCTCCTGTCGAGGATGCCTGCCATGCGCCCTCTCGCGACTTTGCTGTGCCCCGGCCTGCCCGTCGTGTTCTGGCTGCTGGTCGCCCCGCTCTCCGCCAGGGAGCGTCCCCGCTTCCCTTACACAACCACCGTCACCCAAGACCTGGCCGAGGTGCTGGCGGGGCCTGGCAGCCGGTTCTATTCCACCTCCCGACTGAAACGGGGCACTCAAGTGACCGTCCATCGCCACGATCCGGGCGGATGGGCCATGATCGCTCCTCCTACCGGCAGTTTCAGCTGGATTCCCGCCAGTGACGTGCGGGTGACCGCTCCCGGTCAGGGGGTTGTTGTTTCCGCGAAGGTCGATGTCCGGGTCGGAGGCTCCGAAACCAAGCAGCGGGATATCTTTCAATCCCGACTCTTCGAGGGAGACGCTGTTCAGATCCTTGGGGAACAAAAGCTGCCGGCAGATGGAGAAACGCCGCCGCTGCGATGGTTCCGCATTGCCCCGCCCCGAGGAGAGTGGCGCTGGATCGCTGTTGCTCAGTTGGCCCCCCTTCAGCCCGCTGGAAAGAGTCGCTCCATCATTCCTGCCGGGGGCTTCATGGACGAAGAAGAGCCCGCCCCCACGGGCTCGGTCAACACGCCTGACGAGCCGGGCTTTCGCGATCCTGGGGCAGTCACGGGCACCGGCTCACCCACCCCCACCTCCAACTCCCGCGCCACCCCCGACTTCACGGACGAACTGGAAGGTCTGGACGGCCCTGCTCCTTCCACCAGTTCCGCCGCCGACGAGCCGGTCCCACCTCCCGAAAGGATCGATTCCCCTCCCTCCAATCGGGCGTACGTCGATTCCGAGACCGACGGCTTGAGGCAGAGGTCCCGGAATGAATCCCTCGCTCCCCGCCGGGCCAAGCCCTCCACGATCTCCACCCCCAGTGGTGGCGACGACTCCCTGTTCGAATCGCAATTGCACGCGATCGAGAATTTGGACCGCGAGGTCCGGGGACTCGCGGCTCTGGAACCCATGACCTGGGACCTCGACGGACTCGAGAAAGCGTATCGTCGACTGCAGGCCGAGGTTTCCGACCCCGGTCTGGCTGAAATGGTCAACGACCGGCTGGCTCGCCTGAACACCCATCGGCGGGTACAAGACCAACGACTGCAAATGCGGGAGGTCATGATGCAGACCGAGCGACGCGATGCGCAATTGGTCGCGGCACGCCAACTGGGGATCCCACCCAATTCCATCGTCACCCCCCCCGCCCCGGTTCCTCCCCCCAAAGTCGGTCCGCTGGCTGGCAGTAACTCCGGGCTGAACGCACTCGCCCAAGGAACCGGCGGCGCGAACGCCACCCCCGCGTTCGATGGCGCGGGAATCATCGCGCCCGCCGGGCGTCCCGGCCTCCCACCTTTCGCCTTGGTGGCTCCGTCAGGAAAACTGCTGGCCTATCTCGCTCCCGCACCGGGGGTCGATCTGCGCGGCTGGGATCGGCGCGAAGCCGGTGTGCTGGGCCGCAGGGTCTTCGACCCCCGACTGCAGGCCGATGTGATTTCCGTGACCGCAGTCAGTCCCGTCCGGCTCATGCGATAAGGCCGGCAGCACACGACAGGTTCCGTTTCGAGCTCATGTTAACGCCCCCACGCCGCGCTCCAGGCAGTCAAAGGGAAGTGAATTGTTTCATCGTCGGGCGCTAGTCACCGCGACTCGTCGGAACTCTTCACGTCACGCAGAACAGCGGTCGCAACCACCACCGCTCCGACAGCTTTACTCCCTCCCAGCCAGACGCCACCCCCAGCCTTCCGCGGTGCGCCAGACTTACGACTGGTCCGCTTCTGGTTTCCCGCTCGGGGCTGGCTGACCGCCGGACTTTCCGGGTATCGGCTTCGCCGGCAAGGAGGGACTGGCTGGTTTCTCTCCCACGGGCTTTTCTGTCGTGGGCTTCTCTGCCGCACCGTTCCCTACGGCCGGCTTTGCAGGAACTGGCTTCAGTTCAATCACGACAGGAGTTCCCTTCGCCGGGATCCGTTCCGTCCACGCCTCAAACGACAGTTCAGCCGCCTCCTTACTGCTGGCCAGGGCCAGATCCAGCATGGACTCGGCGAAATTCGACACGCAGATGTATTGCCCTTCCTCCGCCGCATAAGTCTTCTGCCCGGTCGTCTCATCGACCGCCAGGATGCTCCCCACGAACACCCACTCGGCTTTCAGGCCCCGGGGCTGGCCGCGTTCGTGGAAGTATTCGATCGCTGCGGTCCACGCCTTATCTTTCGACATCGCCAAGAGTGACTGCCGCTCCTTCTCAGACATCGGCCCGTACCACAACAGGTCACGCTGCTTACGGTCGTAGCGGAGGGACGAATCTTCGGCGAGCGAGACTCCGGCAGGCAACCGCTCCAGCGGGCGAACCCAGAAGCGATTGAGCGTTTCACGGACCCAAGCCTGAGCGGGAGCCGATTGCCGCTTGCCCTCGGGGTCTTTCCACATCAATCCAATCGAGACAGTCTGTCCATGAGGTGGGCGAAACTCGGGTTGATAGACGGCGGGCCCACCCGGTGACGCCTTCAAGGCCAGCAACGCGGTGTGGATGACAAACGCATCGGCATCGATGGCCAGAATCGACTCATGCTCCTTGGACCGCCGACGACAGGCGAGCATCTCCAGCCCTCCCTGCCGCAGACACACCTCGGCCATCACCAGGACCCGCTTGCCGGTCTTGTCCAGCCGGACCGTTCCACCCTTGTTCAAAGCGACAGTCCCCTCGAGGTCGGCGTTGGTCAGGACGTCGGCCATCGTCACTGGCAGCTTTTCAGGTGCCCCGTCCGCAGAAGCCTCGGCCTGCGCTTGCGCGAACGCTGCCGTCGTCATGCAGCCCAAAACCCAACACAGTGCCAGCCGAATTGCGCCGCATCGAAGGCGGCTCCTGCTCCCAAGCACAGGCATTCCTCTTCCCTCCAAGAATCCAACTCGCTTCAGCGCCATCGAGTCACCCTGTCTTTGGGGATCTACTTAAACGGAGAATCGGCTTCCAGTCAGTAACGACGACTGCCCGCGGCCACTCGGCCCAGCACAGCAGTTCCCGAGCCCATGGTCGAAGCGTGACGGAATTGCGCCGTTCACTCTCAAGTTTGCAACTCCTGCCACGCCTTGCAGAAGACGTCCCGGGTCACCTCATCATACAGCACGACACGCACCAACTCAGGCGATTCGTGCTCCGCCTGCCAATTCCTGACCGCCCTCAGAATAGCCATTGCGGCCTGATCGACCGGGTAGCTGCACACACCACACCTCAGCGCGGGGAATGCGATTGAGCGACACCGCTGTTTCTCAGCCAGACTCAGGCAGGCCCGCACCGCCGAGACCAGCAATGCTTCCTCTTCCGCACCGCCCCCCTGCCAGATCGGCCCCACTGCGTGGAACACGAACCGGCAGTTCAGATTGCCCCCCGAAGTCAGGACCGCCTCCCCCGTGGGACCCCCTCGGGGATCGTACCGACGCAATTCCGTCATCAAGGTCGGTCCACCCCTGCGATGAATCGCCCCATCCACTCCCCCCCCATGCCCACCAGTCGGCTGTTGGCGGGGTTCACAATGGCATCAACCTGCTGCTGCGTGATATCGCCTCACGTCAGTTCCATCCTGCGAATTTCCCGGGGCCCACTCATGAGTACGACCTGAATGTTGCTGAACCTGCGGCCAAGCACAGTCGAACATCACACCAAACTCCGACCGAGCGCCCGCTTACGGGCCAATCCCAGACGTCCCTCACACCCGATCGCCTCTCCGACTCGCCACCCAACCAGTCCGGCACGGGCCGCTTCATGACCGGCAAAGTGCTCAACTTCCTGGAAAGACCCCCGCCGCAACGAGCCATCGCGCCGATTGACAGGCACAATCACCCCAAACCGTCGATCTGTTGGGACCACTCCATGGTCGCGACAGCCCCCCATCAATTTCCCAGCCAGAACACTTCAACTGCTCCTCAATGCCGATTATACTCTTCCACCAGAGGGCGGCTTTGGCCGCATTCGGCGGAGTAGCTCAGGTGGTTAGAGCAGTGGAATCATAATCCACGTGTCGGGGGTTCAAATCCCTCCTCCGCTACTGAAGACGGTTTGCCGGCTTCTGACTCGAAACAAGCATCAGCTGCATTGCAGCCGGCCGGTTGATGGTTCGATTGCCTCGCCAGGTTCCGAACCCCAAAGCCACAGTATTTGTCGCACGCTTCCCAGGCTCGCGTGCGATCTAATGCCATCCTCGCTCTCGGGTGCTTGACGGCAGTCGTAGCGACCGGCCGATCGCCATTGGAGATTCCTCTCCAGAGCACGGGTTTTGCAGGCTGATTCGGAAGACTCTCTCTGAATTCATCGCCTCCCCGAGAGTGGCTCGCTGCGGCCCCGGCCCCCAGGCTCACGCCACGCTGGCCGGCCCCCCCGCCCCTGACCGGGTGACTCACGATGCCTGTCGCGATAAGCTCAAGGCCATGAGCTACGAAGATCTGCTGACTCTCATTCCCAGCCACAGCCTCGAAGACTTCCCCACCGAGCTGGGAGAAGCCGAGGCCGCGTCGCTGCTGAACGCGTTCGCGGTCCCCTGGCACCCGCATCTCCTGGCTTCGGCCCGCACCCTGCCCCGTTGGCATCGTGCCGACGACCCGCCCGACGCCTCGGTGCGCAGGTTGATCTTTGTCCCATCGCACTGTGAAGGGTGGCTCCCCGCCGACTGGGCCACGCGTGCCGAGTCTGGCGGTTGTGTGCTGGTGCGACACCTCTCCGATCGGAAGGAGATGCTGGCCCGGGCCCTGGCCCCACTCGGTGACTTGCCTCCCGTCGACCCTGATCTCGCCGCCGACTTCCTCGCCCTCGGTTTTTGCCACCTGCAGATCGAGTTGCTGACGCGCAAAATGCGGAACTACGGCAATCTCGATGAAGCGTTGTTGCGCCGCGAAGCGGTCGCCGCAGCCGAGGCGGCTCTCGCGCAAGACCATGACGCAGCCCGGGCCCGCCTGAAAGAATGTTTTGAAGTCCTGCGCGAGGCTCGGGACCGGTTTTATCCCGTGGACTGCTGGTTGGTGGATGTCTGCCTGGTGACTCCCGCGATGGCAGGATCCGAACTGCAACGGGTCCTGGACCGGCCACTGCCCATCAACCTCCTGATCTCGGCCCAGGACCTCGACCAGATCGCCACCGGGCACCCAGAGACCCTGACCCGCATGGCCGAGGGAGTTCGGGAAGGCTGGATCGCGCTGGTCGGGGGAGATCTGGGCGAGCAGCCCCTGTCGCTGTGGCCGGTCAATTCGATCCTGTGGCAACTCCGGGAGGCTCAAAGCATCGCCCAGCGGCACCTGGGACAACCAGCACGAGTGTGGGGTCGTCGCCGGTTCGGGCTGTTCCCTCTGTGGCCCCAGGTGCTGAAGAAAGCCGGCTTCGCGGGGGCGCTTCACCTGGCGCTCGACGACGGTTTTTATCCGGACCAGGAGCACACCAAATTCCGCTGGGAGGGGGTTGATCGCAGCTCCATCGACTCGATTTCCCGCATTCCCCTCGCCGCCGACGCCGCCACCAGCTACCTGCGATTTCCTACCCGCATGGCCGAGTCGATGGATCACGATCACACCGCCGGGATCCTCTTCGCCCGCTGGCCACAGGTCGAATCCCCGTTCCTCGAAGACCTCCGCCGCATGCATGGTTACGCGCACGTCCTCGGACGTTTCGTGACCCTCACGCACTTCTTCGACCAGACAGATTCCGCGACCACCGCGGCGAGCCCTGCTCCCCGGGAGTATCTGACCCCCTTCCTGTTCCAGGCGGTGGCCCGCGAAGAGGCGAACAGCCTCAGCCGGGTCAGTGCCCGCATCGCCCGCCGGGACGCGCTCGACCGCGCGTTGACCCTCCGCAACCTGGGCGCGCTGCTCGCCGGGCGGACTGCGGTGGTCGATCGGGGTGCCGAACTCGAACGCAGTCTCGAACTCCTGGCGGAAGAGGTGCCCCTCGCCGACGCGGCCACCCAGGCCACCGCGCTGGAGGCGTTCGCGCAAGAGTCGGGCGAGGCATTGTCGCGACTGGTGCTGCATGGGGCTGGCGATCGCCCGGGTTGGCTGGTGTTCAACACCCTGGGCTTCGCCCGGACGGCGGTCGTCGAACTTCCTCCACATGCCTCCCCACCGGCTCCACTGCCCGAGCAGGGGCGGGTCCAATGGGCCCCTGAAAAGGGTCAGCGTCAGCTTGTGGTCAACCTGCCCCCCTGTGGTTTTGCCTGGGTTGCCGCCGACACCCCCAATTCCTCCCCGGCAGGCGACTCGAAGTCGCTGCCGCTCGCCTCCCCCACGCTGCTGCAGAACGAGTTCTTCGAAGTCCACCTCAACAGCCAGACCGGCGGAATCGCCAAGATCAAGGAATACGGTCGCAAGCCCAACCGCCTCAGCCAGCAGTTGAACTACCGCTTCGCCCGCGAGCGAACCTTCAACCAGCCTCC
>Ga0315904_10001782_pt1 | contig 34015 bp, 23 predicted proteins | sample LakEriMetagenome_6_FD_203529 | JGI IMG/M metagenome (GOLD analysis project Ga0315904, IMG submission 203529) | Freshwater fungal communities from buoy surface, Lake Erie, Ohio, United States - Buoy 12 MA120 | ecosystem: Environmental > Aquatic > Freshwater > Lake | place: USA: Lake Erie, Ohio...
GTCGTTACAGTTTTAAACTGCTCGATGATTTCGAAGACAAAGAGCATCTTATGATGTTTCACAAACTAGATCTCGAAGGTTAGCTCAATTACCCTATCGCCCGGGGGCTTTCCCCGGTTTCTTGTCAAGCGATTTAAATGGCTATTCGGCATCAACGGGTGCAGCACCGGCCTTGGCCAGTTTTTCTTCATGCCAATCTTGATAAGTCTTGCTGGTCCCTTCTACTCGCCACGATCCTGTGCGACCGCTGATGTTTCCAGCGTTCACGATCACGGCTCCCGCGGTTGGGCTTGAGAAGGCGACGTTCTCGGCAAACACGTAGAATTCAGGTGAGTCGCAAGGCACAAGTTTCTTTTCGAGGACGAGTTGATCGCGCAGGCCACGGTAGGAAGTCCACCCTTGTGGTCCAGTAACTCGGGCTCTAGAGCCTTTGAAGACGACGAACTCGCCATGGATCTCCTGGGCCTTGGCCGATGCCCCGGATGGCGAATAGGTAAAGATTGGGGAAACGTCGGTGGTGATTCCGGTTCTATCGGGTTGGATCACTGGTTTGGCCTGAAGGAAGTTGAACCCGAGTACCGGAAGAACAAGCTGCATCTGCGAGATGAAGTACTCCATGTCCGCGATGTCTGATTCGGGAAGCGGCGGAATGGGAGGGGCGGTACCATTGTGAATAGTCGCTCGGTCGGCCTCTTCTGCCAAAGTGATCAAGCGACTTTCAATGTATCTTCCGTGGGACTTAGTGATGTTTTGGTCTTTGCTGATGATAACAGCACAGCGGACCCAGAACTCCTTGGACTCGTCGTCATCATGCGCGGTAAGTCGCTTGAAAACGTTGTCACCCTCGCCGACGTAAACCTTGTCACGAGCGGGATTTTCAGGATCAGGACCGAGAAGGCAGTAAACCCCAGTCCGTTTCACCTCTTCACGCTTCGCAAGCTCAGCCAACATAGCCCGTGGCGCGACAATGATCTTGCCCGTCCAGTTGATGATTTCGCCAGTCAAGATCTCGGAGGGCTGGCCGTTGACTAAGTGGATGCGAATCGTTTTGCCGTTCATTGCGTTACTCCTTTGTCCAATTCTCTTCCAAAGCTTCCTCTTGTTTCATGACCGGTTCAATTGCCGCGACCTCAAGATCTGGTGGGTGCTTGTAGCGTCGGAGTAAACGCCGCACGAGCAATCGCAACTGGGCGCAGACACTTTCGATTGTACCATCACCCACGTTGGGCGGGACCTGCTTTCTGGAGTTCACGGCCAATACCCAAATAGTCGACGACGACACCACCAGGTTTGTCCTTGAAAACGCGATTACCTCAGGCTATCGCGTGCATCAAGTATTGGCCAGACATCGGTTTATCGACGTACATAGTGTGGCAAACAGGAGCATCAAAACCGGTTAGCCAGATATCGCGGACGATGACGATCTTGAGAGTGTAGTAGGTATCCGTGAGCGAACACTATTCTTCGGATATATCCATTCTTCTATATCTGCGCCGTCGCATTGGCATTCGCGGGCTTTCGTCGAAAACCTCATCCACGGCATCAACGTCTTTAAGTGCTTTGTTCGCTTCATCAAGACCAGCAGTTAGTAACTTCTCGAATAGATCTAGCCCAGCGGACCGCGTTTCCTCGAAGCGTTGCAGCGTCATCGCAATCTCCACCAGATACGGTCCGACTTCGTAAGCGCTAAACTCGCGACGCCGCAATTCGTCAAAACGAATATCGACCAATTGCTGCGAAAACGCCAAAATCTCGGGTTTGAGGTGTGGAAGAATATCGGTAAGTTGGCCAAGCACCTCCTCTGCCAATCCTCCACTAACTGTTTCAATTTGCTCCGTTAGCTTCTTCAGAATAGTGGATGTCTGTTGGTCAGCAGGTAGTACATCTTCATTCCTGAACAAACGGCGAATTGCATCTGTCGCATCTGAATTACCGAATCCAATGACTTGAGCAACGATTCGAGAGCATTCTCTCGGCTTATTTAGGTCAACCCACAGATTTGACGCGGCATGTGCCACACCGACTAAGAATGCGTCTGAAGGGCTCTCAGCTTCAAAAAGATGTACTTCAAGTAAGGGAGTGGCCCACCCTGACGTTTCGTCCAGCAGAGAACAAAGGGTTATCAACTCTCCTGCCGACTGTTGGTCAAATTTGTCACTCGATTGAGCTAGTTGGGCAAAGATTGCAGTGAGAAATCCTGGGTCCAGAAATCTAGCGAGCCGCGCAAGTAATCTGCATCCAAACGTTTCAGATGCAAGCTGAGGAAACTTGGCAAACAGTTTCTCGATAAGTGATCTCCCCAATCCAGGCGAACAATTGTAGTCCTGAACGTAATGGAGACTGTCGGAGAACATTCGCCACGTCTTATACGAGACATCATTATCAAGGTGCGCGGATAGAGATGCGATCCAGCGATCGCCCCGGGGGTTATTCTTGCTGAGAAGGCTCTGAGTTAATGCGATGAGTGTGTAATACGAGTTATCGGTATCAATGATTACTGAACCGAGACTCGCCCACAGAAAACTCTCAACAGGACGCCACTCCCGACTGTCATCATCAACAACGATATGCCGAGTTATGTCCCATGACTTAGCAAGCCAAGATTCCAAGAGTTCATTATGTTCTTCGGGAAGGCCATTATCGTCACAGTGCGATCGCAATAGGTTGGAAGCAGCGGATCGGAACTCTTCGCTATCATCACAATCGACGCTAATGTCCTTTATCAGTGCGAGCACGAGGTCGCGATCTTCGCTACCTAAGAATCCTCGCAATGTACGGCTAATGTTCGTCTTCAACCCGTTTGAGACGAGCAATCTAACAACTTCGCCAGCTCTGGCGGGTTTGGATTCGGCAAGTTTTGACAATTCGTCGGCCGCTGCTTCGCCACCGCCAAATTCCTCCCAACCTCCTTCAATTTTCTGGCGGTCACTGCGATCCTGTTTTTGTTTTGAGAACGCATCTAGCAGTTGATCATCGTTAGCAGTCACCATTTCTTCTTGTTCCATAGGCGGAATCGTTCTCACAAATCCGAAATGTCCCCTCATGAGCTCTCGGTCCCAGTTTGTTAAAACAGCTTTCTCGTTTTCAATGAATTCGGAAAGTGAAACTGACCTGAACTGTGGTGGTATCGCGTCAAGCAGATGAAGACGGGACTCTCGATCCCACTCCACTTGCGACTCGCATGGCACATATTCTCTTTTGTACTTACTCCAACCAAGAATCTTTTCAATGAGTTGAGTTCGTTGAATGTCAGTTAGGTGCGGAACGAGTTGGTTGATTAGACGCAAAGATTGAGATTCCTGTGTGTCACCATGCTGCCCCACAGTAAATCGCCGATCATCAGTTATGAGGTACTCGAAAACCTCTTCGGCACATTGGCCGACAACGTTTATTAACCCCTCAATGAATATGCGATGTACTACTGCATTCTCAGACTGCCAGTGCCGTCGAAACAGGGCCACGAAATCTTCAGGATTCTCCTTTGATACTAGGTCGACGCAGGTTTGTATCGCAGTCAGCACTGGTGACTCCCGCGAGTATTCTCGGTCGTCTAACGACCAACAGGTACCGACATAGTGTGCGAGAGCAGAACTGCCGTAGCCGTTGTGATACTCTTGTGCCGTAGCGACGGCCCAGGGACTGATTTCGTTCAGAAACACCGATGGTGCTGCCTTTGCGATCGCTAGAATATTGTACCAGTCTTCACGCGATTCGAGTGGACTGTTGTGCCTGTTCTTTGAATCAGGCTGTTCCTTCGCTGGTGTTGAAATGACCCTCGCTGCAATCCTAGCGGCTTCCCTAGGCGCATCAATTGACATTACTCGTACAATGCTCTCCACTTGAATACTCCGTCCGTGGATTTTTTTTAACCTTACTGATACATGTTCGACCAATGACAAGACTTGTAACGTCCACTTGGCACAACGCTCCAGGACGCGAAGTGTCATCCCGTCAAACTCGTTGTGCTTCGACCAATGTTCATTTACGAGACCAAAGACACCGTCCCAATCGAAACCCCACGCGTTTATGAGCACGTCGAGCAGTGGCCATTGCTCCTTTTGGGTATCGCTCATGATGGTTGGAAAGTGCGAAGTTTTGAACGCGTGAAACCAAGCTGGTTTGTTGTTTACCGCGATCAAAATCCTGAGTCGAAGTTCTTCGTCGCTTAGCCAATCTCCGACGATGGCAATTTCGTGTTCAGTCGGCATTTGTTGACGGCATACAAAGTCAACAAGCAAGAACTTTACATGAGCGCGTGGCCGTTTGCTGAGGATCGAATCAAGCTCTGTTGCATATTTCTCTTTATTGTTCTCCCTTAAGTAGCTTAAAACTGCATAGATTGTCGGACGCTTGAAAACCGTGTCTTGATGCGCCATGACGAATTCAGACAACGAAACGGTGGACTCAGCAAACAATCTTGCTACCGCGTACTCCTGAATCGTTTGGTGGGAAAAACGGAGTTGATTGTTCTTACGTTCCAACAGCCCCTCAGAACACAGCCTTGAAACGACATTTTCATCGAATTCAATTGCAGCCAATGGTGTCCAAATTGACTCAGTATCAATCAGCTTTGCTGTCAGCCGTTTGATAAATCCGATTTTCTCTGAGGTTGTGACGGTAGTGTTCCAAAACTCACCAAGCATCTCAGAATATGTTTCAAATGTTCTCGCAGAAGAATTCGACTTCAGGCGCATGAACATTGAAAGGTGTTGTGGCGTTCGTAGCAGTTCTCGCAGTTTCGGTTGAATCTGCTCGGGTGCGATACCTGCCGACCTTAGTTTCTCGCTTGCTTGCTCCCATGTTGGTAACGAAAGTTGATGTGCCTTTTGCGTCAATCGACGAAATCGCGAGTCATATGAATAGTCAAAGTTGCGGCATGAGCTAATGACGTAAACGTTCGTTATCTCACTACACTTTGCTATAAACGAGAGGATTTCATTCAGGCGAGAAGATGTGAGGTCTACCGTATTTGCAAGCGCGTCAAGTTGGTCAACAAGTACAACCACCGTTTCTCTCGCAGATACAGTTTGCACGAGTTCAAGAAAACTAAGTCCGATGTTCAATTCGGTTTCTGCCCAATCAGACATCGTCTTCTTGTCATGCGGAAACAGATCTGCTTTTATCGCGAGCACAGCCGTTCCGGTTTTGGCAAACCTACTCCCAATCTTCGCTAGAAGGCACGTTTTACCACTCCCCGGAGGTCCCAAAAGCAACGAAACGGGATGTTTCGCGTCCAACGTAGATAAGCTTTCTTCGATCGCGAAGTCAATTCGCTCAGCATCCTCCAACTCGTACCGAAGCAACCATCCTGAGACCCGTCGCATTTCACTCTTGATGTCTGCGAGTTGGAGCGTTTCAGGTGCAACCAGCGGATCGACATTCGGCGGATTGTCAGAAGTCGCAAGTGAGTCACCGAAAACCTCGCGAGGGAAGGTTTTGATCAGCGAAACAAAGAAAGCGGCAGCAGTGTTACAGGCAAATTGCGTCCAAGCGTCGTCCCGTTTCAATCCAACAATATCGCTAATCCCACGCACACTGAGTAGTGGCGTACCTTCTATACTGACGTTGTAAACACCACCGGCCTCCATCTCAACGTGTTCAATGTCCCGTGCTACTTTTTTGAATTCAGCAACTAGGCAAGGATCCTTCACTAGGGTGTTGGAAGTTGCCAAGCAAGCAGGATGAAACAACGGAAGTCGGTGAACAGCAAAGTGCTTTTCCAGCGACTTGATAAGCGCCTTCTTGTATTCGTTGTCTTCTCCTTGCAGCGCCTTGTTTTTTGTAGACTTCGGCAAAACAATTGCTGGCTTGTCTCGAGTGAGTGAGTCTGTCTCATTCCATGGACCGAGCATTGCTTCTCGCCCCGGAAGCAAACCCACTAAGCTCTGCACGTCTGGGTGTAGTGGACCTCCGCCTGTTGTATACTCGAATTTACCGTTGCGACTGGCGCACACCGATAAATCAATAATCCTTGACGCAATCGCCACGTCACCGAGCGAAAAGTCATCGTTTGGAAACCCGCCCGCAATACCGACGAGCACCAACCATCGTGGGCTGAAGTCGTCAACCATGTTCTTTGCAAGTTGCTGAGCGGGGCCGTGGCCTTGCCCTGACGTCCTGCCAACCAAGACGTTTACCTGTTCGCCTCGTGTGTTTTGAACTGTTGCAAATTCGCAACAACCACTCTTTCCGCCAACAACAATCGACGTTTGGTTAAGTCGCGTCAATACGGCTCTGTATTCATCGGGGCGAATCGTAATCACCGCGAAATCGATGTTTCCTTTAATGGATGCAGCATTTATTGTGTACGACATAGGCAATTAATATATTGAATTGGGTTATTGAACTTGCGTAGTAATATAGCTAATGGTAGTGCTGTTTTTTTGATTAGGTTTAAGTGTGGCTTACTGTCGCCTGCATTTTTAAGACTTGCGAAACTTAGTCGATAACTAACCTGTCAACCCGTTGGAAAAAACTCGGGGACTGTCCTTGGGTTTTTTCGATAAAATGGGTTGCTCAACGAACACCAATTTGCGAATATCGTTCACGCGTTGCCGTGGCCCAAGGGTCGGCAGGAACCTGGCGTTCGTATGCTTTGAGGAATGCTGATGCACGTTGCACATCTCGGAGTTGTTCGTAAACAGTAACGATCCGCTTCAGCAATTCGGGGCGATTTGGGAAATCACGGTTCAATCGCAACAAGATAGCGCAGGCCTCGTCGTACTTGGCTTGGGCTCCAAGAATCGACGCCTGCTTGAAAAGTAGATCGGGCGTCTCGCCAAACTTCGCCATCAAGCTGGTAAGCAGTTTTTCGGCGCGAGTGATTCCACGCGTCTCCAACAGCACTTTGAGTAGCGCGAACTGGAGGTCGGATTGAACCTTCGAATCGCTTTCAATGATCGCCTTATTCTTGTCAAGGACGTCCAAGGCTTCGAAGTATCGTTGGGCCCTTATGGAAGCGTTGACCATGATAAGTAACGCGTGTGGATTCCCGGTCGCCTCAAACTCCTCTCTCGCAATCGCTTCTGCTCGAGCGTAATCGGATTGCTGAAGGTATTCGACGACGTCAGTTGACCAGTCCAATGTCCTTTCTCGTGGACGTGAGATCAGTTTTTCTGGAACATAATCAATCTGAGCTTTTCGTGCTCGGCTTGCAGCCTCTATGAGGTCATCAATCGTTTGGTATCGTTCTTCGGGCTTCTGAGACATGCATCGAAGGATGATCTCTTCAACCGCCGGGCACACTGATGAGTTCAGCTCCCTCGGCCTGCGGAACGGTGCGTGGCTCACAACCTGGTTAAGCGTATCGTGCGGAATGTCGCCAGTGACGATGTGATACAGCAGGACACCCAAGCTGTAGATGTCACCTAGAAAAAGGTCCTGCATCGACCTGCCGCGACGCAATGTCGATGCCAGTTCTGGCGCTGAATAGAGAATCGTCCCACCATTTTCCCGCGTGCGAGCATACATATCCTCAGGCCAAACGCTGCTTCCAAAATCTGTGATCTTGGCCGTATCACCAGAGACAAGAATATTGTGTGGCTTGATGTCGCCGTGGCACATTTCTATTCCGTGCAGATATGCCACGCCCGCTAACACTTGCTCGAAGAGCCCGAGCAGTTTGGCGTAACTTTTAACAAATCCCCCTGCACTTGAATCAAGTAGTTCTGCCAGCGTGCTGCTTGGGAAGTACTCCATTTCAATGGCGAAGTACTCTCTGGTCGGAGGCACCCAGTCCATCCAGTAGATCGCCACAACGTTCGGATGCGGCAGCTGCCCGATCAGGGGAGTACCTTCTTTTAAGTATTCCGTGCTTTCACCTTGAGCACGCGGGATTTTGACAGCGACGATTTTGCTGTCTTCAGCACGCATCGCACGCCACACAGTACCGTGCGAACCATCGCCAAGCGGCTCGAGCAGCTCGTATCGATTGCCAAGCTTGCGATCTTCTCTAGGAATAAAGAATCGTTTACTAACGCTCATTCTGTGGTTCGCTCCTTGACTCTCCAGAGTCGCCATCGATCGGAATGCTCAACTGCTTCATGCACCAACTGATAAATACGCAAACTACCGTTGCGAACACCAGGAACTCGTTGTCTTTCGGCAGTTTCAAAACCGGATCTGAAAATGGACCGTAGATGATCATGATCTGGAAGCAATTGGCTATTCTTTGTCCAGTAAGCCAGTATCGAAACTACTGGTGTGGAAACACTTCGATGACAAGCCAAGGCAAGGTTCTTCACCTTAGAAATCAAATCATCCATGTCGGTCGCCCCGACATACCGCTCAAACTCAACCAGAGTGGTCAACTTAAAGGTCTCTTTCGTAAACCAAGCCGAATCGCACCGCACATCGCTACCTACAAACGCGTAGTCGCCACGCTGTTCGATCGGTAGCTCCGAAATCGCCTGGTAGCCCAATCGCTCGCCGAGTGCGTTAAAGTAGCTACAGCCCACGCTGTGAATCGTGCAGCCAAAATCGCGAAAGCCAACGCTCGACCAAGCTGGCAGTAGGCTTTCTGCCAACTGAAGCATTTGCTCTTCAGAATCGAGTACTTGCAGCGAGCCGTTAGTCACCGAAACGCCCCCAGACTTTGATTACGTTTGGAGATTCGCCGCCGTGCTGTAGTGCTTTCTGACCAATCTTCACGAGTAGTGGTGCCGCGATCGATCGCCCGAAGACGAGTGCTTCGCCAGTCGACAGGCTTGGCAGTTCTTCCAGGTCAGCTTGGCTTACCATATCTGAGGTCTTGGCGATAAATCGCTGGTCATCAGGGTTCTTGAGTCGCATAGCGATCAGTGTATTGCACTGCGACGTGACGTCAGGATCTAGTTTTGATGGACGCTGACTAATGATGGCGAATCCAACCCCAAACTTTCGACCTTCGCTCGCGATCTTCTTGATGATTCGGTGGCTCACCGCTGCACCGCCTGCAGGAGCGAAGTTGTGACCTTCCTCGTACACCAGAAATGCCGGACGAATCGGATCAGTCTTGCTTGTTGCGGCCTGAAGGATTTCGCTTGAAACCAATGCAGTGATGATCTGCTTGGCCGTATCACTCAATCCTTGTAAGTCGACGATGACAAGCCGACCCTTCTTGTCCGAAGGCCGACCCACCATCTCGTAGATATCCGTCGGAGCCGACAGAGCTGCGGAATAGAAAGACTGAGCTTCTGAAAGCACACGAGCTAGCTTCAGGCTCGCCACTGCAGCGCTTCGACCGTTAAGTGCGGCAGCTTCAGCTTGGCTCAACTGATCCCATTCCTTCAACTCATCGAGTCCGTCGCCCAGCAGATTTCTCAATCGATTGATATCACGTGGCTCAGTTCTTTCTGTAAGTCGCCAGTAACGAATAGCCACATCGAGAACTCGCTGCTGCGGTTCGGTAAGCCCAGGAAGAATCTCGCTAATATCGTCCATCTCGAAGTGATCAAACTGAAGAGCGAGCTCTCGATTGATACCTGCATACTTGTGGCGAAAGCTGGCAATCTGAGGCGTGTAAGCAACGATACCTGCCTGTGCTTCGCGTAGCCTCTCTAGCATTCGCTGTATTTCAGGAATCACACGTTGATCTCGAGGATCTTCGATACTATCGAGTTTCGTATTGAACTGGATATTACCACCCTGCAATGCTCTGCCGTATTCCCCGTGCGGATCAAAGACCACCACCGTTCCGTTATTCACCGCAACGAGCCGTTCCAAGATTCGACCAACCGTGTAGGACTTACCAGCGCCTGTCATCGCGAGTACCGCAAGATGCTCTGTCGCTAGCCTATTCACATCGAGATAGACCGGAACAACATTCTCACCTCGATCGTAGCCGACTAGATTTCCGATGTGCAAACCGGTCTGCTCGTCGAAATCGTAGAAGCGACATAAGAAGTGGAAGTCAACCGTCTGAACCTTGGCACCTGGATCGAGAGGTCGACGCGGGATACGAATCTGCCCGGTGTTAGGATCGTTGAAACCGATTAGCTCGATCTTGCCGATGATGGTTTCACCCGTCATTCGAGCACCAGGCATCAGCTCAAGATCGGTAACAGAGTTACCCATACCTGAATCGAACAATGCATTCGCTCGCGTGATGCTAACGATCCGTCCGAGCACATCGCACGTCGCCTCGTCTTCTAACTCTTGATGTGCTATCCGTACGAACTCACCACGACGACCTGCCATCGATGAGTTCATAACCATCATGATCTTGCGTGGATCGCCCGTATTGCCAACCAGCTTTCCAATGACTTGATGTTTCATATCTTCGCCTATTCCTATCTGTTATTCGAATTGATCTAAATTGGAAAGCCAAATGTCGTCGAGCTCGTTGCTCTGCATCGACCGACGGACTCCGTCACGGTAATGGTCCAAAAATGGCTTAAGTGATTTGAGTTCATGCTGTGCGAGCTGCATTGGCAGAGGCAGACTGAATGGACCCGAGAGCACGGTCAGCGACATAAGAATGCCGGTCAGCTCGTCGCAGACGGCCGAGGTCCATGCGTTTTCGTCGCCAATCACCTGAACCAAACACGGTTCGGTGCCAGGTGCTGCGGCGTAGTGCCAGCCCACAACACCGTCACCGATAAGGGCACGTGGTTCCATCTCGGGAGTCTGCGTACTCATTCGAAAGGCCGCAGTTCGCGTGAAGTTACCGAGAATTCCACGGATGAATCTGCGTTCGCCAATACCCGCGATTGCTTCTCTAGCACCGGATAACTGTTGGAGAGCATCTTGATTCAAGTCGTCAGTGCTTAGAACGTGCCGGCGTCCTTCTTCAGTCCGAAGATCCTGTTGCGAGACATTGATGATCGCCCCAAACCGTTGAGAGACGATCGCAGCTATTTTCGGACCGTCTTGCTTCCAGGGGTAAATGCTCTCTCGATGCGTCGTCCAGAAGGCCTCGATCTTCTTAATTGTTTCTGCATAAAGCCGACGGTAGTTTGCGTAACGCGACAATTGCTGTGGAGCCTCCATGCTTCGATTCAACAATAGTGGGCAATCCAAAAGAATTGCATCGAAATGCTCACCGGACTGCAGCGCTCGATCGGCCAAGTCGTAAGCTTGCTGCATTCCAATAAGTTGAAATCGTTTGCTCTTGTCTTCAAAGTCGATGTCGTCGATTTCGCTAACGCTGTCTTGGTCGCGTGTCGAAACAACGTTTTGCTCGACTGCGATGTCGATACGCGAGCCAGCGGACACATAGAGCAGTCCGCCCGCCACAGTCTTCTCAGCATGATGCGTAGCGATGCCAGCTACATTCGCGCTAAGTAGCTTGGACCGCGTAACGCTTCGAACGAGATTCGCTTTAACGAAAAGCGGAGCGATCTGCTCAAGCTCTCGGATCTGCTTCAGCAACCTGCCAACCGTTCCTGGCAAATGAATCTGGGTTTGGATTGCCAACGTCTGCGCCAACGAGGTCGAACGCTTCTGGGTTGTTTCATTCATGTTCGTTCTCCAATGTTGAGGCATACGCCTTATAAGGACTCGCCTGTAGGACGAGCTTGCCTTGATCAGTTAACTTTCCTTCCGCCGCCAGCGAACCGTTCTCAAGGTCTACCATGCATGCGACTGCTCGCGATTCTTGTAACGACAACACTACGGATTCCTGCAAAGACCTCAAGGCTGACTGTCGGCTTTTCCAACGACCACTTACCAAGTGCAGCATCAACGCGAAATGGTCCGAGGAAAGCACCAACTCATCATTGGACTCGGGCTTTTCTTCCTCTTCGAGTGGCTGGCCGGCCAGCGTGTGCAATTGCTCAATCCAGTCGAACAACTGCTGCTTGTGATCTAGCGTGGTTAGCGACCATAGAGGCAGAGTTGTCACCGCAAAAACTCCTGAGTTCGGATGCTTCTTGTAGTACGCAGTGTTGATCCCGCCGCCACTCCACTCGCCATCAATCAGCTTCGCTGGCTGCATCTCGGTGATCAATTCATATTTGATCTCGGCTGAAAGCAGCTTTGATAATCCTTTGTTTTTCGATGAATCAATGGTCCCAGCGTTGATGACACGCCATGAGACAGGAACCTTAGCTTCGTCCAGTTTCAGTGGAGGGAGCAGGAGCAACGTCCTACCCGGCTGATGCGCCCACGACGCCAAGTTCCGTTGCCGCTCTGTTTCTGCGTCCTGAAGTTCAGTACCAAATGCGAAGCAGACACCATCTCCATCAGGATCATTTCCGCGAGCTACAGCCGCCAGTGATGTGGTCAGAGCCCGTCCTCGCGGATGACTAGCCAGTTTGCCAATCAACGTTACTCTTGTTTTGAAGGCATTGCTCATGCACCACCCCCAAGTCGATAGGTGACGCGAATCAGACCTTTGGCGACCAACACATTCGCGACTTCTTGGCTGACACTGGGCACTTGGTTGTTTTCAAGATCGTTAACCAATTTCACCCATTCGCGATGATCGATCCTCACACCGCTGAGTTCCTCGTCGATCGATTCAACCAGAAACTGTCGGCGAGCCGTGATTCGATCCTTGGCGTCTTTAAGATTTCCTGTTTCCAGATCGGACAACTTCAACGCAGGCTGGACTGGCAATCGCATTGCCATTTGCAACGCAGCGTAGGCCTTCTCAAGCGACTGCAACAGTTCGTCTTGAAGAAGTCCCTGGCGATACGAATTAACAACGTTTTCTAAAGTTGCCAAGTGGGAAGCTAAGCTTGCGATCGCACGCTTGGACTCTTGAAGAAGATTCCTCGCTTCTTCCATCAACGGAACAAAATTACCGATTCGACAGGCCTTTTGATGGACGTTCAGCAACTCGTCGACATCTTCTTCTAGCGTGGTGTTGAGCGATTCTTCGATCATCGACGGCCGCGCCAGCAATTGATCGAAGGACTCTACGCTACCTGGATACTTAAAATCCTCCGGTACTTCCGAGAGCAATGTCTGGAAGGCCGCCAACTGATCTTTGCATTCTGACAAGCGATTGCGTTCTGCACTGTATGCTTTCAGCAGATTTCGGTAGCCAGTGACAATCGCACCGTCGATGTCTTCGACTGAGATATTTGTATCATTATGAAGATCGCATCCAACTTCTCGAGCTAGTGCTTCCAACCGTTCGGTGGCTTGGGCGACCTTGAGTTCTCGAAGTGCGTACCCCAGCGTTCCCGGAGATACGAATTGCTCTTTCTGTGTATCACCTTCCGCGGGCCCCTCACCAATGGAACCGTCGAGAATGTTTTTGATCTTGGATAGCGAACGCGTGAAGATCTGGATCGGGAAACCAGGCTCAAGATCCACTGACAATTCGATTGCCAGCTCGTCAGCCCGTTGCTCGATTCGAGACTTGGAACGAAGGACGAAATTCACGAACAAGTCGGCTTGGCGGATGCGACTCCACAGCGGAGCATTCTCGTCATCTAGATTGAGTTGCTTGATTGAATCGAGATCTTGCTCTTTATCGTATCGCTTACGACTAAAGACAGCCTCCGACTTCTCTTTGCTCTCGAGCCTCGCCCGATAGACCTTCTTGAAGCTGTCGGCTTTCTCATCGTCGCTTTCGAGATTCTTCCAACGAGTTTCCTTGTCTTCGATCAGTGTTAGGCTTGCGGCACTCTGCTTAAGGCTTTCTTCGGCCCTGGTCGTCTTGGTTCCTTTCTGCGCGGCGGTCGATGGAGCAAAGCTCTCCGATATACGCCCGACACCGAACACTGTCTTCATGCGTTCGACAATTTGCGGGTAATCTTGTTGCAGCCAGTTTATTGCTTCCTCGATTCGATTCTTTAACGATGACCGCTGAATCAACTGGTACCGAGGTGACTTGTCCGACGACAAATCCTCGGCCTGCTCCGCGATTCCCATGTCCACGAGCAGCACCATCCAGTGGACGAATGTATCCCTGGGCCTTGGGCCTTCCCACGTGTATCCCCAGAACCACTCCTCTTTTGCCCGCTCGTAGCTCCATTTGGCCGTTTCGCCCGACAGGAGCAGATACTCATAGATACGCAGTAGAAACGGGGGAACCTGCGCAACCGCCTTGTCATCAAGCGTTGAGAACAGTCCGCATCGCTCGTCATCGCTGTAGTCCAACGACTTGGCCTTTGTCGAAACGATCATACGGTCCAGGGTCGCGCGAATTTCTGACGCCTGCAGGCCAGAATTGGCAGGAAGATCAATCAACTGCTTGGATGAACTCAGCAACTCACGGTAAGCGTGAAACAACTTCTCGCGATCGGCTGTTTGCAGAATGCCGCTGTTTCGCATGGGCCAACAAATACGTCCCGCATCGTCCAGTTTGCGTCGCCAGACTTTGATTGCATCCAACAGCGCACGAGTTGTGACATTGATTCGTTGCGTGAAGGCGGACGTGAATCTCGACTCATGGAACTTGAATCCAGAAATCTTTGCATTGGGCAATCCGATCGGGAACAGTTGCTGTTCCTCTCGAGCGGAGATCTCATAGAGTATCATGTACTCATGTGCGGCACGCAGCTTTCCATCTGCCGCCGCTTGGAACTTCTCGCACAAGTGATTGAGCGGAGTGAATGCTAGAACAGGTACGCGGCCTTGGTCTTTCCTCGTACCGCTCACCTTGTCACAGAGCTCTAGTAACTCTCCCTCCGACCGAACCCAAGCGAAAATCACTTTTCCGTCGGGATGGAGGTGCAATTGTTGGCAATTGACGAGTGCTGTTTTTCCCGTCGCTGGCTTGCGAGTCGTAATCGCAACCAGCTTACCTCCTAGTCCCGCATCGATTGGATCATACTCCCAGTGCTGGTCCAATAGTCTCATCAAACCTGTGAGCATAATCCGAGCTCGCTCAGGCTCAGCAATGCCCTTCAAACCGGAAAGAGCCGTCTCATGCGCAGTGCTTTCATCCGTGTCGCGGAAGATAAAGGATGTAGCCCCAGTGGCTCTCAGTCGGAGATTTAACCGATTGAGCATATCGATGCTCGGTCCCAAATGGGTACCGCGGTCACTCGGTACAGAATCATCGCCGATGAACTCGCGCCACAATGCACGGGCCGCGTCATCCACGGCGGGGTGAGGGTAGAGCATCGCCGCCAATTGAACGAACTGGCTCACGTTGAGCGGAATCAGCAGTGTCTGTGTATCGCCAGAACTATGAGCAGATTCGTGGATCGAATACGTCGCTAAGTTCGCAATCAGTTGTGTAAGATCTAGCGGCTCCTCAATACCAGGCAGATTCCATTCGTTACTCGCTTGCTTGCGAGTGAATTTGTTTTTCTTGAGCGCCTTGGCACACCCCTGAAGCGACCATTGCACCTTCTGGAACAGCATTGCAATGGGAGCTCCGAACTCGTTCGTAGCCTGCTGTAACGCTTGTCGTTTTTCAGCAGTCCAACGGTCGAGCTTCATCGGCAACTGTCCGTACAGAAGCTCTCTCGCCGTCGGCAATTCCTCTTTCGGAATCTCTAGGTTGGCGACGGCTTGTTTGTCGAGCACGTGATCGCGCAAGCGACTGGAAACGCGAACCGCCTCATCGAACAAACTGCCGACATCGAACGCTTCGGCGATTTCTTTCGACTTACGGGCCCCATCTTTAATCCGCCTACCGTCAATCACCTGATCAATGTTCGCCATGACCACGTTGAACCAACCGAAGTTACCGCCGCTCATTGCGTAAGCCGCTTCGACCAATCCCTCTGGATAAGCGTGCGTAAGTCGCTCGTCGTCCTTTAGAAGCTTCACGAAGTCGCTTACGTCAGCAAACGCATTCTGTGAGAGCTCTACAAGTTCGAATCGTCGAGCCGTACTGCGAATCTCACGCAGTTCGTGTCCGATCGCTGGAGAGCACAATGCGACGTAACGCAAGAAGGGAAGCTTGCCGCGAGGATCCTCTTCCTTGATTGCCTTGCCGATCAGCTTGATCGCACGACCATCAAGCTTTTTTTCTTGTCCAGGTTCGAGGCCATACGCTGCTGCTTCAGCTGCAGTTTCTAGCTCGTCCAGCGCGATGAGAACATACTTCACACCCAGCGTCTTCAAATAGTCATATGCGACCTGGCACAGTCGCGTGACCAAAGTCTCGTCGTCATATAGGATTTCATCCGAATGCTTTTTGTCGATCTCAAGTGCCGCTGCTAGCTTTGTTTCGTCGAAACCACGGGTCAATAAACGATCATAAGCCTCTTTAGCAATCTGACCTTGAATCGAGTTATCGAACGTGTTTCGAGTCAGTGGCAGCAGGGCTTTGTAGAGACCGAAGCCGAACCAATTATCGATGTTGTGCGACTCGTTGGCGACCTGGGAGTAGCGAACGTAGAGGCCCAGATACTGGTCCCGGTCGGCGTGATCATGAAACAAATCCGCTTTGCTGAGTACTCCAACGGAATCACGCACATACCAACCAGGTGATGTATCGTTGATCTGGCTCATCAACTCGTAGGCCAAACGCGACTTACCGATACCCCACTGAGCAATGATCGCGAAGACGTGGGCGAACTTCTCAGACTCGTCATCCACTAAATGGATGAAGTGCTTGAACTGGTCAAAGAAATTCGTCTGACCAACGATCGGATGTGAGAGCGGGTAGCCTGACACGCCCCCGGCAGCCCATTTGTGCATCTTCTTACCAAGCTCAAAAGCTCTTGTTGGTTCACTAAGTTTATTCGGTAAATCATTACTCACGAACACATCCTCCAGCAAACAGATTCTGCCCGCGAATAACGCCAATCAACGCGAATGAAAGCAAAAACAGGTAGTGAACAACGGGTTCCACAACGTGCTTGCAAGTCCTTCGATTTTGGAAGCTAAGATTTCTTGTCATCATCAATGGTCCTTGATCTTTATTCGCGTTCATTCGCGCTATTCGCGGGTAATAACGCACGTGACTTGGTTTGCCGATCCGCAGCCCATTGCTCGGCGCTCACGCGGATGGCTGCTGTGAGAATGCTCCCAGCCCGATAAAAGTGCTTGCTACCAAATGCGCGATAGCAGCTAGTTGAAAAATCATCGTCGATTGTGAATCCAGGTCGACCGCCACCCGCTCCACGCGGATCAAAACGCCAAACCTTCCGTTCGAGCAATCGACGCACAACAGGAGCCAAGAACTCATCCAGCCTGGCGACCTCCTCAGGCCGCGCGACCAAGGCGATCTGCAATCGTTGCAGTACTCGTTGAACCAACTCGCCGAGCGAACCGCACAGTACCTCGGCTCCATCCGTCCGCACTACAACAACATCGATCCGCTTGGGTTCATACGGATTGCCAAGCTGATCATCGCTTAGCTCCAACGAAAGCTGCCCCGAAATCTGCTCCGCTCCCCAAGCCTCTTGCGTGAAGACGATCTGCGCTAGCAACATACACCAAGGCCTATACAGCACCCATCGCATCAATGCTTTTGATTCTGTGTCTTCTGCATCTCGTTCCGTTTCGGACAGATCATCCACGGAACCGCTCAGCACCAAATTCTGGCTCCCCTCGCCCCGCTTCGGGGAGAGGGGTTGGGGATAGGGGTGAGGGGCTGTCTTGGTTTCGGGTGAGGGGCTCGCGAGCCAAGGCATCTGCAAAACCCTTCCCACACTCCAACTCTCCTTAGGCTCAAACGGATCAACATGCTTCAACAGAACCGACTTCGCCGCAAACTCCTTCATCATCACTTCTGCAGTCTGCCCAAGCACTCTCAACAACTTTGGATAGTTCACTGGCAGCTCCGCACCGCTACCCAAAAGCTCCTGCTCAATCTGTGAGTAAGCAGTCGCCTCGAGCGAAGCACGCTCCATCTCCTGTCGAACCTCTTGACTTGCAAGCCCCAGCGTGTCAATCGCCTGACACAACTCACCAATATCACGACGCAGCCCAGCTTCTCGCAATCGCGAGGCCACAATCCGAAGCCAAGCGGTCCGAACATCTGCAATGCATCCAAACAATGCCGCGACAGCTTCCACTTCCGTTGGCAGCAAGCTAGCAACTTGCAGCCCTCGCGCAGTCACCACAACTTTACTGACTGTTGGCTCGCACCAAACCAACGCTTGCGACTGAAGTAACTCGTATCCAGCCGTTGGCGCAGAAATGACACCATCGTTAAGCAACGAGAACAGTTCTTTGACCTGCGGCAGTTGTATTGTCATTTCGCGGCAACCTTCCTTTGTTCTCGTTCGACCATTCGTACGGTCTCAAAGTAAGCGTCTAAATCGCTGAACAGTGGCCGCGTCTCTTTTGCGTCCCAACCACCTTCGAAGAGTCGACTCACGATTGCACGGTCTGCCAAATCATCTCCCAGGTCGAGCCGCATTTGAGCACTGATCAGCTCGTCTTCTGTAACTTTGCGTTCAATCAGAGATTCGACAAGTAACTTGGCCACCTCACAGAGTTCGGCTGACAAGTCTCTCGCTTGCATTCCCGCAATACATTTGCGCCCGATTTCACAAATCGTCTCTGCGGAAAACGCCGGCACTAAGATTCGAGGAACCACTTCCTCTTCTATTGCAGGGTATGAACCACCCGCATTCCACTGTACGAGTTGCTGAGTCGCAACATCGGAGCGCAGCCAAGCATGAAAGAACGCCGCTGTCACTTTGTCCGGAAATCTTAGGACAGCGAATCCAGTGGAAGCGACGAGGGGAAGATCTCCGTTTTGCTGCTGTGTTACTAGCCCAACATTCTTTCGATTTGGGCGTACGGTAGAAACCAATACGTCTCCGGGCTTCAAGAGTCGTTGTGCTCGCGATGCTGCTTCGATGGTTTTCGTCTTGACTGGCGTAATTCGTCCGGAGTCAACATCCAACGATCCAATTTCGAAGTACAGGAACTCAGGTTCCTTCTTCTTCCACCGCTCGGCGATAAGTTGGCAATAAGTGCCTAATGGGACACCGGATGCAGATTGAAGTGCATGCTTAAGTTCAATGTGCTCAGGCAGGTAGAAAGGTGCATCAAGCCTTTCACACGCGAGGTTCTGCGTTGTGCATGGATGATGATGACTCGTACGGCGCACCTTAATGTATTCAGCAAGTGAGAATCGCTCAATCAAATCAACTGCAAGGGAATCTGCAAACGCACGCAATCGCTCCGCTTGGCGAACCTTGTCGCCGATGTACCGACAGGCCAAGAGAGCAACCCTCGGAAATCTGGCTTCGGCAATATCCGACAGATTCAAACGCTGCTGAATCGAACCCTTTAAGTTTCTCGCGAGCTCTAATCCTCCAGCGCGACTTGACAGCAAGACACTGAGAAAAAGATTTTCGTCTTCGATCGGCTTGGCTTCACGAGACCGAAGGATACCAACAGCACGATTAGCGTTTGCCTCAGAAGGATAGGAGTTGAAGTACAGGCAAGCCTGTCCAGTCGATGCCATGATGTTCAAAAGCACATCGCCATGATAGATCTTCGACCGTTTGCACTTCCCAATGTGATCAGAATGTCGGAGGTATGCGCCGGCATCAGGACGTAAAAGGCATTCACCAATATCCTGCGATCTAAGAAATTTGACCGTGTACTCGTGGTCGGCAGACTCCCTTGTATCAACGCTATCGTGTGTTCCGTCGAGAACATGAAATTTATCTCCGATGCTGTCGCGTTGCGGAAAGGCTTTTTTTATCTCCTGTTCATGTTCCACAAATATAGGATCGTAATAGTAAGGATCGAGCCTTCTATCTTCAAGCAGTTCTGGAGAAGTGGTATAAATTCTCATTCACTCGCCCCTTACGTACGCGCCGGTTATCTTAGCGAGATCATTTGACAACCCCTTGCTGTAATCTTCGACGTTGTTCTTTACTTCATAGCCAAGCGTATCAGCGACGGCCATAAAAACATCTGTTTGCGGCTCGTCCATGAACTGCTTTGAGCCATCCGCACGCTCATGCCGCTTTTGCAGATATAGAATACTAGTCTTCGCTCCCGTGCCCGAGAGCTTAAACGTATCCGACGGCAAGCTAATCACTGCCTTTACAATCGCCTTGCCACCATGGAATTGTCCAGTAGTTTCATCCTTCTTGCCCATGATGTATTCACGTACATAACGATCGCCGCTATTGCAAAGCACACCGTCTGGCAGGATGATCAGCAAACGCCCGCCAGGCTTGAGCAACTGAAGGCATCGATCGAGAAACAAAACCGCTGGATCAACACTGGTCGCTTTTGACTCTTGCCACTGGCCCTTGCTGTTTGGTTTTGCTCCCATCGATAAACCATCAACGCGAGGCTTATGGTCGTAACCACCGCCTTTGCCTTCGCGAGCGACCAAGTCACTGCGATAGAAGGCGAGGATCTTTTCCATGTCAGTTTCGTAGGCCTTCTTGGCGTTCTCTTGCCCTTTCTTGAACTTGGGAGTTCCGAACGGTGGATTAGTGCAAATCAAATCAAAGCTACAGGGCTGCAACTGGTCGCTTATTCTCGAATCAGATGAATAGAAGATGCGAGCCTTTGGAGCACCAAGCATTGCCATGTTGAGTCTCGCGAGCGTTACCATCATTGTTGATGAGTCTGACCCAACGAAGCTATGCTCACACATATCCACAAACAGCTTATCACGCGCTCGATCGTTACTAGTTTCGCGCCCACCAATCTCATTTAATGCGCGACGAAGGTGCCCGTGCGCAACTACACCAAATCCGTACGTACCACATGCCGGGTCACAATAACGAAAAGCAGGCTTACCGCTTGCATCACGTGCTGACAGTACCTCTGGTGTCTCCTCGAGAATATCGTGAAACGCCATTTCCAACATCGCTTGTTTCACTGGCGCTGGTGTCAAATAGATTGCAAAACCTCCTTTCGAATCAAAATTAGCACGTAGGAACACATCAAATGCTCGGCCTAAAACGTCATTGGCAACGTCTTGTAATGTGCCTTTTTCCTTAATCACGTTATCAGAATTATCTTTGACTGGTCCAAGATCCTGGATTAGCTCTAAAACGGTCTCGTAATTTCGCGGCTGTTCTATGCGGAGATGCTCGTTTCTGTCGAAGATTGGATGGGAGTTTCCTTTGTCGTCGGTAACCACATAGTCGGCATGAGACTTGAAATGATCAAACGCAGATTGAATTTCAGCAACGGCAACTTTTCCATTTTTCTTAACGTATTCGAAACGGAGCACCTCACCCAAGTTGAGCTTTTTGCCTTCATGAGCGAACTCCAGCGTCTTGCCGTCGTGGTGTAAACGGAATGATTCTAGAAAGAGCAGTTTTGCAACTTCGAGAATAATCCCATTCTTGCTATCTACTTTGTCTTTCACGGTCTGATAAACCTGTTCGTGAAAGGCATTGAAGCCATTCATTAAACGCTCATAGATTTTCAGTGACCAACGCCGCGTTGGATCGGCTTTGATCCGCTTGTACTCTTTGATCTCTTCGATACCAGGAAGGCGATCCACTTCGTGGGCTGGGTACTCGAGGTCGAACATCGCCTCATTCTTACCATCGCCTACGAGTGCGAACTTGGCATACTCATCCGCAGCTAAGCCAGTCGGAGCCTGCGTGTAGCTCAACTGTTGGACATACTCAGCATTTGCCTTCTCCCATGATCCGGGTGGCAACGCCAACACAAAGATGCGTGGAGTCTCTTCCCCTTTATGCTCGCCCCAAACCATCGAGCAAGCCTGACCTTCCTCCGCTGGCTCCATGGCCAGTCGCTGGTCAAACTGAGCCTTGGCTAATTTGGCCTCCAACGTTTCCAGCGTCCCACCTCCAGCTTTCTTTTCAGCTGCAGGCTTGTTCGCCTTCTTCTTTGGTTTTGGTTCTTTGGTTTTTGCCATGTTTTTGATTGCCCTCCTTTTCGCTGCTCGATCTAGAGCACTGTGTTGAGTTCTCGTTTCAATAAGTCTTTAAAATCGATCGGACTGGCTGAAGTTGCAATCGGCCCGTACACATTGTCCAACAGAGGCGATGGAGGTCTCAGTCCGTGCAATAACGCCTGTGCTGATCCGCGTGCAGGTCCACTAGACACAAGTGCTGTGACCGATATTTTCGTTCTTAACCTATCGCAGATGCCAACGAAAGATTTGGCGAGCGCCATGTCTATGCCCTTGGCGTGATTCTTGGCTTCAACCAGCAGTCGGAGTTCCTTGAAGTCGGGGTGTATTCCTGCATTATCGCAGTCGAGAGCATACTTCGCTGGCAGAATTAGAATATCAACTTCTAGTGTTACGCCTGGTGAGCGACTCATGACTTTGACATCGCAATACAACTCATAGTTAACCTTGTTCTTCGTGAAGCTAACGTACGAGCAAGTCCATCTGGTTGTATCAAGTCGGGCGGGCGCACGGCGAACCACGAATAGATTCCCTTGTGAATTAACTGCGACCGGCATACATCCCATTTCATGCAATGCTTGACAGGCAATCGCATACAGATAGGCTTCATAAACCGAGTCCTTGCGTGCTTTCATCGACTTCTTACCACGTCGGTAATCGAGATCAGTACGTCGTTGTAGTACTGATTGAAAAATCGATTCAAGTTCGGTTTTTAGGCTCCTGCGGCTAGGCATTGCGATCTCCCTGGATTCGTTTAATGATCGGCGAACAAACCGCCTCGGAAGCGTTAGAGACGAACCGGGAGGGTTCGAAAGAACTACTGTCATCGCTTGGTTCTCGCGCAAGCTGCGGATAAAGCTCCAAGGCGGCGTCAAAGAGACTCCAATAAAAGGTCTCTTGCGACTCAGCGGTTTCGGCTGTGGAAGAGTTATACGCGTCCTCGGTACTGTCCTGAATTGAAAGCTTGTTTTGGAAGAGTCGAGTCATGACCTCTTCAGCCTGACGGAAGTTCCGTTGTGGGGCTACAAGCTCATTGAAAAGAACGAGCAACAATGCAGCAATATTTAAAGGCGGCGTCACCGAATCGAAGCGAATGAGTGAATAGTATGGATAGAAAAACATTTCCCCTTCGAGCATTGCGTCCTCTATTTCAAGCACGTCGAACGGAAAACCAAATCGCGATAAGCGTTTTCTAAACTCGCGGAGAAACCCAATCTCGAGTTCTTCAAGTAACTCGGTGTAGTCGGTTGCCAAAGAGAAGTAACCACGCGAACCAGCCTCTCGTATGAAGTACTCGACAGCCTCTGTGGATTCCGGGTCGTATTGCAAAACCATTACTGAACTCCCTTACGAATTGCGATTAGGCCGGGGCCAACGATTTGTAATCTCGACGAATCCTTCGCCAGCTTGCGTACCTGTGCCTCGGACGTTGTGAACTTGCTGGGCAGCAGCGACATCACCACTGCGGCCGGTAGTGGCTTGCCACCCTGCGACTGAACCGCGGCCACAATGGCATCCGCCAGCTCTTCTTCTAACGACCGACCGGCGCGATGGACGACCCAATCGTCGCCCGACTTCTCAACTCGCCAGTCGTCAAGGCATGAAAGTAGTAAATGCAATTGCTCAATCGACCAAACGCTGCCGCGGTCGCGAGCCGCCGCATGCAACTGATTGAGTGGCGTCGCATCAGCACCAATCGCATCCGTGATCGACTTGTACGTCTCAGGCGTCATGGCTCATCTCCTCGTAGAACGGCGATACCCACGGACCGTATTGGACTTCTGTATGCTTGAGTAGTTTGTAAACGCGATCGACTAGCTCTTGCCAAGTAACGTCTAGTTCATCGCGCTGCCGCTGCCACCGACGCAAACGTCCGTCCCATGACATTCGGATCGCAAGTGGGATCGGCGGTAGCACTAGCTGCTCAACAGCCGTTGCGGTCGCGAACTGCTGTGTTAGGCCTGTTGTCATAGAGCGAAGCTGGCGTGCAACCGGCTCGGTTTGCATCGTCAAGGCCCACGCGCCTGGGGTTTCGTTAAATCGCAAACGCACCCAGTGATCGGTTGGATAGATCTGTGAGTCTAGCACGGAGGAAACAAAAACGGTTCGAGGGTTGGTGGCAAGTAAAGAGTGAAGTACTTCACCTGCTTCGAGCGGCTCTGCATACACATTGCGACTACCGGCTTGGCCTCGCGACACGACCGGTGGCACGCGAAGGTCGGAGCTTACATCAGAAAGCCTCAAGCTCCTGTAGTCGGATACCTCTTTACCCAACCGTTCTCCATGACCGCGGGCTGTTGCCACTAAGCTTCGAATCGGTCGCCAGTCTCCGCCTCGTCGCAAGGCTTGCTGATACTCGCCGGCCTTTACATGCCCCGGTACCAACGAATCTTCAAGCAAGGTCGCTGCGAATCGCTGATACCAGCTCGACTGGCTTCCATGGTCGGTTTCAATCTTTAACGCTGCCTCGGGAACAAGTGCGTCAACTTGTTCGGCAACTTCATTTTGAAGTCGCAGCAACTCCATCGAGTTCAATGCGCGGTGATCGATGCACTCTGCGATCCCGTCGGCGATCAAATCAAAACCAACGGGTACATCGGGAATCGGGAATCGCCGAAGTTCGCTGCTGTTAATTCGCGGCACTGCGGACGCGACTGAACGTCGAGCCAGCGAGAATGCGAACTCGAATTGATTGAGGCAGAAGGTGAGCCAGACGCCCTGAGACGTTTTGAGATTCCGCACTGCATAACAAGTTGCATCGAAGCGGTGATGATGAACAGAGGGTGAAATCCAAGCTGCTTTAATGGGTGGCGCCTTGGCCAGGAGCACGTCTCCCGTGTGCAAGCTAAAGCGACTCTCCATTGGCGCGGGTAAAAGGCAATCTTGGTTCAATCGAAGTTCGCCGAAACCAACCTGAGCCGCACCGATCACTGGTCGTTCCGGCTGCCTGGTGCCGTCAACCACGCTTGCTTCCCAAGTGTCCAACGAGCCAGCAACATTGCCCCCCAGCAGGCCGGCCATAGGCCCGCACAAAACGACAGGATCCCAAGATCCTTCGTTTTCCAGCATTTTCGGGGTGACTTTGGCTAACTGCATCGATTCCACTCGCAAAAGTTCGTTTCTGTGACTACACAATAGTATTCCATGGATTGCTTTTGGGGAAGGCTTGGGGTAAAAATATCTCTAATGTTGGGTCTGGAGTTGATCCCAGATCTTTTTTTGACGTAGGACCCCATGGAAAGTTGACTTAAGTCAACCGCCGAGTAAAGTCGATGATTTGAAAGGTGATTGCCGCTGGGGTCCCATTTTTTGAAGGAGTGCCGGATGGCAAAGAAACTGGAAGAAGGGGACGAGGAACGGGGTCGGTATTTGGAAACACTGAAAAACGGTTCCCGATTCAGGGGCTACGTTGGCTTTGACCGGAAAAGGGCCGAAAAACCAATCGCTAAGCATCTGGAAATGGATAAGGATGGGTTCTTGTACCTGATGATCGATCACCTGGAATCAGGGGGAAGACTGGATCGCGTTGACGAAACGCGGCCTGAATGGAATTGCCACAAATTTCATTTCGACCTTTGGCCAGAGGTAGCGGCAGGAGAGTTGTACGTAGAGACTCGCTTTTTCGACGACCCGGATTTGGACAAACGCGAGATCATCGTCGTCAGCGTGCATCCTCCAGGCGATGTCACGTGGAGCAGATGGAACAAAAAATAAAAAAGGAAAACAGGTTATGGCAGACAAACCCTATCCGTGGACTTGCGGCCGATGCGCTCAGAAGACCATTGAGCCGGTGGTCAAGGACTATCAGATCGAATTCAAGCACGACGGAAAGTTGCATCAAATCACCCTTCCGCAAGTCGAGGTTCCAACCTGCAGGAACTGTGGGACCGAACAGACCGATATCCAGATCAGCCGACAGGTAACGAGCGAGCTAAGACGAAGGATCGGACTGATGTTTCCTAACGAAATCAGGCAGCAGCGCACCGCACTAGGCCTTAACCAAGAGCAGCTCGGCGAATGCATCGGTGCAGCCAAGGAATCGATCTCGCGATGGGAGACCGGAGCACTCATTCAATCGGTCAGTACCGATAAGCTGCTGCGGATGTTCTTCAAGCATCCGACAGATCCGGTTTGGAAGAACCGATGGACATCGGTTGAAAGCACCCCTGCTGCCTCGGACCCATCTGCGGTAGCAACAACTTGGAAAGCAACCCTCAGCCAGGCCTACGCCACATCGTTTGTTCCAACCGACTATTTTCACGAGCTCCGCGACTCGATCGAGCGACTTCTCCTGTCACGATTGATGGTCGAAGATTCAAAGTTGCCCGAGGTAGAGTCGCGACTATCCGAAGAGGATTTTCAAGACACGGTACTTCGTCGAGCGTACTCATCGATGAAGTCCGCGTACCACGAGTCCCGAAAGATCGTCCCGCGAAGATTTACAGAGCTGCTGGCTTCGCAAATTTCCGAGCTACCCATTGAACCTCGCGACGTGGTTATCTTTTTGGTAGATACAGCCGCGCCTAATACCAGCATCGACGAACTCGTAACCCTAATGTCACGTCGTTCCCAAATTCGTAGAGAGCTTAATGAGTCGCTTTGATTTTCAGCAACACAATACAGATGAGACAATGAACGAATCTACTGGAGCAGATGGATACCCTCGCGCATTTGTCAAAAGTCTCACCTTCAACGATGGAACAGTAATCGATCTCAATCCAGACGATATTGTTGTAATCGTTGGCCCCAATAATATGGGTAAGAGTGCGACCCTTCGAGAGATCGAGCAAAAAGTTGCTTTTCCCCAAACTGAAACGATCGTCTTAAAGGAACTCAAAATTGATCGGATTGGCTCACCAACAGGCCTCTCAAAGTGGCTGGAGAGGACGTGCCGCACACAAATCGACAGGAATCGACCACTTAATCCGACATTCGTGAGGATGGGCCAGTCCATAGTCCACTCGCAAGCAACAAACTTTTGGGATCAAGCATCCGAAGGTTTGCGGAACCTCACGCCATTTTTCTTCTATCGCTTGACGACGGAAGCAAGACTCAGCGCCGCAAAGCCTGCTCCTAACATAAGACTCACAACAGATGCGCTCTCGCACCCAATTCACTACATGCAGTTCGATGACTCGGTTGAGCTTCGAATTAGTAATTTGTTTCAGCAAGCATTCGGTCAGGACCTGATTGTCCATCGCAATGCGGGTAATGAAGTGCCACTTCATTGTGGGGTAAGGCCTAGTGTCGATCCCGGAGAAGACCGAGTCTCAGTTAACTATCTTCGCAAATTGGAAGAACTTCCAACACTTGACTCTCAGGGTGACGGTATGAAAGCATTCGTGGGAATTCTGCTCCACGCTTTCCTAGTTGAGCATTCTTGCGTATTGATCGATGAACCAGAAGCTTTCTTGCATCCTCCACAGGCAAGATTGCTGGCGAGATTCCTCGTCGAGCAGGAGTTAGCTTCGCGTCAGATTTTTTTGGCGACGCATAGTGGCGATATCCTCCGAGGTATTCTCGATGCGGGAAGCAAGCGAGTTCGAGTAATTCGGATACAACGTGAGGGAGACAAAAATGTTGTCGCCCAACTTCAGCAGAGTGAAATTGAGCAACTCTGGAATGATCCATTATTAAGATACTCAAATGTTCTCGATGGAATCTTTCATCACCAGGTTGTCGCGTGTGAAAGTGATGGAGATTGTCGATTCTATTCTGCCATTCGCGACGCAATGGTCGAAAAGGGCGAGTTGCTTAACTCGGACGTTATGTTCGTGAACTCAGGCGGTAAGGATCGGCTCCCTACTTTGGTAAATGCGCTTCGTCGACTTAATGTAAAGGTTGCCGTGATCGCAGACTTTGATTCCCTCAACTCGGACCTGATTGGAAAGATTCATCAGTCATTGGGTGGTGACTGGGAGTCGGCAAAGGGTGATTGGCGAATCACAAAAGCCGCTATTGAACAAAAGCGGCCAGAGTTACAGGCTGCTGAATTGAAGGAGCGAATCGGAGAAGTTCTCGAGAGCGTTACAGATCAGTACTTTCCCAGAGACGCAGTAAAAGAAATCAGCGGATTGCTGAGAAAATCAACAGCATGGTCTACCGCTAAGGATCAGGGCATGAGCTTCGTACCGTCAGGAGACGCAACAAAGGCGTGCCAGCGTTTAATGGAGAAACTCAAATCGTCTCAGCTACATGTGGTGCAAGTTGGTGAACTCGAGGGCTGGTGCAGGAGCGTGGGTGGGCATGGCCCAGCTTGGGTTATTGCGGTGATTGAGAAAAACCTTGCTACAGATCCTGAGCTTGAGGGAGCTCGGAGTTTTGTTAAGGCGATTTTCAGGAAATAGATGAGCGTACCGCCCGGAAGTTAAACAAAGAAATAAAGGAACAATGCGAATAACTATGAAAGATTATAAGAATGCGTAGACGTATCAGCTTGTTTATTGGCGTTCTGCTGTTTGTATCCTCGAATTTCAACGGGACCTTGATTGGACAAGATGTTTCGACGGAACCTGGAACAGTGAAAAAATTGTTGCTTCCGGATCTAGCTTTGGACCGTCTTCAGGCCGATCATTGCGATAGTGTGCCACTGCTTATCTCACAGGACGAACTTGACCAATTGATTCAAAAGGATGGCGGCGGTGCTTGCCCAATCGCGGCGGGATTGATTGTTGAGCAGACCTTGCGCTCGATGATCGGACTTCCCTTGGATCTGCATCCGCATCGGACCGCCCTTCGACTCTTCCAAGAAAAGCCAGAATTGAAAGAGGGACGAATTAGTAATCAGCGGTTTGTCGAACTACTTGCTTTTCTATGCAAGGGCCTCGACGAAACGCCAGTGGCCATCACGACAATTTCTGCGCCGACGAGCAACTACGAAACTGATGGCACACGATGGAATCCAGCCGACGGACCGGACCTGTCCATTGCCGCAGGTCAGATCAAGATTCTCGCCTATACCGTCACCACAGCAGATGGTACGGTCCTTGGCCGGCATTTCGTATTACTCCAAACGAGCGATGGAAACCAGATATCGTTCGTGAACCCAGGTCGGCCCATCAAAGACTACACGTTTATCGTCGAGTATCGCGGTGATTCGACTGGGCCGAAACGACAGTTATTCTTTCACAGTCCCGCTGGTTTCGACAGAAGCAATCAAACCTACGAGCTGAATACGATCTTCACGATTCGGCTGATCAAGGAACATCCAGGCATTGCTCCAAAAGCGGATGCATCTATTAATGAAATGAAGGAGAAGATTGATCAATTAGCAAAACTGCTTCGCGAACAGGGCGATCTCACTAACCCAATTGCTTGGCGTCGACATGGTGCAGCGTTTGGATTGCCTGGTTTGGATCTACCAACTGAACTTGGAGGTAGCGGATGGTCAACTGTCGACATGCTTGAAATCTTCCGACACGCAGGTAAATACAATCTCAACCTTCGTGATGTCGTCGGAGCCGCTCATGGTCGACCGTTGGCAAAGGTCAACTCGGACTATGCTAGGAAAGTCGTACAAGGTATCGTTGAAGGTAACACATACGTTGCCGTCGCTATCACCGAGCCTGATGTTGGAACCGAGATGAAGGCGATGACGAGCACCGCAACTAAGTTTGGCGACGGATTTAAGCTCACGGGGAGCAAACTTTGGAATGCGAGATTGCGACAGGCTACCCATATTGTGTTGTACACCCAGTCAGCGACGAACGAATCAAGGAAACTCACGGCATTTCTGCTTCCGATAAACCACCCCGGTTTGCATTTAGTTGATCAGTATGCACACGGACTGACTGGTAATTCGTTTGGTGGGTTGGAGTTCAAAGACATGTATGTTGGATCAGAGCATCTTCTGGGCAGCGATGGGGAAGGTGGTAAGATTTTCGATGATCATTTCTTGTACTGGAGACTGATGCAGGCATCCGCAGCAATCGGCTGTGGAGAAGGTGCGCTTGATCAAATGGCGCAGCGGATTCGGACGCGGCAAGTATTCGATGCCCCAATCGGCCGCTTCACTCATTTGCAGCAACCCATTGGTGAATGCGCAACAAAGTTAGCCATGGCAGCAGCATACGCCGCGAAGGCCGCTGAATTGATTGACCAAGGAGACTATAAAACAGCGTCGACATTGGTTAACGGCGTGAAGGCGGAGGGCGTCGAGATTGCGTTAGCTGCCGCTGACGCAGCGATGCGTGCACATGGTGCTTTGGGTTATAGCAGAGAGGTAGATCTTGGTGATCGTGTGCGAGACCTAATGGGACTGCGGATCGCAGATGGGACTACTGATGTTATGCGGATGACTGTTGTACGAGACCTTTATGGCTATGATTTGTGGCAAATGGCAGTCGAGCCTGAAAGTAAATCAAAGTCCGTTGTGCGTGATGCCAAAGAATCGATTGAGTCAACAAAGTCAAACAGTACTCCATAGAATTCTTGGTTCTTGCTCCAGAAGCATAAAAATAAAAAACAAGTGCATTAGCAGAGTATTGATTCTGAGTATTATCAACAACCACGATCAGCCTCAACCAATTTCTCCTTAAAACCTGACAGACTATTTGAGGGAAGATTCCACCCTTTCATTTGAGATGCGAGTTCGCGAGATTTTTGCGTCTAAGGATTTGCGATTCGAGCGTTCGCTAGTGGGCAGCGTGACAAATTCCGCGATCAAATTTTGCCACTCGCGCGCTTTTGCAGCCTTCGCGATCGCCTTATGCTGCTTGTCGAATTTGGGAATTGAGGCTAGGTGGTAGGAACTCATGGCAGTGCTTTCTTGGTGATGATACCAAGATACGGATAGGTTCGATGCAGAGGAAGTTCGCTACAATCTATAAAATGTTGGGGGCGGCATCGTCGGCCGATGCCCCCGAGCCCATAATAGATCTGGTTGCCTTATCGGAAAATGTATGACGCTCGTTCTTCCCGCCCTCACCGCGTTTGATCCAGAGACGAGCAGCGAGGGTACGCTCGATCCGCTCGGGCTGTACCTAATCGCAGATCAGCTTGCGACAAAGCTGGTGCCGGCGGTGCGCGAACGCATGCAACGCATAAGGTTTCTGACGGTTATGGCAGTTGGGGCCGTTCTCAGCGAGGAGCTGGATTGGAACGCTGATAGAGGCGAGTGCGAACCGTGGCTGGTATGGGAGTGGCTGGTGGTGGAGGCTTTGCTGCGATCACCAACCATTGCCCCGGAGTTGCGTGGAGTGCCTGGTACGCTGGTGACAAAGCGTGCGTTGAGATCGCATCAGTATCTCGATGAGCGTAGCTATCTGAAGACGCCGCGGATCTTTGGCTTTCACGGTGTGTACAAGCGACTAGCGATTCATCTTGGACTTGTCGATGTAAACATGAATCCACTGGCAACTGCAGAGGAACTCGTCCAGGCATGGGCTCGCGATCAACGCTCGCTCACCGGCCAAGAGACTAACCAAGTGTTTGACGTCTGGAGAACTGGCCTGCGTCGTAGCCTGGAAGCAAACCCACCCCGCACACATACCTACTGGAGCAGCGAGAAATGGGAACAACTTGCACAAGCAATGCGACCAGATGGCGCTGGCAAGCATGAAAAGAAAGTGCTCAGCCAACTGTTGCTGAACAATGACCATCGCTCACTCGGTGCACTGTCCGATATCTGGGCTCTTCAAAGCGAGCTAGACGACGTTATCTACGGTGAAGAGCGCGTGTTCGCGGAACTGAAGTCCCGCGCGCCCATCTTGATCCCGTTGCTTGATGCCGTCACGGCCTACGAAGCGTTCTGTCGCAAGTTGACCGATGGCTTTAATCTGATCCGAAAACATGCAGCACAAGCCGATGCGCGCGGCTTCAAGGTTACCGAGATTGGCCTTGAGTCGACGTTTGTCGAGGCTGTTGCGGATCTCTCGTCCGCGTTTGAGTCGGCCTATTCGACGCTTCAGGCTTTCGACGGACGACTGGCAAGCGAATTCGACGATCGCTTCCGAACGTTCGCAGAACCGATGGAGTCATCGGAGATTGCTGTTGCCTTGTGCGACCATCATGAATCGATTCAACGCAGAAAGAGCGAATCGGGCAAGCGAACTTGGTTCGATCGGTTGGGTGACGATCGCATTTACCTGCGTCAGCAGTATCGCGAAAGCATCTCCGATCCGATGCCCGATCGTTTCGTCCATGATTACCGGGCGCGACCCATCCGCAACTTCTACAAGGACCTAAGGTAATGGCAAAGAAACGCAAGTCCGACTCTGCCGTTGCCATGCTCGAACTGTGGCGGGCACCTGCAGGGGCCGGTGAACCGATCGGCTGTCTTGCCACGACATTCACGTTTCAGCCTGGACTCTTTGAGGAGCAGTGCTTGGCTCGCTTCCTGCAAGTGGATTCTGATCCGCAGCGCGAGGAGTTGGCTTATCTGTTGGAACGGGAAGCCAACCTTGGAAAAGCCTACGCCGGCGTGCTTGTCGATCGTTCGCAGGCGGGTGTCGAACATTCGCTTCGCTGGGATGTCTTGTCAGTACACATCCCGCGTGGAAAACAACACGCCAAGCTCAGCTTGCTAGCCTGGGAGAATTGCGTACGAGTCATTGTGAGCTCCGCGAATCTGACCGAACAGGGATACCGTAGTAATCAGGAGGTGACGATCGCCATCGACAGCAATGTCGATGGTGCCGATCAACGAATCGTCGCCGACGCCGTTCACTTCCTCGAATCGTTGATCGATTTCGTCCCCAGCGGTGAAGGCGAAAGCCCACAGAAGAAACGTGCGGCAGCATTTTTAGAGCAAGTGAAGTTGCTGATTCAGGATTGGCCGAAAACCAACAGCGATCCGTCAGTACGACAAATGCTGGTCGCATCCTTGCCGCGAAATACCGTGCGATCGGAGGAAGCTCGGAGCGCTCTTTCTGAGACTGTGAAAGCTTGTCTCAAGAATGGAGCCCCGGAGGAGATATGGGTTGCTTCTCCATTCTTCGATGTCGGTGACGGGGACGATGTGACGACGGCCTCGCTTTGCAAGGCGTTTGCGAGAGGAAGAACACGATCGATCTATTTCGCGGTCCCCTCCTTGGACCGTTTGGTAACGGAAGCTCCGCGATTGGCTGCTCCAAAGAGCCTTTTGGCTACGAGCAAGAAGTACGCCGACCACATTGAGTTTGAAATACTCCCACATACAGACACAGTGGGTAACGAGCGTCCATGGCACGCAAAAATGATGGCCTTGCGTCGATACGACGATGAGGGAGGTTACGTTGCTTTGATGATCGGCTCTTCGAATTTCACGAAGGCTGGAATGGGGATAGGCGGCGTTGCTAATGCGGAATTGAATCTACTAACGATTGTTAGTCTTGGTGGCCAATCCAAAGTCTCCAAGCAGTTAGATCAAGTATGGCCAGAAATGGAGACTGTTGAAAATCTGAGCGAAGAATTGCTGCAAGGTCCAGCAAAGGGGCTTGTGGAGGAAGAGCGATCCGGGGTGGTTTCGGTCCCTTTGGCTTTCGTTTCAGCGACTTTTCGTGCGGGCTCGAACCCAATGATGACCATCGATCTCGATTCAACAAATCTACCTTCGGACTGGTTGTGTCAGTCGCGACCTCAGACACATTGGTTCACTCTTAATGCGATTGAGTGGATCGCGTCGGGGAGCAAATCGAAAGTTGAAGTCGAATGGCCGCATGCTACGCCTCCCTCTCGTTTGCTGGTGCGTTGGCTTAGCAACGATGGCACATGGAACGAAGGCTTCTTGCCCATCAACGTCGAGTGCCCAGATGATCTTCTGGCACCTACCGAGATTCAGAGCATGTCGGCCGATGATCTGCTGATGATCCTCGCTGCCTCTGATCCAGGTGCAGCCCTGCGAGTTTGGACGAAGACCTTAAATCAAAGTGAAGATGGTGTTGATGAAGACTTGGACTCGGCTGAACCTGCAGATCTAGACCCGCTGAGAGCATATTCCTTGGCAAACACCTTTCTGCATCGGATTCGGAATCGTGCCCGTGTGTTTGCGAGACTGCGACAAAACCTGGAGCGTCCAGCACGTACGAAGCAATCGCTGCTGTGGCGACTGGAAGGGTTTATTGGTGTCAAGGCGCTGGCTGAGCGATTGTGCGCCGAAGCCATGACGAGCTCGACCAATGCCGAAGAGGCCCTGTTGTCGCTAATCGACTTCATCATTCTGCTTCGCGAAGTGAACTACTCGGATGAAGTCGGTGCAGTAACGCGTGAAGAATTCGATGGCATCTATCTGCCGTTCCTAAGCAACTTGGTCCGATTCCTGGACCAACGCATACGATCTGACAGCACAAGGTTCGGAAGAGATCTGCTCGCATTTTGGGGAAGGACCATCAAGCAATGTCAGCCGTAGATACCTTCCAAATGGTGGACAGCTTGGTGCTGGGCTCA
>Ga0315904_10001784_pt1 | contig 34000 bp, 32 predicted proteins | sample LakEriMetagenome_6_FD_203529 | JGI IMG/M metagenome (GOLD analysis project Ga0315904, IMG submission 203529) | Freshwater fungal communities from buoy surface, Lake Erie, Ohio, United States - Buoy 12 MA120 | ecosystem: Environmental > Aquatic > Freshwater > Lake | place: USA: Lake Erie, Ohio...
GTAAAGCAGATAAGGATGAAAGACGAATAATAGTAAAGTATCCAATGGATAAGAGGCGTTCAAATGATGATGTTATAAGAAAGTCACGTGGTATAATAATTGATGTACCATCTAGACAAGTAATATGTCATTCGTTAGAAGGAAGTGTATCGTTAGAAGTATTTTTAGAAAAAGTGACATGGAATGATGTTGTAATAGAAGAAATGTTTGATGGAACAATGATGAATGTATATTATGATAATAATATTGATGCGTGGAAAGTTGCAACAAAATTTAGTTTAACACCTGAAACGGCACATTTTAGATGTAAAAAAAGTTTTGTAGAATTATTTAATGAAATAGTTCCATTTAATCAGTTAGCAACAAAATTAGATAAAGATTATAATTATGTTTTTCTTATGTGTCATAAAGAACATAGAAATGTTACAATATTTAATGAAAATGCAATTTATCATTTAGAAACAATAAATGTTAAATCAGGTGAAAAATTATTACTTGATATTGGTATACCAAAATGCAATATATTACAATTATATAATACTCTATGTAAATTACCAAAGCAGATGGAAAGTATTGATGAATTGAAGGAATATGTTAATAATACTGATTGGAATAATCCTGGTTTTATGTTATATTCAAAAGATAGAAAGTGGAGAACAAAGTTACCTAATCCAAATTTTGATAAGGTTGAGCAATTACTAGCGGGACAATCGGATATGCGATATGTTGCAATGAACTTTATAACAAATAAAGTAACGCCATCACAATGGAATCAATATGTAACATATTATCCTGACTTAAATAAGGACTTTCTAGGTTTACAATATGATGTACAAACATTTGTAAAAGAAGTATATCAATGGTATGTAGATATACATTGTTTTAAGAAAGATTTAAAGATACCAAAGTGGGTAAAATCACCAATGTATTATGTACATCAATTTTTCTTATCAAAGAAGAAGGAAGGTGTAAAGAATTATAGAATGAATATAAATGATGTGAATGACATATTAATAAATAAATTAGATACTGCATTATATTATAAGTTAATGAAAGATAGATTAGAAGAAAACAAGATAGATGATAATAATATGTGTTAAAGAAAATAATTATAAAAAAAATATTTTATTTTATGATTATTTATATATCGTCATAGATATTAGTATATTCATTTGGATCATCAATACGATAGATTGGGTCATTTTCATTAGTTAATGTTATAGCTTCTAAAATAAGATTATTTATATCTTTTAAGACTTGATTTATAGTATTTATAAATACTAATACACATACAAGTTGGTATAATGAGTCATCATTTAAGTTATTGATATCTTCAATATTAATATTAAGACGAGTAAATGTATCATTTAAATTTGTAGAAAAGTATTTAGTTCTAATCCATTCGATATAATTATTTTTTACTAATTTAGGAACAAGTACAATATCTACATTATTGATTAAAGGATGATCCATCTTATAAGATATATATTTCATTAGGTCATCATCATTTTTATTAAATAGAGAACGTGCATATTTACCAATTAAATTACCGAGTGTATGATCTTCATCAAATATACGAATAGTCCATCCGTGTTCATATGTAGATGATTTAATAAATGTTAATTTAGGTGATGTAATATAAGTTAGTTCATTTGGTAAAGGATAAAGTTCAATACTATTTTTTAAATCACCAAGTAATAATTTAAGAATATGAAGTCCTGATAATAATATTTGTGTTGGACGCATAAATCCAATAGATTCTATAGACATTTCAAAAATAGTAGGTTCACCATTATCATTTTTTTTGAAAACACGTTCTTTATCTAGAAGATTGAATGAATTACGAAGTTGTTTAACTTCATCTTCAGTATAAGTATCTAATTTTTTGTTAATACGTTCATTATTCATATAATCTAATTTTTGTTGGAATATATCATCTACTTTATTTTCATCAGTTTGAAAACCAAAAGTAACGGTTCCCGTTGGATCATATCGTGCATTTTGCCATCCATAACCTATAGTAGGTATACAAGTAAGATCAAGTTCTTCACCTTCATCTTCATTATTAAAGTTTGATTTTAGTTTATTAATAAGAATGAAGTCATTTGTATATGGATCAGGTGTAAAGAAATCAGTTATTTTATAACTTGGATAATTTTGAATGATCATATCATTTGTATAAATATTCAACATACCACTTCCATTTTTATCTAATCTATCTTTATTAGCGATATTATTTTTTTGTTTAAGTTGAAAGATTGGAATTATATCATTGACAAATTGATAAATTCTTTTACCTATTGATTTATCAAATATAGTTGATATTTTAACTGACTCGTGATTCATATTAATAGGTATTAATCCTATACGATGTGATAAGAATTCATTATGTAATCCTGATGTATTTTTATTAATAAATATAGAACGTTTATCCGGATTATCATTCCACGTATCATCGAATGCAACCGTTGGAATACGTGCAGAAAATACGCGTCTAAGTGAATTTGCTAATGGTAATGGAATATTATGTAGTTCAAATGATATTTTCATGAGTATATCATTTTTGTAGAGAGTATTATAATTTTGTATAATAGAGTTCATATTTATAGTAGTATTAGAGTTCATTTTTTAGGTGATTATTTTTATGATATATAAATATAAATAATAAAATATAAATCAAAATTTCGGTTCTTGTTGTAAAAAAATATCTTTACGAATTATAACAGCAAATGTCTAATAATAAACCTATTTTATTTTATTCAAAAAAGTGTGTTAATTGTCAAAAATTATGGACACTTTTATCACATGAAAATAGATTAAATGATTATGTAAAGATTTGTGTAGAAGAAAATCCTAGTCGTATACCACCGATGATTAAAGAAGTACCTAGTATTTTAATAAGTAAAGATCGTCCAATTATAAGTGGAGCTGCAATTCCAATGTTTTTAAAATCAACACCTGCACAAAGTTCAGTCCAATCATCATCAATTCCTAATTTTAGTGAAAAGCCTAATATAAATAAGAAATTAGAACCACCACCTGCATTTGAATCTGCTACAAATAATTTAGGTGGAATAAAGGATTTTAGTCCCGTAGAAATGGGAAGTTATTGGAGTGATAGTTATTCATTTATTCAAGATAATCCGGCACCATTATCATTTAGTTTTGAATTCATAAATGATGCAAATACACCTAATAAAGATTTAACCGGGCCACAAACTAGATTACAAGAAGTAGATACTAGAAGGAGTGGTAAAATATCTAATTTTAATGAAAGAGTTGAAATGTTACAAAAAATGAGACAAAATCAAAATGCCAATTTCTAATTAGTTTTCTTAAAATATTATATATTATGTCAGGTCCACTTGAAACTGGTTGGGAACCATTAAAAGAAATAGCAGATGAATTGTATGCTATACAAGAGATAGATACACGTAAAAGATTTCAAAGTATTACAAAATCAATAGATAAGTTGAAAAAAAAAATAGATGAACAAGAAGCTCATATTGCTAAAATGATGATTAGTGAACGGCAATTACGTCCTGCTACATTAAATATGGCTAAGGCTACATTAGAAAAATTACAAATGGAATTAATCAATATTACTGATAAAATGACACAATTGGTGAGTTTTGCAAGAGCACACGACTTCACATTAACTGATTTACAAGATAATGTAGCACATATTGAACGACGTATTAGTAAAAGTGAGGTGGATATAGATGATTTAATGAATTCATTAAATCAACAATTGACGCTTGGTGGTAATAAACGAAAACATTTAAATAAAAAGAGATCAATTAAGAAAAAGTCATCCAAGAAAAGACGAACATCTTCAAAAAATAAAAAAAGAGTTACTCGCAAATAAATTAAAATGATATATTAGATACATAACTATTATGTACTTAATATATTTCTATTCACATATAAGTGATAAAATTATTGCAAAAGATTATATAGACGATTTTTCAAATATAAGAGAAAATATCATTAAAGTAATAAAAGATATTATCATATTTGAAGAAGGTAGGAAGAAAGCAGATTTATTATACATATTTAAAGAAGATGAAAAAATATTATTGGATAGTTTAGATGATGGTCTTTATATAAGAGAAATAGGGGAAAAGTTTATATTTAATAAGAAAATAACAAAAGCGATTATAGATAATGGTTGGTTTGGGAATTATAATAGAATAAATAGTGAAAATATATTAGTAGGTTATGTAAGTTATTTAGAAATTCCAAATAATAATAAAAGAGTATTAACGATAGATAATCAAATAGTGAATAATATAAATAGTAATATAATTGTTAATGATAAGATAAATAATATGGAAAAACACGGATTTGGATTTGAAGGGGTATTAGATGAATTAAAAAAGAGACAAATGAAGATGAAAAACGCGTAAGGATTTAAAGAAATAAATATATTATTATACCAATCAAATATGCCATCAGCTACAAGAAAAATATTTAACAGTCAATTATTAAATTTTACAAATGTAATAAGTGAAAGATTTCCAAATGTGAAAGAATTAAAAATTGCATCAACCGGATTATCTACATTAAATAAAATAAATCCAAAAAAACCATTAGAAATGTTTTTACAATATACTTATAAATATCGACAACAAATATTAGATCGTGATGAACAAGGTTTATTAAGTGCCGATATAAATAGTGATTTAAAAAATAATTCATTAGAAGTAGATGATGAAAGTGCAAATCAGTTAATTATAACATTGAGAAGTCATTGGATTGAATTGAGTACGGAAGAAAAAGAAAATATTTGGAAATATTTTGAAGTTTTAATAAAATTAGCTGATAAATATTTACAAGAAGCTTTAGAAAAGAAAGAACGAAACAGTTTATAATAAATAATTAAATATAATATATGGGTCAATTAGTTGATTTTTTCAAAGGTTTATTAAAATTTGTTAAAATTTTAATAAATATCATAATAATACTAATATTATTAATGGTATTAAGTTTATTTATACCATTTGCAATATTCACGTCGCCATTAGGACTAATACAATGGTCATTATTTACATTTTATTATAATACATTCTTTAGGATAACGGGAATGATAATAAATAGAATGAATAATTTATGTTAGGAATGTGCGGTATAAATTAAAATATTTTATACATCACACTATTAAGTTACAAGTAATGGAAAAATTTAATAAATGTTTAGTAGAATTTTTAAAAGTTATTTCTAATAATTATCCTGATCAAGTTGATAATATCAATAAATTATATTTATATGAAGATGTGGAAGAAAAAGCTAATCCAAAAATAAAAGATATAGAAGGCCACTTAGATAATTTTTTAAAAAATTGTAATGGAAAAGGTGACGATATTTCAAGTAAGAATGAAATTATATTTTCAAAAGATAATATGTTATTAGATGGAGTAAATTTTTATGCAATATGGAATGATGAAAAATTGGATGATTTACAAAGAGAAAATATATGGAAATATTTACATAGTCTATATTTACATGCATATGAATATCATAGTGAAAAAGATTTTCGATCATTATTGAAAGATTTAAAGAAATTATCAAAATCTAAAGATCATGAATTAAGTGAAGAAGAAAGAACCTTTTTGAATATTATTGAGTGTCTTACAATAGAAAGGAAAGTTGAAAAAAATAAAGATAAAAATGAAAGTGACGAAGATGATGATAGTGCTAGTAGTGGTTTTAATATAAATGATATAAAAGATACATTTGAAACAATGCAAAATGAATTATTTCATGGACAAATCGGTGTATTAGCAAAAGAAATAGCAGATGAAATTGATATTAATAATCTTAAATTAGATAATCCAATGTCTATATTAAAGAGTGTTGTAAATGGCTCATTTGATGAAAATAGTGATGAAAGTGGTGTTTCTTCTCTAGTAAAAAATATTTCCAATAAAGTACAATCTAAGTTAGCATCAGGTGAATTAGATGAAAATAAGTTATATGAAGAAGCAAAAACCGTTATTAATAAATTTTCAAAATTGACGGGACAAGGTAAAGGTAAGGGTAAGGGTAAAGGTGGAAATCCAATGGCATCTATGTTAAATAAGATGATGAAGAAGGCTGAAACGGGAGAAAAGATGGATGATGATGAATTAATGAATATGGCAAAGACAATGTTACCAAAAAATATGGTAAGTGCAATGTCAACGCGTGAAAGATTGAAGAAGAAGTTAGAAGAAAAAAAGAATAATAAGAAATAGATTTTCCATAATAATCGGTATATATATTATGAATACAATGAATGTTAATCCGTTATTAACGAGAAAAGCTTATGTTCAAAAAGATCCATTTTGGTATAATGATCCATCCATATTATTTAGAAAAGATAGATTAGATGAATTTTATCCATCACGTAATATGACATTAATAGAACAATTAAATGCAATAGTTAGATTATTCATATATATAAGTATATTATTGATGTTATTCCGTAAGGATATGAATTATATATTTTTAATAATTGCAATATTAGTATTAACATATGCAATTTATTTTTATTCCGATGAAACCGTAGTATTTAATACTTTTACTTTGGATAGAAATACATTAGATACTGATATTAAAGTTAATAAAGATACGGTTGAACCAACTATAGACAATCCATTTATGAATGTATTATTAACTGATTATACCGATAATCCAAATAGAATAGCAGTCAGTTCATTAAATAATTATAATAATAAAAAGTTAAATGAACAAGTTGATGAAACATTTTATTATAACTTATATCGTGATGTTGATGATGTATATGATAAGTATAATTCTCAAAGACAATTTTATACGATGCCTTCTACTACAATACCAAATGAACAAGATAAATTTGTAAAATGGGCGTATAAAACGCCACCTACTTGTAAAGAAGATAATGGATATAGATGTTATCGTAATCAATATTATATATAGATTATCATTATATCAATTATATAATGAAAATATATATTATTAATGTGTTGGAATGCAGCAGTATCTTTGCAGACATTCATGATAGGTATTATAGGTATATTATATGCTTATATAAATAAATATCCATTTGTAGAATTATTATTTTTCTTTTCATTTACATTAATGCAACTAATTGAATATTATATATGGATCTATATAAACAATCGTAGTATTAATAAGTTGTTATCAATAGCAACTATTTTACTTATAGGAATACAACCAATAATATCTATATTAACTATATACCGAACTTATAATACTATAAGTAAATATTTATTATTTGTTTACATATTAGCAGCGGTAATAACAATAATGTATATTGATTTAGAAATATTTAAAACGTATCGAGGTAAAAATGGACATTTAGTATGGGGATGGTTAACTAAAGATAAAATAAATATAATAAATGTAATATTATATTTTGTGTGTTTATTTTTGCCATTATTATTATCGGGTAAATATGAATTATTGATATTTGGTTTATCAACATTGGTAATAAGTTTATATTACTATATTAAGTATGATACGTGGGGAAGTATGTGGTGTTGGTTAGTTAACTTTTGGGTAATGATTGTAGTAATAATTAATATATTAATAAAGAGATAGTTGTGATGAAAAATATTATATTATAATAATATACAAGTAATAAATGTTTAGAACAGATAAAGAATGGCAATATGTTGACCAAGGTAATTGTTCTCAATATAACAATAATGGTTTTGGTATTTATAATTTATCAAGATTACGAGATGATGTATGTTATATAGATACTCGTTATCGTCAATCTGAAAGACCGGGATTATATCAAATTACAAATTTTCATGATTGTTTATGTGAAGCACCAAATACCAAATCAGTTAGTTTAGAACAGCCTACCGTATTATATCAAGATGGTTATGGATGGACATCAATAAAAGGATGTAATATAGATAATGACTCGGAATTAAGAAATGCACGTAATTTAACCAATCCTCGTCTAATTCAACAACTATATGAACGACCATATTTAACGGTACCATATATGGGACGTGGTATTGGTGATACTTGTCAAGAATCATATTTACGTGATGGTGAAACAACTATGCAGAAGAAAGCTTGTAATAACTTATCAGGTATTCATATAGAACAACAATATTATCCATTAATACCGTGTGTTAATGATAATATTCAAAATCCGGTTCATATAATTCCAGAAGATAGTGATAAAGCATGGGTACGTGGTGGTCAACCATCAAGACAGGTAATTCGTAATACCGAATATCTGGATAAATGTGGTTATAAATATGATGGTAAATATTGGAAGAGATAAATAATAAAGGTATTTAATATTTTGTATATGATTATTATATATAAAATATGAGTTTTAATCGTTATCCATATGATATTTCCGAATATGTTAAAGAACTTACTCAAAATCGTTCAACACTCCAATATATGCTAGATCCAATACGCTATGAAAATGTAAATAAAAGTCGTCATGTATTAGGTCTTGTTGGTGGTACTGCAGTATCACATAATGATTATAATTTGGTTGATGTAGAAACTGAATTATATGGTATTTCAAGAACTAATTCATTATGTCCTTCTAAAAAATATCCATATGTTAAAGTTCCTATATCCGAAAATAAATTACATTTAGCACCTTGCCAAATGATAAGATATCCACCTATTATTGTTCCACAAGATCAATTAAAACCATTATGTGAACCACAAAATTTAAGGTGGCATCGTAAATAAATATCTTACTTTATAAATAATGGGTAAGACATTATCAAAATTATGGGATAAATTATCCAGATTTAAGGAAAGACGTATTTTAATGCTTGGGTTAGATGCAGCAGGTAAAACTACTATATTATATAAGTTCAAATTAGGAGATGTTGTATCAACTATACCAACTATAGGATTTAACGTAGAAACAGTTAAATATAAAAATATTGAGTTCAATATGTGGGATATAGGAGGTCAGGAAAAGATTAGACCTCTATGGAGACATTATTATCAAAATACTGATGCTATAATATATGTAGTTGATAGTAGTGATAAAGATAGAATGAACGATGATACTAAATATAAATCAAACGCGAAGTATGAATTACACCAATTATTAAGTGACGATTTATTGAGAGATGTCGTATTATTAATTTATGCTAATAAACAGGATATGCCTAATGCATTATCAATTAAAGATATTGTTGGACTACTTGAATTAAATAAACTTAGACATACACAATGGTTTATTCAGGGAAGTAATGCTACAACTGGTGAAGGTTTGTATGAAGGTTTAGATTGGCTCACAAAAACACTAAATAAAAATAAATAAATATCTACATTATATATAAGATGTCAAACACCCGTATTTATTACGATCAGTGCGCATATAAAACTGATATAGATCAATCAATGAAAGTCGGTAAATATATGATTAATGAACCAGTCATATCATGCGAACCTTGTTATCCGGAAAGTCCTATGTTAAGATTACAAAGTCAAGGTGCTTCAATATATCGTAATACCTTATTAGTTGATGTTGATTCCGAATTAATGAATCTTAATCGCAAACTTGCAAAAGACCCTTGTAATCATTATAAACCTAATTGTGATGGTTATTGTTGTGAAGGTACCGGTATGCCTTGTGGACAAGGAGTTGTAGGTAAATGTTCAAAATTGAAACCCGGACAAAGACCAGGTGATGAAAATTTAATTAATTTCCCTGATTGTCGCTTTGAAGTTGAAGAATATACACGTCTTAGTAATCCACCGTGTACTCTACGTAGTACCGGATGGAATAGATGGGAATGGTTATGCAAAGATCCACAACAATTACCATTAGGTTTATTATTACCATTTGATTGGCATATCGATTCAAAAAATCTTGCTAAAGATAATCATCGACCTTGTTTACCTACACCTATTGATGTAACTCCTTCTTTACCAAAAGGTGGTAATATTAATAGAATGCCTATACCAAGTATGTATCATGTTACTGCAAATCCGGTAGATCCTATATCGGTGGGATGGCAGACTTCAAAGAATATACGTAATTATTAAATTATAGAATATTTATTTTCCAATCTTCTATACTCTCTATATATGGAACTTTATATTTATCTATTATATTATCTACGGTAATTTCATCACCAAAATACGGGATGAACTTACTTTTAGCCTTGCCATCATATTTAACACCTAAATTATTTTTTATTATCCAATCATTCAAACATAACATTTCTTTAGGTGTCTTCATATATATATCTGCTAATAATCTACCATATTTATCCCATTTATAACATTTCAAATATATTAGTTTATTCAATATCATACGACTTACTATAATTTTAGCAGCAACACCATAAATCTTTTCAATATCATCATTTGTCCTTATTTCAGGCGTATCATATCCACTCATTCTTATAGTAAATTTTGTAAGTTTATCATCCATAAAGAATACGGCTTTACATGTATCTCCATCATAAACATCTACTATTTTAGCAATTGTATTATATCCATTTAATGAGAACTCAGGAATATTATTAGTTGAACTTTTCAATTGTTCTATTCTATTATCAGGACATATACAACAACAACATAATCTTCTTAGTGAATTCAACATTCTTTATAGAATAATGTATAAATGTGTTTAATTATTATTATCAACACAATCATTACATATTCCATTATTACCTTTTAATTCATATTCAGGAACATCTAAGCCACACCTACATTTTAATAATTGACAATTATGCGGACATTCAGTATCTCTAATATATTTATTTATAGCACTTTTTAAACCACATATACATAAACCGTTTTTTTCACATTCAATATAACATCGTCTCCTTGCGAAACAGTAACCATCATTTATACATCCATTTCCATAATCAACACCTTTAACCATTATTAATATATTAAATAAAAAAAAAGTTATAGATTTATTCAATTATTATTTTTTAATATTTCTAATATTTTAACTGCAAAATAATCATCTTTGTATTCATTTATTTTATCTATATGTCTCTTACCAAATATGATAGGATTAATATATCCCATATTTAAAAATAATAATTTAAATATATCATTTTCTTTTTGTTCTATTATCAATTGTTCCATTATTTTAAATGAATAACCCTTTTTATCGTAATAATCTAATAGTCGATTCATTGCATCTCTACGATAGCCATATTTAAAACCTAATGATAACACTTTATCAATTTCAATCATAATGAGTTAATAATAATAAAAGAATACCTAGTTGTTTAAGAGTTTATCAAATTTTTTTATTAATGAGTATAGTATCATATAAAAAAAATAACAATATAATATAAACTCATAATGGAAGCGGTAATTATAGGTTCACTATTAAGTGCAGGCTACCTTTTAAATACAAGTGGAAAAAATGATAGAAATAAAAATGATGATACAGTAACTTCATTTGTATCACCAAGTGAAAAATCTATATATGAATCACAAAGATATGATGATTCTAAAACTTATGAGGATGATCGTGTTATTGATAGTTTTAAAAAAGCAAAAGATGCAATTAATACAAATATCATCCCACCACAATTTAATAATGATATATTCAATACACAACATACATCCGTAAAATATTTACAAAATAGTTTAACGGGTCAAAAGAAAAAACAAAGTGAATTTACTCATAATAATATGTTACCTTTCTTTGGTTCGCACGTTCGTCAAGTAACTGATAGCAAATCAAATAGAGCAATATTAGAAAATCATACGGGTATTGAATATTTCTCCAATAAGAAACAAGATCCAACCCCTATGTTTGAACCATCTAAAGATGTTAATGCTACATATGGTACACAAAATGTTAATGAGAGTATTTATCAACGTATACAACCATCAATTTATAGACAAAATGAATTACCATTTGAACAAGAAATAGTTGGTCCTGGTTTAAATCAAGGTTTTAATACTACACCTGCAGGGGGTTTTCATCAAGATCCACGTGAATATACAATGCCTAAAAATATTGATCAATTGCGTCCACTATCAAGACCACAAATTACATATGCCGGTCGTGTTGTATCAGGTAAAGATGTTAATGATAAACGTGCTCAAATCGGTAAAGTTGAAAAGAATCGTCCTGATAAATTCTATATTCAAAATGAAGATCGTTATTTAACTACTACTGGTGCCTATTTACGTGAAACTAAAAGACCATATATTATTGCTAAAGATACTAATCGTAAATATACTAAAAGTTATACTGGTTCTGCTAAAACTGCAGACGCTAAAGCAGAAAGACAACGCGAATTATATAAAATTTCAACTCGTCAAAATTTCCTTAACGACTGGAAACTTAATCCTTATAATAAAGGTGCATGGAGTAATTTTGCATTTGGTAATTATAGTAAAAATGCTATGTCCGTATTTACAAATGAACGTGATATTACCGGACAAAGAACACATATTACTAATTTTAGAGCAATTGTAAATGCAATAACGGCTCCATTATTAGATGTATTTAAAACAACTAGAAAGGAAAATTTTGAAGCTAATCCAAATGAAGAAGGTTATGTTGGTGTTGGTCATATTTCAAAAAATATTGTTTGGGATAGTAATGATATTGCTAGAACAACTATTAAAGAAACCACAATTGATAATGATCACGACGGTTTTGTTAAAGGACCTACTAAAGTTACAATTTATGATCCTAATGATATATTAAAAACTACTACTAAGGAAACTACATTATTTAGTCGAGAAGGTAACGTCGGTGGTAATAATGGACAAAACGGTCTCGGTTATATTACTAATGATCAAGAAGCACCTAATACTAATCGTCAATTTTCAGGTGATTATGAATATGAAGGTACCGCACATCATACTACATTTAAAGAACATATGACATATGATACTGACTATAATATGAGACAAAATATAGCAAAAGAGGGTACATTGATTGGACGTAAGCCAACTGATGAGAGCGTCAAACTATGGAATGGTGTCGATAAATTTAATATTGATATTAAGAAATTAGATAGTGATACTATTAATAATAGACAAATGACTAGTGAAAAAGTATATAATTCAGTTCCACAAAATATACCTTGTAGTTACACTGCACAAAAGAATAATTATGAAGATAAAGATCGTGATGTTATGAATAATAGAATTGAACCATCTATGTTAGACGCATTTAAATCAAATCCATATACACAACCATTAGATAGTTATGCTTGGAATTAAATTCGAAATTCCTGCGTATAGTTCATTTATCCATTTTCTGTTAACATAAGAGAATATGGATAAGTTTAATATAGCTGTTCTTGTTGATGCAAAACAAGAATATACCCATCAATTAATACAACTTTTATATCCACAAATATATGTTGGTATAAAATCAATTTATGATGGTGCAAAAGAATATTGTCAAAAAAGTAATGATAATAATATTTTAAAAAAATTTCAACAACTTTTATCTAGTGTTCCCAAATGGAATACTGATCGTATTGACGAAGAATTTAAACGTATACAAAAAAATACTGAATGTGATTGGATTGAAGATCTAATAACCGCAGTTTTTGTTAGTCACACTAAAGTATTAACCGCTATTCAATTGAAAAATAATAATAAAAAAACTATACAACTTAGTGTACCACAAGGTCCATTCTTTGTCCATAAATGTTATACTGAGGTAGCTCGTGCTTTTTGGAAAAGACCATATTTATTTAATCATCAATTATCTAATATCGATCTACAACGTAATTTAGCAGATGCTGAACAAGTTATTAAAGACTCTATTCAAGAAACTATTCGTCGTATGTTACCCGTTCGCCATATATTAAAAGAATATTTAGGTAATGACTATAAGGATGATGATTTAAATGATGATGATATAACTAGCCAATTATCCGTAAATACTAAAAATAATTTAAGAAAACTTGTTCAACAAGAAATTGAACAAACATTATCTAAAAAAGATGAATCATTCATTGATAATGATATTACTAAACAAATTGATCTACCATCCACCAAAAAACATACTCCTAAAAATGAATCACTCAATATTACCAAAATTGACGATTCAAACAAACTTGAACAAGAACTTATCGATGCAATCAACGAAAATCAACAACAATCTATCCATAATGGTGGTGATCTTCCTAATATTGATATGAATATCGAAAAAGATATTTTAAATAATAATCAAAATGATCATATTGTCGTATCTACAAATCAATTAGAAAATTTAAACAATATTAATCAACACGAATCTTCTACTCATTTAGAACATTCACATAATTCTATACACGAATCTTCACCTCCAATAATAGATAATTCTACTACTGATTTTACATATAATAATGTTGAGAATGATAATCATACAAAAGATGATAATAATACAATAGATGATAATAATACAAAAGATGATAATATTCAAAAGAAAATAGGATTAATCGATATATTTGATATGAAATATAATACTGATAATACAAATTCAACACCAGTAACCGTCGATGTAAAACCGGTTGAACAAGAACATAATTTTGATATATTTAGCTTCTTTGAAGATGCTGCACCCTATGAAAGATAATCTATTTCATTTTAAATATTATAACAGTAAAAAATATACCCATTAATAATGCGACAAGTATCATTATTATCATTATATCAGTTCCTACTTTTATTGGTTGTTCAAAACCTTCAATTGATGTTCCTTTATCTCTTCTCTTTTTATTATAATAAATAATACCTACTATTTCTATTATAATAAAAATAACTGAAAGTATTAAAAAAAAATTTAATAAGCTCATATCGTGTTCCATTTATATATTATTTTATTTTATTCGAATATTACCATATCTTGTAATCTCCAATCTTCTGCAGTACCATTTGGTAAATATCTTCTAACTAATAATGGAATTTTTCTTTCTTTGAATTCCAATTTTGCTATATCATACACATTTGTTATTCCTTTTGGAACATCTATTAATGCGGGTGCACCATTACCTAACATTTCCGCACGAACACCAATTAATTTAGCTCTTTCAAATTTTGTTAAAAATGGTTTAGTCTCTTTCTTTTGTGTATAATAATTTTCATATGTTTTTTCAAGATTCACTATATCAAAACGGGTTTCTCTCTTATTTTCAATGAAGCCACTTTCATCTTCTTCTGCATCAACTTCATCATCTTCATCAAATTCACCGATTGGTGCATCCGCTTCAATATCAGGTTCATCATATTCAATATCATCTTTATAATCACTCATTTTATGTATATCGTTATATTATTAATTATGAATTATATTTAAATCAAAAAAAATTAATCTATACACTAATTTTTCTTCCAAGAAGTACCACAATTAGCACATATATATAAATATTTCATATTTATACTATCATATTTTATATATATAACTTCTTTTCGCGGTTTTTCATATTTTACTATTTTTAATAGATAACCATTTTCGGTGTGATTATTATATTTTTCTTCAAATAACTGTTTACTTGTATCATTATTAAATAATATAATATATTTTGTTAGTTTTACACGTATACTCTTTTCTATTTTATCTCTATCATTTATAAATATATTTTCAACTTGTTCATCAGTATAATCCGGAGGTAAATTATCAATAATTAATGAATTATTCTCCGTAAATACATCATCATTTTTATTAGTTGGACATTCATCATTTATACAATCATACGTAACACGTGGTAAAGTATTATCATATATAGTATATTTATTAGCCATTGTTTTCTCAACTATATAGTCTTCTTGATAATTTCTTCTATATATACAATTATTAACATTATTTGAATCATTCACCGATTCATCTTTACTCCAAGCACAATTTTTGCAATAATATTGTAATATATCTTGGGTATTTTCTTTTGATTGTAATGATGATTTTGTATCTTCTTCATCATTATCAGGTAATTTACTACTTTTAATTTTAGTATATAACATAAATTTACATATAGGACAAAATTTCATTTTTCTTTTATATTAATTACATAATATTCTTTAGATTATGTAATCAAATTTAATTTAATATAATAAATTCTTTATTTTAGAACAACTTGCTTTTTTTGATGACTTTTTTGCAGATTTTTTTGATGATTTCTTTGCACTACGTGGTTTTCTAGGGAATGTTATATTTCCTTTACTTAATGATACTCCATCTCTTCCATCATAAGATGTTTGTATGTATATAATTGGTTGCTGTAATTGTCGTTGTTTTGATGACTTTTTTGTTGATTTCTTTGATGATTTTTTCTTTGATGATTTTCTCTTACAAGGACGATATTTATAAATTATTTTTGGTTCCATCGATTGGGCGACCATATCACCAATTAGTGGCTTTTCTATTTCTTGTTCTATTGGTACTTCCATAGATGGCATTTTCAATATAGGTGATTTATCTACAGCTCGTTGTTCACTAATTTGTTTTAATTCATCATCAATATCTATTTCATCACTTATTTCTTCTATAGGTTGTTCAGTTGGTGCTACTAATGGAGCTGCAATATTATTTTGTTCCGTTTCCGCAGGTTTAGGAGTTATAGCACTCAATAATCTTTGAAAGAAACCCTTTTCTTCTTCTTTTTGTTCTTCCATAATAGGTGTAATTGGAACTATTTCATTAATGTCTTGTTGATTAGGTTGTTGTAAAACTTGATTAGTTCTTAATTCATTCTGCTTTAAATTAAATTGTTGTTTCAAATTATCATATTCATTTTTAACTCGTTCTAATTCACGCTGTCTAGCTTCTTCTTCCGCATAATTAACTACAGGTGGAGCTTCCATAAGTTCTCTATACTTATTCTGTAGATTATTATATTTCTCTCTCATACGTTCCATTTCCATTATTAATTCATTCTTTCTTTGTATTTCACTATTCATTCGCGTATTTTGTTCTTGTAATTGTCTATATCTATTTTCGTATTCTCTTAATCGTTGTTGCACTTGTAAATCTTTCTGTTGATTTGCATAAGCACTCTCTTTTTGTAATTGATTATATTTATCTTGTAAATTTTTAAATTCTCTTAAAATTTCTTGTCGATTATTTACTAAATTATTCACATTATTTCCCAAATCTATCTTCTCCTTATTCAATTTTTCAACTGATCTTCTTAATCCATCTAATTCTACTTGTTGATTTTGACGAAGCACATTTAATCGGCCTTGATAATCGCCATATAACTTTGTTATATATTTATTCATTTGATCTTTTTCATACTTATTTGTATTATTCAATTGTGTCAAATTTTCTTGATATGCTGCTTTTAATTTAGATATATCATCATTCGCTTTTTGTAATTTATTAGATAATTCTTGTTGTTTTAATATAGAAGATTTCATATACTCATCTTTTTCACTCTTCGATTTAGTAGATAACTGCGAAAATTCATCTTGTTTCTCTTTTTGAAATTTTAAAAATGCATCTTGATTTAACTTCAATTCACCTTCTAATTTCGTTAAATTTTTATTATATTCCGTTTTCAATAATTCAATATTACTCAAATTCTGTTTTTGAGTTTCTTGTAAGTTTTTAATATCTCCTTCTAACTTATTCTTAACATTTATATAGTCATTTGATGCACTATCTTTTTCTTTTCTTAATGTTTCTAATTGACTATTTAATAATTGTGTATCATTATCATATTTATTTCTTAAATTTAATAATTCATTTTCTAGATTTTTATTCTTTTCATCATAACTACTTAATGATTTAACATCATTTTCATATTTATTTTTCAAATTATTCAAATCTCCTTCTAATTGTTTCTTATTACTATCATAATCATTCATTAATTTTGCATTATTTGATTTTAATAATTCAAGTTGTGAGTTTAATTCATTCACTTGTTTGTCACAATCTTCCTTTGAACGTAAATTAGTATTCTTTAATGTATTCAATTCAATATTTAATTGATTTACTTCTTTATCATAATTTTCTTTTGATTGTAAATTACTATTTTGTAATACACTCAATCTATCATTTAATGCTTTTACATCCGTATCATATTTATTTTTTAAATTACTTAATTCATTCTGTAATTGTTTCTTAATCTCTTCATCTTGATTATTATTTTTTAATGCATATAGTTGATCATTTAATCCTTTTACATCCACATCATACTTATTTTTTAATACTTTCAATTCTTCTTCTAATTTATTTTTAATAATTTCATTATCTAATATTGATTTTGAATTACTATCCTTTAATGCTTGTAATTCAGTATTATATTTATTTCGTAAATTCTTCAATTCTTTTTCTAATTCACTTCTTGCTAATTCAAGATTTGCATTTGATTTACTACTACTATTTTTTAATTCTATTAATTGATCATTTAATGCTTTTACATCCGTATCATACTTATTTTTTAAATTAGCTAATTCGTCTTGTAATTGTTTTCTAATTACTGCATTATCCGTATTCGATTTATTACTACTATCTTTTAATGAACTTATTTGTTCATTTAATACCTTTACATCAGTATCATATTTATTCTTCAAACTTAATAAATCATTTTGTAATTGTTTCTTAATTGATTCATTATCAACATTTAATTTACTATTACTATTTTTTAATAATACTAATTGATCATTTAATGTTTTTACATCACTATCATATTTATTTTGTAAATTATTAATATCATTTTCTAGTTTTGTTTTCATATTATCACATAATGATTTAGCTTCTAAACTACTTTCTTTTAGCGAATTTATTTGTTCATTTAATACCTTTACATCGGTATCATATTTATTTTTTAAATCACCTAATTCTTTTTCTAATTTATTTCTCATATTATCATAATTTTCTTGTGATTTTGAACTACTATCTTTTAATGCTACGATTTGATCATTCAATGTTTTAATATCCGCTTCATATTTATTTTTGGTATTATTTAATTCACTCTCTAATTGTTTTTTAATTATTTCACTTTCTGCATATGACTTTGTATTACTTTCTTTTAATGCAGATAATTGATCATTTAATACTTTAATATCAGTTTGATATTTATTTTTGGTATTATTTAATTCATTTTCTAATTCTTTTTTCATATTATCACATAATTCCGTTGATTTACTACTACTATTTTTTAATTCAGTTAATTGATCATTTAATATCTTTACATCGGTATCATATTTATTTTTCAAATTATTTAATAAATTTTCTAATTCTCGTTTTTTATTTTCACATTCTTGTACTGATTTATTACTATCATCTTTCAACTTATTTATTTGATCATTTAATGTCTTCACATCAGTTGTATATTTATTTTGTAAATTAGAATATTCATTACTTATATTTGTACAATCTTCTTTTGATGCACATTGTTCTAATTTATTTCTATAATCTCTATCTAGTTCCATCTTTTCATCTGCTAATTTATTTAATCTATCTTGTAAATTAGCCATTTCCTTTTTTAATGCATTCATTCTTTCTTCACAATCAGTTCCCATAAATTTCTTTCCTTCTTCACTATCTACATCATAACATATAACTGGTGCTCCAATTCTTTCACTCTGTGTAGGTGTAATCGCCGGTGTAGGTGTAGTTATAGTAGTAGGTGTAGTTGTAGTAGTAGGTGTAGTTGTAGTAACAGTTGCGGTTGATGGTATAGTTTCCGTAGATTTTTTACCAAATAATGATGAGAAGAAACCTGGTTTTTCTTCAGTTACTGGTTTTTTTGTAAATAATGATGAGAAAAAACCCGGTTTAGGTTCTTTAGTTAAACTACTAACTTCTTTTACTAAATTTTCCTTTGTAACTTTCATTTTTTCTAAATCTTTTTTCATTCCATCTATTATCGCTTTAGTCGATTTAGCACTTGCACTATTTTTATCCGTTATATTATTATATGTATTAACTAGATCATTATATTGTGATAATTTACTTTCATATTCACTACATATTTTGCTAATACTTTCTAAAAGTTTATTAGCTTGTTCTTTTTTATCATCACTTAATACCGAAATAATTTGGTTAACTGTATTAATATCATCTACACATATATTACTAGGTAATGTAACGGTTAAAGGTTTCTTTGCAAATAGTGAGGCAAAGTATCCCGGTTTAGGTTCTTTAGTTAAACTACTAACTTCTTTTACTAAATTATCCTTTGTAACTTTCATTTTTTCCAAATCTTTTTTCATTCCATCTATTATCGCTTTAGTCGATTTAGCACTTGTACTGTTTTTATCCGTTATATTATTATATGTATTAACTAGATCATTATATTGTGATAATTTACTTTCATATTCAGTACATATGTTTGTAATACTTTCTAATAGTTTACTAGCTTGTTCTTTTTTATCATCACTTAATACACTTATAATTTGATTAACCGTATTTATATCGTCGACACATATATTACTAGGTAATGTAACCGTTAAAGGTTTCTTTGCAAATAATGATGCAAAATATCCTGGTTTTTTTATTAAATTTTCAATATCTTTCATTAATTTATTTTTATTATTAGTGATTTCTAGTAGATTTTTTTTCTTATTATCCAATTCTATTCTAGTTTGTTTTGCTGAATCACTTTGTTTATCCGTAATTTCATTATAAATTTTTACACTTTCATTATATTCAGCTAATTTTATGCTATATTCGTCACATATTTTAATAATATCATTTAGTATATTAGTTACGGTTTCTTTTTTATCATCAGTTAAAGTATTTATAATTTGTTGAATATTTGGAACATCAGTTTCACAAATATTTGTAGGTAAATCAATATCAATTGATTTAGGAATTTTTGTAATTAATGATTTCCACCAAGTAGGTTTACCGGTAATATCACTAATTTTTTTGAATAATTTTTTTTTATTATTTCTTAATGATGATTGTTTTGATAATATATCTTCTTCTTCTTTAAGAACTCGTTTAATATTACTATTAAACATTTTTTTACCTTCTTTAGTCTTTGCTGCTCTAAATTTATCATTTAAAGTGGCTTCTTCATATTTCTTATTTGTATATTCAACGGTTAATCTATCGTGTTCATCACATAACTCTATAATTTTATATAAAATATCACTTACTTTATCTTTCTTATCTTCAGGTAATTCTTCTATTAATGAATTGATCTCTTCTATATCCTTATCACATAAACTAATATTTATTATATCATCATCTACAACCGTTGTATCATATATTTTAGCAGTTTCATCTAACTTAGTACTGGTATCTTCCATTGAAATGAGAGTGTCATCTAACTTAGTACCGGTATCTTCCATTGAAATGGGTGTATCATCTATTTTAGCAGTAATATCTTCTGTAGAAATATCACTATCATCTAATTTAATATCATCAACTGCTTTTTCTAAAGAAATTTTAGATGGTCTTGGAGGTATAATGGGCTTGCTAATTGGTAAAGTAGGTTTTTCTAATGCTTTAATGAAAGCACCTTTAAATGCATTTGTATCACTACATAATTCATTTTTACTAGATTTTAAACTGTCTATAATATTATTAAATTCACTAAGAGGTATTTTAATTTTATTTGAAGACATAGATGATTATTTACTATTATTTTATATTATTTTTTTATCATTTAATATAAATGTTATCATTATATAAATTATATTGTTACGGAAATACATTAGTAAATAAGTCAATTTCGTATATTAACAATCCAATTAAAGATATAAAAACTCAAAGAATGAAAGAAACGAATAAAAATTTAATAAAAAATTTATATGACTTTTCATATCCAATGACCGAAATAATACCGCGAATATATGTAGGTAATGCATTTAATGCAAGAGATTATTATACTTTGAAAGAAAAGAATATTAAATTGATAATAAATTGTACTAAGGAATTTCCAAATAATTTTCCAAATGAATTTGAATATATGAATGTATCAGTTTTTGATGAAAATAATGTAGATATTAGTAATTATTTTGAACCAATTTCAAGTAAAATAAATGAGATATATACAAATGATCCATCAGGATCTATATTAATTCATTGTTTTATGGGAGCAAGTCGCTCAGTCGCAATATTAATAAGTTATTTAATAAAATATCATAATATGTCAGTAGATCTAGCATTAGAATTTATAGAGAAACGGAGATATTTTGTAAATTTAAATATAGATTTTTATTTTCAATTATTGGAATATCAAATGAATAAAAATTTGATGAATACATGATTTAATTATTCAATAATATAATATTCACACTAAAATGTCACAATATAATACTAATTTAACTAATCATATTATTATATATCTTATCTTATATAGTGTAGATAATAATACAAATAATAATATATATAAAATTGGAAAAACAAATAAGAAAGATTTTAGTATTAGATTACCCTCAAAATGTATCTTATTATATCAACGTGTTATAGAAAATAGGGGAGACACGTGTAATGCAATATTATATGAAATGAAGTCTATATTTAAAATGCGTAATGATGTTAGTAATAATTGTTTTGAAGGTGATTTTAATAATATGATTAAATTAATTAATCATACTATTGATGATATATTTAATAAACTACCAAATATGAGTACTAATTTTAATATAAGTAATAATAATAAAAATATACCAATTGTTACACCAAAACATATTCTTAGAAGAAATACAAATACTGATATAGATGATATTGAGACAAAACAATTAACTATAAGAAGTATCGAACAAAATTCAAAAGAATCGATGAAAAATATTAATAAGTATATAAGTTGTTTATCAAATCAGCGTATATTAAACGAATATATTAGAATTGGTAATTGTTTACATAATATAGATAATGATTTATTTGAACTATGGTCTAATTTAACACCATTAATAGAAAATAATAATCCATTAATAATAAGTCCTAGATGGGATTTACATATTAAATGGTCAAAAATGAGTAAAAATAAATATAATATAGCAGATTTAAAATTGTGGTCTATGTTAGATAATATGGATAAATTATTTAATATAATTGAGCACGATATAATGCGTGCAGTTAATACAATAGGTACTAATATAACTCCATATAACATGACAATGATATCACACCGTCATTTTAAACATTTTCATATTTATACAAATAATAAATGGTACTATTATGATGTACAATCATTAAAGTGGGAAATCGATATAGAAAATTTAAATATAAATCAATCACTGATAAGAAATATAATATTAATATTTGAAAAATATACAAATTATGAAAATATTATACAAATGTATAATGATGATTTATTTATGAATGAAATACTTACAATAGCATCTCAATTATTTTTCAATAAGAATAATTTTTCAAGTGAATATTTAAAAAATACTATGATAGATTACAATAATTTACCATAATATATAAAAAAAATAATATAAAGTCTTTTTTTTAGATCTAAATAAAATAATTTTAGATCTAAAATGGAAAATATTTCATTATCAATTATATATTTAAGAACTAATAAAGAAGCTGCTTTAGCTGCAAATCAAGTATATTTAAATAGAACACCGGAGTTTCAACGTAATTATGAAGCGTGGGATGATAAACTAAGAACTCGATTTATAGAATCGATATTATTAAATAGAGCAACAAATCCAATATGGACGGTATTAAATGATACGGATGAATCGGAAGAAATTTTGGATGGTATGCATAGAATAACAACAGCCTTATCTTATTTAAATAATCAATTTGAGATTAATAAAAATTATTTGATGACTCTTAATCCTGATATATATGGTAAGAAAAAATTTAATGATTTATCAGTTGATGATAAGGCAAAAATAAGAAATTATCAATTTATATTTAATAAATTAGATTCATCTTATAGAAAAGATTTAAATAAGTTACAAGATATGTATGAGATTTTAAATAGATCTAGTCGTACATTAAATGATTATGAATTTAATAAGGTTTTATTTAAACCATTCTATGATATTATTAGTAATACTAAAACAAATTTTTTATCAACTAAATTTTTTTCAAAAATAAAAGATGAGCGCGGTAATATAGATACTGAATTAATTGAAATTTTAGTATTATCAAATAAATTACCAAATAGTTGGAGTTCAATACGAAATTTACAAGAAGTTTGGATAAAAGAAAATATAGGTGATACTAATGAAAGTGTTATTGAATTTATGAATAATAATGGTGATAATATTAAAAATAAATTAGATATAATATGCAAATTTATTAATGATTTTTATCAAAGAAACTTATTTGCAGAAGATAATAAAATTTTCAAAAAATTTTATTTACCCTATAAATTTATTTTAGCTAGATGTTGTTATCTTATAAATAGTTATCCATTATTTAATCGTATATGTGATACAATTATAAATAAATTCAAAGAAGAAATATTAACAGAAAATATTGAAACTATTTTAAATTGTTCAACTAGAAATGCACAATTTCAAAAAAGATTTATTGAACGTGTAGATACAATTATTAGTGACGTATTAAAAGATGATGATACGACACGTCGATTCACAAAAAAAATGATAAAAGATAAATTAATAATACAAAATAATATTTGTCCATCATGTAAAAAAATTATCAAAGATAATGATGATTATGAAGGTGATCATATTATTCCATGGACTGCCGGTGGAAATACTACAATGGATAATCTACAAGTTTTACATAAACGTTGTCATCAATTGAAGTCATCTTAATACTATATTTGATATTAAATAAAAATTTGATTTTTTTTATTTAAAATTAAAATATTACGATATAATACATTTAAAAAATGCCTATAACTGATACAAAATATAAACATGAATTGCATGAATTTCTTGCACAACGTAAGTCTAATCATTATTCAAGTTCTTCAAATGAATTAAATAATGATTATACCCATACTAGTATTGACGGTCCTAAAGGTAGCTATTATATAGATAACCAAGATTTAGAAAAATTTTGGAAAATTTATCATAGAGCTGTATTTAGTGATAAAATACCGGTTCATTTAACTGAACGTGTTTCGGATATGCCATTTACCCCGGTTAAAATAGATATGGATTTTAGATATTCTACTCAGGAGGAAAAATTACCGGAACGTCTATATAAAATAGATGATATCATCAAAATATGTCAATTATATATGGAAACTATTGAAGAATATTTAGAAAAATTAGAAGATTATGAAAGAGATTTCTTCATTATGGAAAAACCATCTCCATCATTTCATATCGATAAAGATGATAATATTAAAAAAACGGATAAAGGTTTTTGTGTAAAAGATGGTGTACATATTGTTGCTCCAAAAATAATAACCGGTGAAGTTTTACAACTTAACTTTCGTGAATATGTTTATAAAAATTGTGGTAAAATATTAGATAAATATAACTTTGATAACAAATATACTGATATATTTGATATTGCAGTCATAAATAAAAATAATTGGCAAATGTATGGTTCATCTAAACCGAATCATAATCCATATTTAGTAACATATATTGTTCGTATATGGAAAGATAAATATGAAATTATTGAAAATAAATATTCTAATTTTGAGTTGATAAAGTTATTATCTATGAGACGAAATCATATGGGAAATCCAATAAGATTTGATAAAAGAGAAATTGTAAGTAGACAAACTTTGGAAATTATGGATGGAAGACAACAACGAACAATTAGAGCTAATCGACGTAAATTAGCTACTCGTAAATTAAATGATGAAGAACTTAAGATTATAAAAGATTATATTGATTGTTTAAGTAATGAACGTGCATCTAATTATAATTCGTGGATTGAAGTTGGGTGGTGTCTACATAACATAGATGATCGTTTATTAGAAAAATGGATCGAATTTAGTAAAAAAGCTAGAGGATATGAATTAACTGCTGAATCTAATTGTATTGAAAGATGGAATAATATGAGTGATGAAGGATTAGGTATTGGTAGTCTCAAAATGTGGGCACGTCAAGATAATAAAGAACAATATAATAAGATTTTACAATATGATCTTCGTTCTCAACTTGAAAAAGTTGGTAGTCTTGGTAAAGCAGTAAAACCGTATGATTTAGCTGAAATTATGTATAAAATTTATGAACATTATCATATTTGTGTAGATATTCAACATGATAGATGGTATTTTTATAATGAGAAAGAGCATCGATGGACCGTTGATATGAAAGGTTGTCAATTAAGACAATATATTTCAACTGAAGTATATAATAGATTTAAAGATCTAGCTGATTATCATTCAGGACAATCATTAGAGAGTGGAGATGATCATTGGAGAAAAACGGAGAATATACGTTTTGTAATGGGAAAATTAAAAGATACGGGTTTTAAAGAAAATATTATGAAAGAATCACGTATGGAATTCTTTAATAAAAAGAAGTTAGATTTTCTCAATTGTCTAGATATGAATAATGATTATATTGGCTTTAAAAATGGCGTTTATGATCTAAAAAATTCACAATTTCGAAATGGACGTCCTGAAGATTATATATCAATGTCTACTGAAATAGAATATATACCATATGATCCAAATAATGAAAAAATTAAAGAAATCATGGAATTTTATTCTACTATATTCGTTAAAGAAACCGTACGTGAATATATCTTTAAAACTACTGCATCATTTTTAGGTGGCTCTACTAAAGATGAACAATTCTATATATATTCCGGTTCAGGAGGTAATGGTAAATCTAAACATATTGAACTAATAGAAAGTGCATTAGGTGAATATGCTTGTAAACTTCCTATTACACTATTAACTATGAAAAGAGCCGCATCAAATGCAGCTAATCCCGAATTAGCTAGAACTAAAGGAAAACGCTTTGCTACTTTACAAGAACCTGATACAAGAACTCGTATTAATGTTGGTCTTATGAAAGAATTGAGTGGTGGTGATAAAATACAAGCACGTGCACTATATAGTGAACCTATTGAATTTAAACCAAAATATAAATTAGCATTAATATGTAATGATAAACCGGAAATGCCTTCACACGATGATGGTACTTGGCGTCGTATTCGTAATATTGAGTTCATATCTAAATTTGTGCATACTCCAACAGCAGAACACGTAAATGAATTTAAAATGGATGTAGAACTTACGGACAAAATAACTACTTGGGCTGAACCATTTATGTCCATTCTTATTTACTATTATGATAAATATCGTAAAGATGGTGTAAAAAATGTACCGGAAGAAATATTAGAATATACATTCGATTATAGAACCGTTAATAATCATTTTCAGGAATTTATCGATGATTGTATCGATTTTACTAATGATTCTACTCCACCAGTATTTTCATTAGATAATATTCATATGATATATAAAGATTGGTATAAACAAACCTATAACGATAATAAAGAAAAGAAACGTAAAGATCTTAAAAATTATCTTGATGATAAGCTAAGTAACCATTTACCGGTTTCACAACGTCGTAAAATAATCGGTTATAAATTACATATTAAATGGAAACATTTTGCTACATTAGGAAAATATGATGGTGAAACTATAGATAACGATATTAGTTCAAATGCATCATCTATATCTAGTGATATTTTAGATGAATAAACATACTAAGTCCATAATATTTTTTTTATATTTCTAATATAATTATATATGATTATATCTATTTTCTTACTTATTATATTCATAATATTTGTAATATTCATTTATTCTAAATATAGTAATAGTAACAAAGATAAACCTGATTATTCTAATTCAAACTTATATATAGATATAAATGAAGCCCGTAATAGTGACTTTAATATGTATATTGATGTTAGAACTAATTTTGAATATAGAACTAATGGTTTTTATGGTAAAGCTATAAATATTCCACTTAGTAATTTACATAATATTGAAAATATTATACCACATAAATTAACATCAATACTTATATATTGTAATAGTGGTGCTAGAGCTAAAAAAGCAGCCGAACAATTATATAATATGGGTTATAAAAATGTTCGATATATTACAAAACCTTATACTTATTTATTGTGAACATATATATGAAGTGATATTGCATAATCACAGTTATTATCATTTGATATACGATGAATACCATGTTTCCCTTTAATATATTCTACTTGTCCATCTTGAATAATTTTAGATGATATATGCTGAATTGTTGAATAGTCACTACTATCATATAGATCAATATCTAAATAACCCTTCAAAACTTTCATTATACAACCCTTTAATGGATGAAAATGAACACGTGAATGACTATAGGGACACCAATATATTAATACAACTTCATATGAATTATATGTAAATAATGAATGGCGATAATATAAATGGGAATTATTTGAATAAATATTTGAATATTTGTCAACTAATTCTAAAATATATTTATCATACATTACATCCCACTCATTCATGTAATCGATTAAATTACTTGCATCTTCTATATTATTATTTTTTAGCAATTTACATAAATTTTCGAATGAATTATTATTCATTATATTATGAATAATCATTTATTATTCTTTATTTTTTTCCACCTATCTTAAATAAATTTCCCGTTGCACCTGAGTCACTTGATACTAAATTACCCTTATATGCGGGACCTTTAGTTCCTGAGAAAAATGAACCAATCTTACCAAATAGTGATTGCGAACTATCACTAGAACTAGTAGTAGTTAATGAAGATGTACCGTTACCTAATTTCATAAAAAAAGAAACAATCATTATTATGATTGATATAGCTATACCAATTAATAATATGTATAAAGTCTTAATAATATTTTGATTTAGGTTTATATCTTCTTCCGTTAATTCTAATTTACGATATTTTGTATCCAAAATACCAACTTGATCTTTTATTTCATTACTTAATTCACCATTTCGTAATGAAACATTTCTTAATAATTTTTGACCGGTAGATAAAGCTTGTGTAGTTTTATCATTTAAAGCAGATATTTGTCTATAAGAAGCTAATGTTTGATTAAAATTATTAGTTAAGTTATTGAATACATTATTATATACTCCTTTAACTTGAGCAATACTAGGTCGTTCTGTATTTACAGGAAGGGACATATTTACTATACTATAATATATTATTTTTTACGTACGCATAATTTTTAATAACCATATGATCATAATCATTGTAGTTAATACAACTAATACGGAATACATTTTAGTATTAATCATATTTGTACTCCATAAAATAAATAATGCGACTAATATAATAATCCACGAATATAAAAAACGCGCCATTAATAATTTACTAGCTTCTACTTCCTCCATTTATTATATCTTATTAAAATAATCTTCTATTTTGATGTAAAATAATATATTATTAATCCTAAAGTATTTAATAATGCTAACATTATTACCATTTGACGTCTATGTTCATTTCTTTTAATTGCTAATTCATATTGATATTCACGTGAATTTAATAAACTTTTCTTTTTTTCTAATGATGTCACATTATTTGCTAACATATTATCACCACTATAAATTGCACTTTCATTTCTTTTTAATGCATCTTCATTATTTTTTAAATTTATTCTTTCACTTTGTATCATCTTATTCAATTCTTTAATCGAATTTAATAAATAAGTATGATATTGTTGCAATTTTATATATTCAGGATTACTTATTCTAAATGTAGTTCTTTTACCTGCACTTACATTCCGTTCATATATAACATTATTATCTAAAATTGCATTAACCGATTTGCGATTGTCATTAAAATTAGTTACTATTGCATCAACTATTGCTTTACTTGACATACTTTATATAGTATAAATATACAAAATAAAAAAAGTATTTGATTATCTTACACATCGATAATATTCATAACCTTTATTTTGTGATACTGAATTATGAGTTATTTTTATAATATCACCACCTTTAAAATTATAATAACGACATATAGGATCACTATGTAATATTAATGGCAATTGAGTTTTACTTATTAAACTATATCTCTTTAATAATTCATTTGCAACATCATCATTAATCAATTCGTGTTTTGGAACTAAATAATGTTTCGTTTTATTTATTTGTAATTCTTTACAATTCATTATTTGTACCAACTTCTCTTTCTCTAACTTATATATCGTATTATTCGGCTCAATTTTTAATACTATTACTATATCTAATATATCATCTTTACATTGTTCTCTTATTTCATCTACATAATTTTTTATTAATGTAGGTTTAATCCTCAATGTTGTTATGAATTTTATATATATACTATGTTTCTTTTCATTTTCAATTTTAGATGCATACAGATCTAATTTTTTTTCATGTGTTAAATATTTAAAATCAGCATCACTTAATTCTTTATACGAACTATCTAAATTAAAACCTCGGTCTATTATCATTTCTTGACAAGTTATCCAAGCATTTTTTATATAAGTATATTCATCCATCATTTTATTAATATTAAATTATTAACATTAATATAATGTCAAATTTTTAATCTTCTTTTCTTGATATTATCTCAAAATCATCATCCTCTATATTAGTATCTTTATTAGAACTCTTATTATCTTCCATATCATTCATATTATAATAATCTGCATCTACATCCACATCATCCGTTTTATCATTATTTTCTTCATTATATGAAGGATTCTGTTGTCTCCACTTATTATCATCTATTGAAATTCTTTTTACTCCACTATTTATATTATCCATATTTGTTGTAATATCTAAACCTATGAATTTTTCACTACTTTTTACAACTTCCTTAAATTCTTCATCTTCCTTCTTATCATCTTTTATCTCTTCTTCTATATCATCTCTTTTAAATACATCAGGCGTATCTTCTAAAGTCTTTATTTGTTGTGATAAACCTATATGATCACTATCATCCAAATCTCCACCTATTGATTTTAATATATTGTTTCTAACAAGGACATACATTTTATATTTTTTGTATTTATAGATGAATATCTTCCAATCACCAACAAATTCATTATCATCATAATCAGTTGGTAATTTGAGTGCAATTACATAGGTTGATTCATTTTCATTGAAAATTTTATTAACTAGATCAATTAATAATAAATCACCTAATTTATATTTCGCTCTTTCTAATTCCATATATTTATCACCACCTTCCCATGGTACATCTAAAAATACAACATTTGAAGTATATATATTATATAATTTAGTATAATCATCATTTCTTATCGACATATAGTTACATACTAATTTTGCATAATTACTAGAATCGTGGGTATTTTTAAGTTTATTACATCTATTTAATAGTAATTCCATATTATTCAATAATGCATTATAAGTTTCTCTATCATATTCTATACAATGAACTTCCTTAAAATGAAATATAAATGGAAATGAATTTCCACCTATATTTGAAGTACCATCCGTTATACTCCAACTATTTATATCCATTAATTTATATTTTGTATTATTAATTATAGTATTAACAATATCTAATGTCATTTGTTGTGCAGTATTATGATCACTTGTAGATTTATATGAAGATGGAACAATTTTAAATAATTTATCATCTAGTTTAAGCGCTTGAATTGGATAAAATTGTTTCAAATATGATCGATTTATATTAATATCATCCATGACACGTATTTTAGGAGATTTAGATAATGTTAATTTATTCATTGTATCAAAGTGATCATTGTACCACTTTCTATAAAAAGTATATAAAATACCTCTTTCTTTTATTTGTGTTTCATATGAATCATTAGGTTTTATTAATTCTGTTACTTCAATATCATCATTAACATCATCATAATTAATCATGTAAAAATTTTTAATAGTATGTAAAGTAATATCTGCTTTTACTTCTTTTATTGGAATATCATTGTACATCTTTTGGAATAAACATGAATATACATTTTGTAATTTTTTAGTATCTATATCACTTGCACCAACTAAACTAAATCTATTCATAGTGAGCATTCTTTTCAAATATCCAAATTCAAAGTATTCAGCATAATAATCTAAATAATCTTCATCTCTTATCATTATATAAGCAGCATGAACTAATTGTAAAAATTGTATAAGTTCTTGACTATTATTTCTAGGTACATCGTGTTCTCTTATAAATATATAACCGCCGGGTTTAAGTATACGATAAATTTCTTTTAATAATGGAACACGATCAATCTTTTTTACATGATGAAATACTTCATTCAATGTAACTAAATCAACAGAATTGTCAGGAAGTCCTATATGATTACGTGATTCATAATTTATAAATTGCACTCGTTCTCTAATATCATCAGTTGTAAATTTACTTTCTACTATATTCAATGCAAATGCTCTATCCTGAGGAATATTAAAGTTTTCAGCAATAGCTTTTGTTATTGAACCATCATCTGCACCTATATCGATAAATGATGTAATATTTGTATTTTTAGGTAATAAATTTAGAATATCAGCTACACGTCTATTAGAACGTTCTACGTTATATTTATTTACATAATCAATTATATATTCATTATTAAATTTATTTTTATAATATGAAATTGGTAAGAATTGTCTAATTTTAGTATCATCAATAATAATTTTAGCATAATGCTTTAATTCGTCAGTTAAATTATCTTCAATAAGTGTTTGTATATAATGCCAATATTCTTTATTTTTGATTAAATCAGTTCTAAAAATATTATTTTCAATAGTTATTATGTCCATTAAATCTTTATCACTTTGACAAATTATATCATTATTCCATTTGGTAAATTTATGATCAGTTTCAAATTTCATTGATACACCCATTGCTTCAACTTCTTGTAAAAATAATTTAAATGCATATGGTACTTCTAATTTTGCAAATTTAGGAATATACATAAGTGTATCCGTCTGTTTTTTCATTACTTCATTTAAATCACTACTAAAATATTGTGTAGTTTCATCATTTAATAGATCTCTATAAATACCTTTTTCTGGATTATATACGGAAATACATCCACTCATTTGAGATATAGTTATTACATCTTTATCTGAACGTTCCATGAAACTTTCTTGTAAAAATCCCATAGCACCGTGCGATAATAATGCATCTCTTTCCATTTCACCTATACGTCCACCTCCACCTAATGAACGACCACCAACGGGTTGATGTGTTAATGCTGTTTTTAAACCACCATCACGTGATTGATATTTATCACTAACTTGATGTGTTAATCGCTGATAATATGTTGGACCTATAAAATAATTAACGTGCATCATTTCGCCGGTAATACCATTATATAATACTTCATTACCCATTGCTTCAAAGCCGACACTTTCTAATACATTACCTAATAATTCTTTATTAACTTCACTAAATGCGGCAACTTCTGAGAATAATCCTTTTTCTATACAAACCTTTCCCATAATAACTTCTAAAAATTGTGCAATAGTCATACGACTTGGAAATGCGTGCGCATTAACTATTAAATCCGGTTGAATTCCTCTTTTTGAAAAAGGTAAATCATATGGTTGTAATAACATACCTATAGTACCCTTCTGTCCAAATCTTGAACAAAACTTATCACCTAATTCAGGTTTTTTATCTTTACGAATACGTACTTTTACATATCGTTGTTCATCATTACCTAAATTAGAATAAACTTTATCAACAAAGCCATCTTCATTTAAACGAACAAAATCACTATTATCGGTATATAAATTATTATCATTATTATCTTTTTCACCCGTTAATACACATTTACCGATTAAAATATCGTTTTCATCAATCTTTAAACCTTCTAAAATAACACCATCATCACCTAATTTAGAATAATTACCGGATTTCAAATTGGATGTATATCTTGGATCCGGTTTCATAATCTTTTCACGAATAACATTATTTTCTATTTCATCTCGTCCTGAATATGTTCTATATTTGACGGTTCTAAATAAACCACGCTCAACCGATGCTTTATTAAAAATGATTGAATCTTCTTGATTATAACCGGTATAACATCCTATTGCAACAATAGCATTTATACCATTAGGTAATTCATTAGTAAATAAATATTTTTCTAATTTATTTTTTACAATAGAACGTTGAGGATAATACATAATTTGTCCTTTTGTATCCATACGATTTCTAAAATTACTTGCATATAATCCTAAAGCTTGCTTAGATTGACCAACCGCATATA
>Ga0315904_10001786_pt1 | contig 33994 bp, 25 predicted proteins | sample LakEriMetagenome_6_FD_203529 | JGI IMG/M metagenome (GOLD analysis project Ga0315904, IMG submission 203529) | Freshwater fungal communities from buoy surface, Lake Erie, Ohio, United States - Buoy 12 MA120 | ecosystem: Environmental > Aquatic > Freshwater > Lake | place: USA: Lake Erie, Ohio...
ATTAAAGGATTGCCTAAATTTTGATTTATTCAGTTTTTGTATTTGAGCAGTGGCGACATTACATGGAATATTGGGTTTACTATTGGCATATGGACAACTTTGAATTGAACTATCGCATTGACCTTCTCCAGCTTGTGATTTTAATTTTTTTAACTTGGCAAGGAGCTTCCAATATTCAGGGTCGTTCATGGCGTCATCCATATCGTATCCTCCCATGAAAGCCCACACTGCATTCGATGTGCTTTCTGAGGCATAAATTCCGCGCATAATTTCCAATGCTTCGGCTTCGGGATCATGGATATTAACGGCTTCCATTGCTATTTCTTTTTTAGTAGGTGTTTTTCTAAATATTCGATTTTTGAATCTTCGGGAAGGCTTGGAAATGTTAGGATACTCAATACATCGGAAGGATAGGGAGTAGTTTTCATGGTTTCATATCGAATATTTAAATAGATAAAATGTTCCATGTTTTTTTCCGATTTGATGCCAAACTTTAATCCAAGTTCATAACATCTTTTTATTTCGATAGTAAGGCTGTCCTCGTTTAAATGATTAATTCTGTGTGGGATAATATCTTTTATATAATTAGTAGTTCTTTCGAGGAAAGAATTTCGAATGGTACTATTTATAGATTGAAGTTGATTTTTTGATATTGTCAGCATTATATTCATTGCTTGTTTTCCGCAGCCATCTTCGCACATATTTCACAAAAAGGGGCGCCGCTGTCTGCAGCTTTGGCCATTGTGCTAGTTTGACTTAGCGAATCATTTATTTCCGAATTGATTAATTGTGATAAAAGTGGAAACATGGCCGCGAATGTTCCCATTTGGCTGACGCTTCCGGGACTTACTTCTCCAATAAGCACGGTAGGTAATCCCATGGCTATGGTTCCTCCATGTGCGGTTGTATCTCCCATCCTCGCAGCGGGCTTTCCGCCAATGAGTACTCCTGTGCTGCCTAGGATGATGGAATCCGGAGGCCCTACACATACACACATGTCGCTCATTGTGGCCGCGGGCAAACCACCTATTAGCACGGTAGGAACGCCCGGACCGGTTACCGGTCCACCTACGTGCGGAACAGGAGGAACCCCCGGAGTTACCATTGGACAAACATGCATATCTCCGATTCTAGCGGCAGGCTTTCCCATAATTGATTATTTAGATTTGTAGTAATTTTTTAAGGTTCCCAGGTTCAATTCAATATGAAAACAACTGTTGTTGGTTTCATCCAGAAAATTGGCAATCGGATTGTTTTTGTGCTGCAACAGGGTTTCGCGGAATTTCTTGATGTTAGTGATGCATGAAAAGGGTACATCCACCACATTCATCACTTCAATGTTTACACAATGTTTCGATATCTTCGAAGGACCAACGCGAAGGATTTCTTTATACATCGCCGCGATAATCTCCGATGAGCGTTTGCGCTCTTTGCGCATACGCTCGAAAACTTTGAGGACCTTATCTCCATTACGGCCATAAAGCTTATACTGCGATGGAAGGCCATAGCGAAGACAATTCTCATACATTACCAATGCCTGATCATAGGGTGTGCGAGCTGCACTGGAAATTTGGAGTTTGTGATTGCCGGATTTGTCACCCAGCTCTTTTAAAAAGGCTATGGTTAATTCATGCAGCTTGTCGGCTTTGACGCCGCTGCGGATGGAAATGGTAGTAGTTTCTGCCATGGTGTTGAGAATTTATGTGGATGTATTTAAAGAAAACCTGCGAATGCTGATGAAGCATTCGCAGGTTTGAAATGTTAACGGTTTGAAGGTACTCCGCCCGGACCAACGTACTGCGCCTTACCAAATGCGAGCATCGGCAGGAAAATGATACCTAGTAAAATCAAGCCGACGGTATACAGTCCATCTTTTCCAAAGGAAAGAGAGAGTTGATGCCAGATGATAATCAGTACGATAATGTTCACCACAGGAATTAGCGCCAGAATTACCCACCATGTCGGTTTGCCAATAATCTCAAGCATGACGATGAGGTTGTATATGGGAACGATGGCCGCCCAGCCTGGTTTGCCGGCCTTTTCAAAGAGCTTCATCATACATACGATTTGAAAAATTACTAGTGCAATAATGAAAATCAACATGCCTTCAGTAATAGAAAATGGGCTTGATGATAGAAATATGAGGAATAACATAGTGTGGTTTGGTGTTAAGGTTTCCTAATCGTTTGGCTTTTCGGATTCCGCCTCTGAATGGGTATTAGCGAGCCTTCAGAAGAGCCCGATAAGAATCGCGAAGGAATCAAACCCAAGGAAGCGGCGCTCTTCATTTTCATGTTGATTAATCAACTTCTGATTGAAAATTAACTGCTCGCTACGTTTTCAAGCTTTCGATTCTGCGATTATTATGAAAACGAATTAACTAAAAATCCTTCACACTTGTATACTGTGATTTTCAACGGGTGATTTTTTTTTGGTTCAATCGGGGCAATCCTTACTTTCGGAAATTAAATCTTCACCATGGCCGATATCAACTTCTCCCCCGAACTTAAGAATGTCATTCATATTGCACAGTCGATAGCGAAGGAATATTCCAATCCGCAATTCTCAGGAGCGCATCTCATGCGCGCCCTCATGCACAAGGATGCAGGCTTAATGCAACTCATGATTGACATGGGGAAAGACATTTACTTCATCGAGGAGTGGGCCGATGTGCGCATTGAGTCTTGCGCTAAAGGAAAAGTAGATGACACTGTTCGTGGCGACGATAGCATCGGGCCGGTGATGGAAGAGGCTGATATCATCCGTATGAAAATGGGCAGACAGGCGATTGATCCTGTTTGTGTGCTTGCTGCGTTGACGATTCCGGGCCTAGCGTTTACCTATGATCAGCTGAAAACTTTTCCCATCAAGCAAGACGAGTTGATGAGCGTCGCGGCCGGAAATCAACAAGTGGCCGCAGCCGTGATGCCCGGTTTTGCTCCTCCCGGACAGGAAGCTGCGGCAGGGTCAGGCGCGCTCTTGAAGTTTTGCATTGATAAAACGGAAAAAGCGAAATCAGGGAAAGTGGATGACATCATTGGCCGTGATCGTGAGGTTCGGATGGTAACTGAAATTCTCGGGCGCCGTTCCAAACCGAATGTGATTATTGTAGGTGAGCCCGGCGTTGGAAAGACCGCCCTCGTGGATGGCTTTGCACTGAATATCGCCAACGGAAAGGTTCCGGGAAATCTGGCCAATGCTCGTATTTTCGAACTCGACTTCGGTTCACTGGTTGCGGGAGCCTCGTACAAAGGTGAGGTGGAGGACCGTCTGAAAAAAATCATCGCTGAAGTAAAGCCCTTTGAAAAAGCGATTCTCTTTATTGATGAAATCCATCAGCTGCTCGATCGCAATGGCGGAGCGGCAGGTGCAGCACAATTGCTGAAGCCTGAAATGGCTCGCGGTGAAATCACCATCATCGGAGCGACGACCAATGATGAGTACCGCAAATTCATTGAGCCGGATGAGGCGTTCGTTCGCCGATTTGAAGTGGTGCGCGTGGACGAACCCGATGAAACAACCGCTGTGCGCATGCTGCAAATGATTGCTCCTTATTATGAAGCACACCACGGATTGAAGGTTGCTCATGACGCACTGCCCGAAGCTGTGCGTCTGGCCAAGCGCTTTGACAAGGATCGTCGATTACCCGATAGCGCCATTGATCTTATTGACCGTACGATGAGCTCGGTGAAGCTGATGGGCGAAACTTCCAAAACGGAAATTGATGCGCTCATTGAAGGTATCGAGCAACTCAAAAAGAGCGATGCCAATGAAGCCGAAAAACAAAAGGAAGCCAAGTGGTTTTATACCCGTATGCGCGATAGCATCAGCCATGTATTGTTCGGACAAATCGAAGTCGAGCTGGATGTCATGCAAATGGATAGTTCGGATGCAATGATTGCTGAAATCGAATCCATTCTTTCCAAGCTCAAAGCTATTGCGGGTAACAAGAAGGAGCTGGTCGAAAAAGTAGATCTTGCCGCGGTTATTTCCTTTAAGACCGGAATACCACTGGGTAAACTCCAGGCGCAGGAGCGTGATCGCTTAATGCAAATGGAAGATTATCTGAAGAAGCGTGTGGTGGGTCAGGATCACGGTTTGAAGTCGATTGCTGCAGCGATCCTGGAGTCGCGCTCCGGGTTGAGCAAACCCGGACAGCCAATAGGTTCTTTCTTCTTCCTCGGGCCAACGGGAACGGGTAAAACGGAATTGGCCAAATCACTCGCTGAGTTTTTGTTTGCCGATGAATCCGCGTTGATTCGCTTTGACATGAGTGAATTTAAAGAAGAACATTCTGCGGCTCTTTTGTATGGAGCGCCTCCCGGTTACGTCGGATATGAAGAAGGTGGAATGCTGGTCAACAAAATTCGAGAGCAGCCCTATAGTATTGTCTTGTTTGATGAAATTGAAAAGGCGCATACCAGTGTGTTTGATTTATTCCTGCAGATACTCGATGAAGGAAAGCTGCACGACCGTCTGGGTAAGGAAGGTGATTTCTCTAACGCGGTAATTTTGTTTACCTCCAATATCGGTGCAGACTTTATCATCGAACAATTCGGCAAAGGAGAGATCCCCAAGAGCAACGATTTGATGGAGATTATGCAACGTTATTTCCGCCCTGAGTTCCTTGCACGTCTTACGGAGATTATTCCGTTTGCGCCAATCAGTGAATCGAGTGTAGTCAACATCTTTAAGATTCACCTGAAGAACTTACTCAAGACACTCGACAAGCAAGGAATTACCTTGAATCTTTCTGATGATGCCACCAAGGCACTGGCCATGATGGGCTTCACACCTAAGTATGGCGCAAGGCCTTTGCAAGGCGTTATTCGCAATCAAATCCGTCGACCGCTATCACGGATGATTATCGCCGGTGAAATAGGAAAGGGTTCCGTCTTAACGCTCGAAGTGGATGCTGCAGGCGAAGTCGTCTGGAAGAAATCGTAAAGCTCGTGTTGGCGTAATATTATATTCGACGTGATTGCATTCAGGCAATTCCGCCGTATGCGCGTGTTTCATGAACTACCTCAATGGGTTGATATTGACTTCCATGAATTTTCATAGGTATACAATTTTTCGAATTCGCGTCGGTTGTGCATTCATTTGCACAGGTTCATTTTAGTGGTTGAACACGAGGATTCAGATGCATGTCTGCCGAGCAGCTGACTCCTCTGAAAATAGCGAAGATTTGCGATGGGCAAAAACTTGCATCCAATCGACAAATGGTTACATTTGCTATGTCAATCACCAGTTAAACAACTAAAACAAAACGCATATGTTCGATTATGGTCTTGGAGGCACCGAGCGCAAAAAAGATGGCGCCAGTGAAGCATTTGCTGAAATACAAATGAACCGCACAATGTTCGTGCAACAACTCACGGCCGAGGAGGCCTATATCCCGGACGTCGTTCAGGGATTGGACACGGTGGATAAAGTGTTTGAGCACTACAAACCGAACGTCGATATCTCCTTTGAAGGTGAGGATGGTGGCAACGTGAATGAAAACATTGCTTTCGGAAACCTTGGTGATTTCGGTGTAAAGGGAATTACCAATCAGAGCAAATTTCTTCAGGATTTGAACGTGAAAACCGATCAGTACGCCAAGTTCGTCAAGAACTTGAAAAGCTCAAAGCCATTGCAGGCTGTACTGGCTAATCCTGAAATGAAGGAAGCCTACTTGAGCACCTTGTATGCAATGATTGCAGAAATCGAATCCGGAAACTAATCACGAACCACCTTAACACACAATACCATGGCAGAGATGGAAAATCAAATGGCGAATCAGCAGTATGCTGATCGTCCTAAAATGGATAACCCGACCAAGACACTCGATGAGAGCGTTGCGAAATTGGTCAAAGTAGGTGGCTTCGCATTGTTGGAAGGCACAGTAGATGGCGCACAGAATATGAACCCTGAGCGCAAAGCAAGAAAGAAAATTTTCCTCACAGATAACGATCAAAAGAAGGATCGTGAGAACTTGAAAAAAGTACTCGAGTTGTGGGCGGAGGCGTTGACCTCAGCGAACTCGGTACCGGAAATTATCGAGAATTGCCAAAAGAAAATGGAATCGGCTTCAAACACACTGAAGGCAAACCAGGCTAAGGCGCTGGAGGCAACAGCTTCGTTGGAGCGTTCATGGAGATCGTTGAATTTATTTTACAAAAACACCGAAGAGACCAAGTTGAAGAATGTGACCATTCTCAATGCAAGTCTGGATCAGGTAAAGGATTTGGATAATCCGCTGTTCCATGATGCTGTGCAGGATGAGTTGAGTCGCAATTACGATCGACTTGACTTGCGTAACAACTACTCGCTGCTGGTGATGCCCGGATACATGGGAAATAATGCAGTCATCGAGAAGTGGGGTAAGACAGCTTTGAAAAATAAAGTGATGCTGATGACCGACTTCGAAAATCTCGACAAGGAAGATGATATCATTGAGATGTTTGAGAAGGCGAACCACACCGGTGGTGAGGATTGGAGAAGCCACGTGATGATGACCGCCAACTGGTTAATTGGTCGCGGCAAAGCAGAAGAAGTCGGCGAATCGGAAGACCTCGCAGTACCGGGTTCAGCGGCATTGGCAGGTCGTGTATACAGCACGTTGATGTCTCAGGTAACTGCCGGTAAGAAGCATGGTGGACTGAACGAAGTAAGCGGCACGGTTATCGGAAACCTCAAGAAGAGTGATATCACGACCATGGAAAAGATGGGATTGATTCCGATGGTCAATGAGTATGGAAAGGTGATGGCATTCTCGGCCAAGACGCTCTTCAACGGAGACGATCAAGGCATGCAGACCTACTCGGTAATGCGTGTATTCGATTTCGTGATGAAGACCCTTATGGACTTCCTCAACCGCAGAGCGTTCGAGAACTGGAGCCCCAATCTCAAGCGTGAGTTACAGGAGCAGATCGAGAAATTCCTGGATAAGATTACCGGTCCCGGAAAACTCATTGAGAAATTTAAAATTCAGCATTTCGATCGTGACCCTAACGATAAGAGCAAAATCAATTTCATGCTGCACATGACTCCTTACTTCCCGGCGAAGAATTTTGTGATCGATTTGAAAGGAACCAAGGGCGATGAAGCAGATAGTTCGGTATCATGGGATGCTAACGTAGGCCAACAAAAGTAAATTCATTCATTAACCCCTAAATACAATTAAACATGTCATTCCAAGCAGTTCTCAAACTCGACGGAAAAGAGATTCGTGTATTACACTGCTCTTATGCCCTCAGCCGTGATGTTGACTCTACCGGTCGTCCATCTTCGATGACCCGCGGCGGTCAAATCAACTTTGAAGTTGAATCGACCGACGACAATTCACTCTTTGCCTGGATCGCAGGTCAGTATGATCTCAAAGACGGAGAAGTAACTTTCTACAAGCGCGATTCAAAGACGACAATGAAGACGTTGAAGTGGACTAATGGTTACATCATTCAATTCACCGAGAGCTTGGATGCTATGGGTGAAAATCCGATGACCATTCACTTCACGGTAACTGCCGAGAAGATCGAATCGAACGACGCGATGCACACCAATCCATGGCCTGTATCTTAATTCGTCTCGAATTTTAAACATTCAAGAGGGGTACAGAAATTCTGTACCTTTCTTGTTTAAGTCCGATTATTCGCATCACCTAAACATCCATTCGCCATGGGCCAGGAAAACAACATTCACATTAAAGTTGAGTTTGAAACAGAAGACATGTATGTGCGTCACGTGCATGGTTTGAAGTTACAACAGCACTACGATTGGCATCATCAATTTGAGCTGCGTTTCCCGATTGAAACGGTGGAGGGCTCCAACGAAATCACGTTGAATCAGGCTCAGCGTTATGCCGGTAAGAAGATTACCATCATGATTAAGAGTCAGGATGGAAATACCACCTTCAATACGTTTATCGGAATTATCACGGAAGTCGCGCTTACGCGCCATAGCGGAGCAGCATCCGATTTGTTGTTCAAGGGCTATAGCCCAACAATTCTATTGGATGATGGTCCGCATTGTCAGGGCTTCATGGATAAGTCAATGGGCAGCGTGATTAAGGAGGTGCTCCATCGATACCCCATGAATTTGATCAACTCGCAAGTTCAAGTGTCGAAGGATTTTCAGCTTGGGTATATTTTACAATTCAATGAGAGTACGTTCAATTTCATCAATCGTGTCTCGAATGATTTCGGACAATGGTGTTATTACAACGGACGAGAGCTCATATTCGGCAAGTTGCTGGAGAATGATTCGTTGGTATTGAGTTTTGGTCATGGCCTGTCAAATTTTGAGACAACCATGCGCGTCTTGCCCTTGAAGTTTGAAGGCATTTCATACAACACCGGGCAGAATCAAGATTATCACATCAATTCCGACGATTTTGAAGTCAGCGGTGTGGACACTCTTGGCAAGCGCGCCATCGATGAGTCAATGTCCACGTATTCTTTAAAACAGCATTTTACCTTTCAGCATAGCGTTGCTTCACTAAGCACCTTGCAGGATATGGTGCAGGCGCGTAAGTCAGCTCTTGCAGGTGATTTGGTGGTGGTAAAAGGCTCCAGCGATCAGCCTGCACTGAAAATTGGAACGAAGGTCAACATCCAAGGCGGAAGAATCGGCACCTTTGGATCGGATACGGTTGATTATGGTTCCTATACGATTGTGCGGGTTTCACACTTTGCCGATGGACGCGGCACGTATTCCAACAGTTTTGAAGCCATTCCAAGTTCGTTAACGGTGCCGCCCTTTACCGATACGGCAAGGGTGCCTCAAGTGGCCAATCAACGGGCGGTCGTTGCAGATAACCGCGATCCTAATAAACTCGGGCGGGTGAAAGTGCGCTTTCCATGGCAATCGGACGGCGGAACCACCAACTGGATTCGAATTCAAACAGCTCATGCCGGCGATATGTACGGTCATTATTGGGTTCCGGAAATTGGCGACGAAGTGCGTGTTGGTTTCTCGGGATCAAATCCAAGTCACCCTTTTGTCTTGGGTTCGTTCATGAATGGCGCGCAAAATAGCAGCGATCGCTATGACGACAACAACGACAAGAAGACCATTCGAACCAAAAGTGGAAATGAAATTCTGTTCAACGATAAGGACGGTGAGGAGACCATTCATCTCTATAATAAGGACAAATCGAATGAGATATTGATTACCATGAAGAATGATGGTTTAATCAAAATCAAATCCAAGAACAATATTGTTATTTCTGCGGCCGGCAATCTGAACATGAGCGCCACCAATATCAAGATGACCGCCAGCAAGGATATGGCCATCGAAGTGAAGGAGAATTTTACTCAAACTGTGGAGAAGAAATATGACTTAAAGGTAATGGAAGATGCAGAGGTAATGATTCTTAAGAAACTGAAACAAATAGTTATGGAAGATGCAACAATGGACTTCACAGGAAAGTTGGATATTGTGTCAATGAATGACTTCAATTTGAGTGGTCTTAACTTGAGTGCTTCGGGAATGTTGAATGCCACTCTAACGGCCGGAGTTCAACTCGAGTTATCATCTTCTGCGGTTGCGAAGATTCAGGGAGCGTTGGTAACGATAAATTAAAATAGTAGATGAATTCCTATTATCGCTTTCCGCTCAACATGTCGCAGCTCATGCAGAAAAAGGATTTGCCAACGACGGACCTTGTCACATCCATTCGCCAAAATATTTACCTGATTCTAACTTCGGAATTCGGGGAGTTTCGATTTGACGAGACCTACGGATGCACGATTTGGGAGCATGATTTTGAGAATATCGTTTCCATACATACCTGGAGAGAAACGATGACCAATGCCTTGAAGGCAGCGGTCACTGCGCATGAAAATCGCATCTCCAATGTGCGCGTGCGTATCGAGGTGAACCAGGAAGAAAGGCCATTGTTATCGCCACAGAAGACTATAGCGCGTTTGAAGAAATGTGTAGATGTTTATGTGAGCGGCACCATCAAGGAGACCAATCAACCGTTTAATCCGCCGCCTCAGCGTTTGTATATTAGTCCGTTTTCATTTGATTAAAAACAGTAAGTGTAGTTATGGCCAAACGCCTATCCGAATACCGCACCCGTGAGGAAGAAATAAGGGCACGCATGATGCGCAATGCTTCGAAGATTTGGGGACAGCCTAACTCTTCACCGGATGCCTTTGACCCACTGGTAGCTATGCTCCTGGGGGCATGCTCTACCGAAGTAGGTCGTGTTTATGATGAGCTTGAATCCTCGCAGTCGCGCATATTGGAGCGCTTGTCATCCTTGCTCACGCCGGATGTACACCGAGGCCCCCGTTCGGCGCATGCCATTATGCACGCCCGAACAGCAGAGCCATTTTTTGATTTGTCCAAAGAGTTTCAGTTCTATACTCAGAAGCGACTGCCACAGCGTGAGAACTCAACGCGTGAAGAATATAGTCAGGTGTATTTCACCCCTTCACTGAATACCCGTGTTTTTGATGCTTCTGTGAAATTCCTGGTGCATGAAAATCAAATCAATTCCATTGAACGCATCAACGAACGGGTAAAAGTTGCAGAGGGCAGATCCGGTAAGCGACTTGCATCGCGCCTGCCCGAAACAAAGTCGACACCGTTGTACATCGGTATCGATGTCAGCAAGCGCCTGAAGAGTATTGATGGCATGAGTTTTTATTTCGATTGGCTTTATTCGGCGGATAAGTCAGCAAACTATCATCAGTTGCCCTATTCACGTTGGTTCGTGGATGATCTGGAAATCAGTCGCGCACAAGGTATATTCCAAAAGGATGGAGTTAAGGGCGCTACGCAGAATTTGCAGATTGATATCGAGAACGACATCGCACGAATGGATGAGCGTGACATCACCGCATTGTACAGTTCCCGTTTCATGCATGTGAGTGTTGCCGATTCCTTTGTAGTTCAGGAGCATTTGAAAAAATATCCTGCTGAGTTTGAGGAGGTATTCAGCGCCGCTGAACTCGGGGAGCTCAATGCGCCGCTACTTTGGATTCGCGTTGAATTCACCTCCCCACGGGCAAATATGCTCAATGACATGGTGTGCTCCTTGAATTGTTTTCCGGTGATGGCTCGTCATCTCAACGAGTTCTCGTACCGCTTGCATGCCAACGCGAATATTATCCCGCTCAAAGTGAAAGGGGAGTCTTTTTATGCCATTTGTGCAGTCCGCAACAGTGATAATCACCTCTACGTTCAGCACAATACCAAAGACTTTGCGAAATCAAAGTCGGGAACCTTCGTGCTCAGGCAAGGAGGCATTGAACGATTTGATCGCCGTGACGCGTCTGAACTGTTGCATTACCTCATTGAACTTATGCGCGATGAAAGTGCCGCATTTGCTGTCTATGGTAACGATGGAATTTCGTCACAGCTGCGCGAGTTGAATCAAATGCTCAACGCGCTGACCATGCGCGTGGAAGGTACCGACGTCAATGATGAATTACTGACCTATTTGGTAGTCAAACCAACAGGCGAAACAGATAATATTTTTGTGGAGTTCTGGACAACTCCCGGAGCATTCGCCAATCAGATTCGAAGTGGCACCTCCTTTACGGCGTTCAACGGATTTGATCTTCAGTCCAATTCCATTCAGTTGTTGACTACAACCGTTGGTGGAAGTGATACTCCGGATAGCGCCCAATTGCTATTGGGCTATCGCAAAGCGTTGATGACACGCGGGCGTGTGGTGACTGCATCGGACATCGAACTCTTCATTCGCAATGAGGATCCTTCATCACAAATCGGACGCATTGATGTTACCCGAGGAATAGAAGCCAATGCATCGGTGAAGACCGGGTTGACCCGCACCATCGAAGTGCACGTGTATGCGCAATCGGGGCATGAGCACTTGGATTGGGATTCGATGTGTTTTGATCTGGAGGTAAAACTTTCGGCTGTTTCCAGTGCCTTCTTCCCCATACGGGTGAAGTTTAAATCCACCAACGAGGTATTGAATTGATGGACATCAAGGAACGGTATATTGCCTATTGCGATTTGCGCGCTGAAGTGCTCGCAGCGGAATTCCTGGAGTCAGGAATCTTGCTCGATAACATTTCGATTCGTCCGAAGGGAACCTTCCGAAGAACGTTCTCCAAAGACGTGCTCTCTGCTGAGTTGTATGAGCATGAAAATGTAGCGGACACTGAACTTGATATGGAAGTGAGTCGTGAAGGTCTCTACGATATGCTTCCCGAGGGATTATTTCACCAGCCTGACCCTCAACATTCAGGATTCGCCCTTGATCAGGTGGTTGAAGGCATTCAGAAAACCAAGAAAGAGGAAGAAGAGGCGAGAAGATTTTTTTACGCATTTGAAAAGGAGTTTTACCGTTCGCGCATTCGCATTGAATACACCGAGCGAAGAGGGATTGATAGTTTGGTCGGACAGCGGGGTGATAGCACCGGCGGTCGCTATGAGCGTGATTTGTTCCTAAGAATATGGCCTGAACTGGATCACATCGACCGTGATTACCGTGCGGCGTTGATTCAAAATTTGCCGCGACTGCATCAGATAGTTGGTGACGTGGATTTGACGGCCTTCATTATGCAGAAAGTAATTGGCGAGAAAGTGACCATTCACTTGAAAACGGCTCATGCCGAATTTTCTCCGCTGCCGGAGCAGTCATTGCTAGGGGATTCTTACCTGGGTTTCGATACCTATGCCGGCAAAGGGTACTACATGGAAGTACCGGCGGTAACCATTGCAGTTGGCCCTATCGAACGGCACTTTCCGCAAGAGTTCATGCCCGGAGGTCCCGCCTACGACGTTCTTCACTTGCTTGCCAAATACCTGCTCTCCGCTGAAATGGATTACTACATCGAACCTATCTTGCAGGAGGGCTCTGATGAACTATTTTTGCGCACCGGGCCCGATGAAGCAATCCTGGGTTTTACTTCTCGTATTTGAGCTATGGGAGATATAAACAAGTTGCAAATATTGTTCTTATCGGCGATTATTATCGTTGGTATTGTAGCTGTATTGCTGTTATCAGTGGTGGGCAAATACCGCAATGGTCTGAAGAAAAAGACAATCCTGCTGTATGCACTTGTGCATATTTTGGTCTATGGTCTTATCATCGCCGGAGGTGCCTATTTCGGTGCCGGTGAGTTTGCGGTATTTATACGACTACAAATTGCAGCGTTATTAATGGGAATTGTGCATGCCGCATGGATGAAAAAGTTTTTCCCTTGGGTTAAATCCGATGGTTTCTGGCCGGAGCTGTGGTTCAGTTTGAGTATTGTGTTGTTCAGTACAGTGGGTATTATGACCGTCGCCTTGCTCTTGAAATGGCAGGAGCTCGGTTGGTTATTGCCAAGCTCATTGCTGCTGTATTTCGTCCCCTATATGATGAAGCACACCTTCGAAGCCTATTGGAATGTGCCACGCACGGAATACAAATTGTGGTATTATCCTGTGGGGATGGATATCCCGAATCCCATGGAGTATGACCTGAGCGACCACATGAAAATCATCGCCTTTGAGTTCGAACCTGAGCCGGGTGGAACACCTTTGAATATTAAAATCAAAGCGCCGGAGCGGATGGAACTCGGTCATTATTTCATGTCGTTCATTGAACAATACAACCTGCGTAATCCTGAAAAAGAAATTCAGATTTATGATGTGCAAGGCTCGCTTTATGGGTGGATATTTTATTTGAAAAAACCCTGGTATGCGAGCTCTGAGATTTTCGATGCGGAAATGACCATTAACGACAACGGAATCAAAGAGAATCAGATTATCATCGCCGAAAGGATATACTAACGACACGCGAACATGCTAAAATTGATCAAATATTATCCGGTCAACTGGATAGATGGAATGAAGCTGAATCGGGAGCATTTCCAGCAAATGGAATTTGCACTTTCCGATGCCGTGCGTGATGGGGTGAATCAATCCATGCATGCCTGGAACTTCGGGTTATTGCCCGGATTGCAAGGCCCGGAATCTTCTCTGCAAATGCATCTTGACATCGACAAGGCGGGATTGATTCGTGTGCGTGTCGACACTTGCAGGGCAGTTACAATGGCGGGCGCCCGCATTGAACTGGTCAATATTCCCGGCCAGCAATTGCACGCGAGTGTTGGGGCTTTGAATACTGAGTACAATTTTTTGGCGGCTAACGGAAAAAGCCTTTTTGTGGTGCTGAGTGTGAATCCGTTTGAACGGGATTTTTTCGGAGAACCCGATCCCGGAGAACATCCTCCGCGCTATCCGCTGACCAAGCCCCGCTATGAGCTGCATGTGATTCCGCAAGAACAGTTTTTGGAAGTAGGTCCATTCCACGTACCCATTGCCAAGTTGGACGTTCAAAACAATACGGTTTACCCTGTGAATGGATATATCCCGCCGAGTACCAGCATGGCAGCGCATCATGTGCTGCATGACTTGTGCGACGAGCTGGATCATTTTTATTCGCAAATGGAAATTCACGTTTCCACCATTATTCAGAAAATTTTCCAGAAGGCACAGAAAAAAGATTTGGCTGAAATGGCCCTTTACATCTGCGAACGCATGATACAGTTCATTCCAACTTTTATCTATCAGCAGCGTTGGATGGCTTTCGAACAGCCACCGTTGAATGAGTTTGCCCGACTGGCCGGTTTTGCCCGAGTGATTAAAAACGCCCTTGAAGTGCGCAGTGGTTCGGGTCGTGAGGAATTCATCAACTACCTCACTGAGTGGGATGAATTCAACCTGCAGCAAGGAGAGTTTGAAGCGTTGCTCAACGACCTGGTGCTGATGGAGTACAGTCATTTGGATATTCAGCATTCAGTGGAGAAATCACGTCGATTCATGTCGGTAATGAACCAGGTGTTTATGAAGCTGGCCAAGCTGGACTACATCGGCAAGCGTGAGGATCCGGGCATCATCGTGGCGCAGCGAACAGCACAAGAGGCCGCCAAGAAAACGACCAATCGCCCCGGCTCAAGCGGAGGTATTTGGCTTGATTAAGCATAGTACAAAGATTCGAATCAGATAAACGAGAACAACGACAATGGAACCTTTGAATCAGGAAGAACGCAGTAAAGCCATGATTCGCTTCATGGTGTTTTTTACAGTGACACTTATACTGACTGTGTTTGCTTTTTACTTTGATGTGTTAACGCGCAATGAGTCGGCAGAAATCAATCGCGAGAAGCTCAAGCGTTATACAAATTCTGAAAAGGAGCGCGATCGCTTGTTGGGTTATTGCACTAAGACAAGAGAGAGTATCAATCGTATTTCATTTGATCCAAACAAACCCGGTGCTCATGAATTGGCTTATCAAGCAGTAAAAGATACGCTGGATAAATTCAAGACAGAAGATACGTTTTTGGCTGAAATTACGGATGAGCTTCGATTGTGTATGCAGCAGATGGCGGTGCATCAGCGCGACAACGCAGATCGCATTAAAAACGGTGAGACCTTGAATAAGAAGGACGACGAAATTAAAGGTCTGAAGGAAGATATTAAAGAGTTAGAGGGGCAGCTAGAGGATAGTGAGGAGGCTTTAAAGGCTTGTGAAAAAAGGGAACAATAACTCATGCCACACATCCTCATTGCCATCGATGGAACGAACAGCTATGTTTACCGCCGCAGGTGGGTAGAGCAGTTCTATGAGCAGGCCTCCGCGGATCACAAGCGCTATTGGCCTGGGCCAACCGACTTGGGCGGAGCAACCGGTTTGGATTGTGATGCAATTCATGAGAGTGCGATTACGTGGTTGAATGGTATTCTGCGTCGCTATGGTGCGAGTTTGCGCTCCTGTTCGGGAATAGATTTTCGCTTAACCTTGGTTGGCCATTCACGCGGTGGACATACCGTTATCAATTTGTGTAATCAGTTACCGATTCCCGTTAGTTTTCTTGGACTCTATGATGCCGTTGATATGACGGCAGCCTTGGGCGATACGTCCGTTATTCGCAATGCGCAGTTTACCGCCCACGCCCGGAGATCCCCGCACATGGACTCGTGGTCATGGTGGGGTAATACGGGCACCTCGGCTTCTTCGGGGCTTTATGAGGAACGTTACTTTGAAACAAATCACGGCGGCGTCGGCGGGGATATCGGTGAAAACGCATACTCGGTTGCCGGAGATACCGCATGTGTTTATCAACCGCCGGCTGCAGAGCGAACGCGCTGTTATAGAGGCGAATGTTATGAAGAACCCACGCATGCCGTTGGTCGTTATGCCTATGAGCTTCACCCCGACATTCATAGCCGCTGCGGAGTAGGCTCTGATCTGGCCAATCAATGGATACGTGAACGTGCTATAGCGCGGGGCATTCGTTTTACGCATTGAGTATCTACTTTTGCCGTAAATTTTCCAGGTCATGGCAGATGAAAAGGGACAGTTGTCGCCCACACAATTTATTGAGCGTTTAAAGGGTTTTGAAGGCTATGCCGACCATCTCTACGTCGATACGGCGGGTAAAATAACCGTGGGTGTTGGTCTCATGTATGGAAGTGCAGATTCACTGGTAGCCAGCCACATCACGTTCAGACACAAAGCCACCGGAAAAATAGCCACTTCTTCAGAAATCAAAGAGGAGTACAAACGCGTTTCCAAACTCTCCAAGGGTCGCCCGGTGAGTTATTACAGAGGCCATGGCCTATTGTCGGCCGATGGCGCTGATTTGCAGGGACGCCTCATTCGGCGCTTAGCGGAAGCCGGCACTGACGCCATGTATTTCTTTAATACCGGAAAGCCCGTGGCCGGTGGAAAGTTTGAGCAGTTTTCTGATTTGCCAACGAATGTTCAGTTAGCGCTGATGGATATGGCCTTTAATCTGGGTAGAAGCAAGCTGTGCAAATTCCAGAAGCTGCGTACTTTTTTGAAGCAAGGAGATTGGCAGAATGCTGCAAAAGAAAGTCATCGAAGAGGCATACAATCTTCCCGCAATGAGGCCATTTATCAGTGGATAGCAAATCAACCCAAGGATGTCGCGCCGCTGCCAAAGGTGAAAGGAGCTCCTGATTTGCCGCCTTCTTCCGGTTCGCGGTTGACCTGATTTTTCATAGTAGCAAATTTTTGCTATGCCGCAGATTGGTGGTGGGGAGTGTTTATTTTCGAACCGCTAAATCGCCTACTATCTATGCTTCGCCAATTCATCGCGTTAGTTGCCGCTATCGGTTGTCTAGAAACTTATGCCCAGGGCATTTACGGGATTGGTTATTCCTCTTACGGAGGTGTTCAGAATCTGGATGTAACTCCGGTATCGATAGGTAGTGTGTATAAGGCCGATGTGAATCTGCTGGCGTTTACGTACCAGCAATACATGACGGGTGCACGGTTTGTGCCGTTGGTTCCTGTTCTTGATGACCCTCGTCGCGGCTTGAATGAAATTCCCCGGCAGTTTGATCTTGATTCGCGCACACCCGGTGCTATTGCTTCCTTCGATGAAATCATATCCGCCGCCGGTCCTTCTTTTTTCTTTTCTCCCGGTAAGATGGGAAATGCACGACGTTCCTTTGGATTGGTCACCGGAGTGCATTCCATGCTGCAGCTGCGAAATTTTAATACCGATGTGCTGGCTTGGGATTTTTCCGATTCCTCAGCCATCTCTTCGTTCAGCATGAATGACGTTGCCGTGCGAAGAGCTGTTTGGGCTGAATATGGCTTGAATTACAGCGAAACGATTTGGAATCGCAAGAAGCATGAGCTTGCTGTTGGTGGTACACTGAAGTTTTACCAGGGTATGAGCGCATATGTGGCAAGCTTTGATCAATTGAATGTGGGGTATACTAATTCACCGGATTCTGTATCGTTAAACTTACAGGCGAACAATGGCTTCATTTTTCACTCGAAGAATGAGACTCTGAGACAGAGCAAAGGGGAAGATAGGAATTTCAGCGCTAACGGAATGACCATCGGAGGCGACATTGGGCTCACGTATTCATTCAAGCCCAAGTATGCCAATGCGATTTACCCGATGGATGATTCCGTTTATAGAGATCAAACCACTCTAAACTATTTCGTGCGCGTGGGCGTAGCGTTGAAAAATATCGGTAATCTGAGTTTCAATAATACACCGCTCGAGAATGGAACATTGCCATCGTCTTTTAGGAATTTGAATTATTCTTTTACGTATCCTAAAAACGGTGCAGATAGTGGCATAGATGAAGGTCTGCAATCCGATCGTTGGATTGCACGCAATTCATCGCCGACCGCTGTTGGTGAGCGTACATTTCGTGTAGGGCTGCCCACTACGCTCAATGTATTTGCTGATGCTAATTTGTACAAAGGGCTTGGCGCAAGTGTGCAGGCAAGTATTCCGGTAACGGATCCAAACGATGCTTTAATCTTGGCAAGACCTGCGGTGTTCCAGTTCATTCCGAAGTTCGAGACACCCAAGCGTGGATTTTATTTGCCACTCACCGTGAATGAATGGTCGCAATTCACCATTGGGGTGGCCGCCCGTTTTGGAAGTTTCAGTGTGGGGTTATCCAATATTGCCTTCCTGAATCTCTCCTCGGCATACACCAATACCGCTTTAATGATGGGCTTGCGCACATCGATTCGGCACAAGCGCCATGAAGATATCGACAACGACAAGATCTCTTCGTTGCTGGACGACTGTCCGACACAGCCGGGACCAATGACCGCCAAAGGCTGTCCCGATGCCGATTTCGATGGCATTCGTGATGATGAAGATCGCTGCCCACAGAAAGCAGGCATACGCGAACGCCAGGGATGTCCGGATCAGGATATGGATGGTATTATCGATGAAGAAGACGGCTGTCCTGCGCATGTCGGACCGGAAACAGGCACGGTGAAAAAAGGGTGTCCGGATGCCGATGGTGATGGGTTCGTTGATGATGGTGTGGCAGACAAATGTCCCGAACGCGCCGGACACGTGAATGGATGCCCGGACTCGGATAGCGATGGCGTCATGGATGACGAGGATAAATGCAAAGACAAAGGAGGTAAGCCGGAAGATCTGGAGGAAGGCTGTCCCGATACCGATGGCGATGGTCAGCATGACCATAAAGATGACTGTCCGGAGGAAGTTGGTCAACCGGAGAACAATGGCTGTCCGCTGTTCGATTATGATGATGACGGTGTTCTCGACTATAAGGATCGATGCCAGACGATACCTGGTGTCAAGGAAAATGACGGTTGTCCGTTGGATGAAAAGATTGAAATCAGCATCACCGAGGCGGTTGTGTATTTCTTGGACGGTGCTGAATTAACCCCGCAGGCCATGGCTGAGTTGAAGGAGGTGGCCAAGGACTTGAAGTTCGAGTTACAGGCGGATACCGATATCAAAATTGAACTGCTTGGTCATGCCGGTTTGAACGAAACATCGGAAGACAAGCAGGCATTATCGCTTAGCCGAGCTCAAGCGGTGAAGGCGTTTTTACTCACAGAAACAGGATTACCGGAGATCTCCTTCTATCCGCAAGGTTTTGCGGACCGCGAAGGGGTTACCGTCAAAACCCATCCGAGCGGCAAGTTTCCGGATCGCAGGGTGGAGATTGTGTTGTCAATTCCGGAGGATAAATAACGTTTACACGCACCCTGATTACCTTAATCTCATTCATGATGCTAACCATAACATTCACGCAAAAAATCAAGTCAATCCTGCTTGACCTTGGAAAACTCATTCCGATGTTACTGCTTGTATGCAGTGGCAGTGCAAGCGGTCAAGTATTGCCGTGCGACAGTTTATCGACTGATGCTTCCTGGGAGATTGTCGGTGTTGCGCCCGGTGCTGTATTCTGCACATCCACGGCGATTGAGCTCATTGTCAGAACCGATTCCACCTACAATGAAGATTTTTTAAGTTACCAATGGCAGCGCAAAGAAGGTGCTGGGAGCTTTGCGAATATTGTCGGTGCAACAAATGACACACTGAATACCACGTTGACAAGTACGGCGCAATTTCAGTGCATTGTTACGTGTGATAATGGGGATACCGGAGACAATCGAACTATTGGCCCAATTACATTGACCATCACGATTCCCACTGCCGGTGCCATTTCAGGAGCACAAACCATCTGTAATGGTGGAGACCCCGCTGCGTTCACGAATACGACTTCAGGCAGTTCAGCGACGTCAGCAACCGTTTCTTATAAATGGCAAAGCCAGACAGGTGCCGGTGGCTTTACAGACATCAGTGGTGCGACTCAACCCACCTTTAATCCGCCATCGGGACTGACGCAGACGACAGCTTATCGCCGAATTACGCGTTCTTCCGACTCCGTCAACAGCGAGTGCCTATCGGCGCCAACCGCTGCAGTTACGGTTACTGTGCAAGGAGTCATTTCGCCCGGTACAATAAGTGGGAATCAAACCATTTGCAGTGGTGGAGATCCGTCGATACTCAATGGAAATAATGTAGCATCAACAGGGGGAGCCACCATTGCTTATCAATGGGAACAATCCACCAATAATGTAAACTTCTCGGAAATAAGCGGAGCGGTATCGAACAGCTTTGATCCTCCGACTTTAACAGCTAATACCTTTTACCGTCGAATTACGGAATCAACGTTAAACGGGGTATTGTGTTCTTCAGGACCTTCCGACACTGTGCAGGTGACGGTTCGTGCCTTGCCAAACCCCGGCAGTATTTCGGATAGTCAAACGATTTGCTTTCAGGGTGACCCCTTGCCATTTACTTCAATTACAGCCGGCACGTCGAGCGATGGCGGAGTGATCAGCTATCGGTGGGAAGTAAATACGAACAGTCCGCTTTTCCCTGCCGGCAGCTGGGCTACTACAACAACAGGGACAGGAGCCACAACTGCTGTATTCGAAGAGGCGAATAATACGCTCACCTCAAACAGACAGTACCGCCGCTTTGCCATCAGCACCTTGAATGCTTTAGCTTGTACTTCAGCAACAGCAACGGGAACAGTTCAATTGACGGTTCAGCCACAACTCACGGCGAGCTTTGCGGAGAATACGGCGACAGTATGTGTCGGCCAAACTGCAGTGCTCACGGTCAACGGAACTGCGGGTGCTATTGTGACTTATACTGTGGATGACGGTGCTGATCAGGTAGTCTTGTTAAATGCAAGCGGTGCGGGTTCGATTAGCGTTCCTACCTCGGCTGCAGGCAATATCGACGTGCTACTTACTCAAATTCAAGCGACAAGTCCGGTGACCTGCACGCGCTCGCTGGACGTTCCCGCTAGCATCACCGTAATTTCACTCCCTACGGCATCGTTCTCCTCCGGAAATGCTTCTACTCATTGCTTGGCGTCGACGTATTCGCTGCAACTTTCAGGTACTGCGAATGCGAGTGTTTCCTATAACTTAAATGGAGGCAGCACTCAAAGCGCTACGTTGTCGTCGAGTGGAAGCGTGACTATCAGTGGTATCGCGTTAGGTATCGGAAGCAATACCTTTCAACTCACTCAAGTTTCTTTGGGAAGTTGCTCGGCAACATTGTTAGAAACAACGTTCAATGTGAACGTCACTTCGAATCCGTCAGTATCCGTTGTTGCATTAAACGGAGATGATTTTCTCATCTGTCCAAACGAGTCTGTAACCCTCGGAAGCAATACGGTAGGTACCGCTTATCAGTGGTTTAGAAATGGAGTATTATTTGGGACTTCTGCCGAAATAACTACCTCGCAAACTGGTAACTATTCGGTGCAAGTTACCGCAGGAGGCTGCGGAGGCACTTCTCCTGCCATCACCATTTCACAGGCACAAGTGCCGGTTGCTACCATTACTGCCGATGGACCAACCACGTTTTGTGCAGAAGGTTCTGTGTCTATTTCTTCGACAGTGAATTCCTGCACAGGCTGCGAATTGCTCTGGTCAACACAGAGTGTGGCAAATTCCATCTCTGTTTCTGAAAATGCAGTAATTACACTAACAGCGACAAATGATGACGGATGCAGCGATACTTCCAACTCGATAACTGTCATTGAAAATCCACTACCAAATGTCGGTGTAACTGCTTCTGCCAATACGATTTGTGATGGTGCTACGGCTGAATTGACAGCTACGGGTGCGACTTCTTACAGTTGGGTGAATGTTGGTAGCGGTCAGTCTGCAGGTAATGGTGCTATCATCACTGTCGGGGTTTCCGGTGTGTACCGGGTAACCGGGACAACAACGACTTCCGGTGTGTCGTGTTCGAATATGGATGAAGAAGAGATTGTCGTGTTAGCTACACCTGAACTTCAATCCATCACCGGACCGCCTGCTGTTTGTGCGAATTCTTCCGCGCAAATTATTCTCCAAGGTTCTGATGATGCCACGGTGAGTTATCGCATCAATGGCGGTACTATCCAGACGGTTGATCTCGATGGCAATGGACAGGCTATTTTGTTCTCCAATCCGAATTTCACCGGAAACTCGCTCGTGTATACACCGGTATCGATTGCACTAGGTGATTGCCAAGGCACGGTGAGTGGTTCCGTATCCGTGCAGATAAATCCGCGGCCAATCTTGGAGCCAATTGCAGATGTGGAGTATTGCAATGGACAGGATATAATTGACATTGCCTTAAATGAGGCCGGAAATTCGCAAGTTACTGTTTTAGGTTATGATTGGGAGAGTTTTCCCGATGTTCTTTTTGGTGATGATCCTGCATTCGGGTCCATTACCGGTGAGGTTATTAATACAGGGATTAATCCAATTGTATCTGAATTCACTGTTTGGGGAACGAGCCAAGCAGGCTGTATCTCAGATAGCGTGTTGTTTGTGTTAACCGCTAATCCGGGGCCCATTATCTCAGAAATTGCGGATATTACTCTTTGTGATGGTGATGAATGGCAAACTATTAATCTTGACGCGGGTCTTAGCGGAGCAGACATCAGTTGGGAATCTGTAGGACCTGATATTGGCTTGGCTGTTGGAGCGAATTCTGCCCAAATCATTGCAGCCGGGAATCAAGGAACGGTTAATATTCCGGATGGAAATTCTGGGTTTCAAACACAAACCATTACCGTAAATGCACAGGCAGGAGGATGCGGAGCTGCACCGATGAGTTTTAATGTGAATGTGTTGTCTAAACCTATCGGAACAACTGCGGCTACATGGGCATTTTGTCGAGGAAATGATATTGAAATCAGCTTTAGTGCGACAATTGATGACACTTATTTCGATTGGCAAGTGGTGGAGGATAGTGATTTCATCGGGCTTCCTGCGGGTGGCGACAGCGCAGTTGATTCTGTCAGTTTTACTACCGTAAATGACCAAGTTATTGAGTTATCTGCAGCGATAGCGATAACGCCGATGGTCACTGACACCGTTGGCTCGAGTATTAGAACGTGCGTTGGATCAGCACAAAATGTTGTGGTAATTGTCAATCCCACCCCTCAACTTGCTATTGAGAGTATAGATGCGTTTTGCTTTCAGGATAGTCTGCTCGACAGTGATTTTGAGTACACATTCACCCCGGAATCCGAGTTTGTAAGTTATACCTGGCAAGTCAGTAATACAGGGCTCTTCGAACCTGACGGCGGAAATGACGCTATAGCCACTCAAGCGAATAATCCCTTAACGGATCAGGTTGTTTCAAATGTTTTATTCACGCCTGTTTATGATAATCATGGGCGTTCTTGCAGTGGTAATACGCAAACGGTGTCGGTGACGGTTCTGCCTCAACCGGCGGCGGATATTGATTTTACTTCAACGGACTTCACCCTTTGTAGTGGTGAATCGATTGTATTTGATGTGAGTTCTCCAACTACCCCGGCTTCAACTTGGATTGTCGCCGCGGCCTCTACTGGTGTGAGTGGTTTTGAAACGAGTTGTGCAGATTGCCTAAACATCAACGATCAACTCGTGCTGAATGGCAGTACTCCGGGAACAGTGATCTATACGGTTTCTCCTGCTATTGAAGGTTGTACGGGAAACAATGAAGCATTTGAGTATACGGTAAACCCATTGCCGGCTGAGCCACAACTCACCTCCAACGAATCGTCAACGTGGTGCGCCGGTGCTCAAGGCGTTATTCTTTTTGCTGATACTACAGCCGATGTGGTTCGCTACGATTGGACATCCATTCCGGATGAGTGGAACCCGACGTATGGCGGTACAATCAACGCTATCGACGGCAGTCAGATTTATCTGGATGTTCCCGCTGCAGGAGGAACAATCAACTATATGCTCACGGCTACCAATGAATACCAATGTTCCACTTCGGGCAGTTTTTCGTTGACGGTGGACGCGGGCACCTCGCTGCCTGACTATGATGTTGTCATCGTAAATCAGGGAACTGACAACCAAATGCTGGCTGTTATTCCCGCCATCGACGGGCAAACCTATCAGTGGGGTGCGCTGAATCAGAGTGATTGGTCGGCATCAACGTTCAATGGGGAGACCGCCCAGGTAATCTTTTTAGATGCCTCCTTCAATCAAAGTGCACAGTATTATTATGTGGATGTCACCAACGGCGATTGCGTGAGCAGGGTGTTTTTCAATAGTCCTAATACCCTGATTCCGCAGTCGATTTCTGAAGAGATAGCGGCTATGGATATGCACCTTTTCCCCAATCCGTTTAGGGATCGATTGCAGCTTACCAAATCGAATCACACGGCTGCTACCCAATTGACGATTGTTGACGCCATGGGGCGTACCGTGCATGCGGCACAAGTGCCGGCCTATCAGGAAAACTATACCATCGATACCAACGCATGGGCTGCGGGTACTTACTTCTTGCGCGCGGTGAGTGGTAATACGTTGGTGTCAACAACGCTGATCAAGTTGTAATGCGTTGCGTCTTCCTCCATAGCGTGTTGACAGTGCTGATGTTTATCGGCAGGTTCACCTATGCGCAGGAAAGTTTGGACTGGAGCCCGGAAGATTATCGGCAGACCTTTGCGAAGATTGATACATTTTTGGAGCGCTTCAGCAGTTTATCACAATTCCGTTTGCCCGGTGGTGATACGCTATGTACTTCTTGTTTTCAGGATTTCAAGGACATGTTCAGTGAGCACTGTCTCTATCCTGATTTGATCAACCCGGTGTGGCTGTCATCCGGAGAAATGGTCATGACTAATCGGGCATCCATGAAGTCACTCGATCGTTTTACACGCGATGTGAAGGCCAATTTTCCAAGTGGATTGATTGTGCGCTACCGTGGGATTAACTACAATTTTCAGTCAGTGAAACGCGATTATTTCGAGGTTGCGATTGCGCGAAAAACACGCGGGCAGGTCAAGAATCGCTGGCGATTGGAATTGGCCGATACGCTATTGATACGAGCTAAGGTCTTAGACGGTGATATCCGCATTCAGAGCATGGAGGTGCTTGGCTATTCTTATTCATTGCCCGATATGTTTGAGTTGGCCAAAGTGATACGCGGAACGAAATCCGATGTTAATCTGCGCCGGCAAAAGCGAAACTGGGAACAGGCGCGTCGCAAGCGTGATGAGTCGGAGTTTGCACCGGCCATGACCGTCGTCGATTCGGTAGCCAGGTATTCGCCTTGCGCATGCGTGGATCGCGTACCTTCGGTTAGTCAATATTATTTCGCGTCGAAATTGCCGGTGCTGGGCTCCTCGGGATACAAACGTTCTCCGATGATTGCCTATAGCGATCGCAACGGAAATTACAGTCAGCTAAGTCCCGAGCCGAACAGCGAGAGCTTTCGTGAACTGGAATTTTTGCAGCCCTTTTTTGTGGTGGATACAGCCGGTGAATATCTGCACGTGATTGAATATGATATGATGGCGCTGCAGGGTACCGACTACCGCATCAAGCGTTGTCTTGCCGATTACGGCTGGATTCGCAATGATCGTTTAATTGTTGGCGCTATGGCCATGCGCAGCAATAAGGGATTTGATAGTTGTTTTTCTACTGAACAACTGGAGTCCGCCAACCAAGTGGACACCAAATTGTGTTTTCGGGTTTTTCAAAATCCAACGTTAAGCAGTGAACGCTTTGAACCGCCTTCCGCAGGAAGGTTATATGTTTATAAGCAAACCCAAAATGCGGTGTTGATTGGTAACAGCCCACAATTGCGACCCGGCTCCGTCGATGAGACTTTGCTCGGCTGGAGGTCAATCAATGGGTTAGAATGGAATAAAAACAATGAATGAAAAGAAGCGCCATGAATAGAATACAAGTTGGCAGCATGCTCCTGTGTATGCTGCTGTCGGTAAGGGTAAATGCTCAAACCGACTTTGATTACGCGAAGGCCTTGGCCAATGTGGATGTGTTTCTTGAGCACTTCCGCGATTACAGTGATTTTCGTGAACCGCTGAAAGATGAGGTCTCAGGCACTGCGCGTGATCAATTCAAGAGTTTGTTTAAGCCAGGGGTTTACATCCTGGATTTGTACAATCCGCCGCGTATGGATCAGAATGGTCAGTACATGCCCATTCTCCCGTTCACGCAAAAGAGCCAGCCAAAAATTCGCACCATAGATGAATTCGCTGAAGACGTGACGCGATTCTGTAATCGTGGAATCAGCGTGAAGATTACCGGAATCAATGCCGACTATAGTCAACTTCGCGCAGGTAAGGTGAAAATGTATATTCAGCGTGAAGGTTACGTTCGCGATTTTCAAGATTGGCGTTACACCGTGCTCGAGGAATTAGAGCTCGAGTTGGAATGGAATGAGGCCACCAGCAGCTATTGGATTGCGTCCATGGAAGTGCAGGATAACTATGTGGTGAAATGTTCGAATTGCGAGGATCGCTTTGCCGCGCGCGTCGATCCTGCCGACGACCCCAAGAAGCCTCTGAAGCTATGGGCATCCATTCAAGGCAATGTCGGTATGGCACAGGTGAGCACGACTCAAGTGCAGGCCAATCAGCTCAATACCGACATCTATCAGGATGTTGTGTTGAACGAGACGAAGCTTGGCGCCATGACTTCCTCCGGACTTAAACCTGCGTGGGGCATAGAAGGTAGCGCACAACTCATGAAAGGCTACAAGCATCAATGGGGCGTATCGCTGGGATTGGGCATAATGAGCACTGCTGCGGAGTTTGTGCAGGATCCGTCAACCATTGTCTATCAATCAACGGATGCGTTTGGAAATTCCTACAATCGTCAGGTGAAACTGGAAGGTACCACGATTAATGCTAACCTATTGACACTGCAAGTACCACTGCAGTTTCATTACACGCGCCGCATCAGCAAGAAACTAAAGTTGCATGGGGCGTTAGGAGGTTATATTGCCTTTGCCGGCACCTTAAAAACGGAGCAGAGCGCGCTGGCTGATTACGAGGCATTGCTCAAGTTTCAAGCGATTTCGGAGTCCGAGGTCATCAGCGTGTTTGAAGCCAATGGCGAATATGATGTTGAGTTGACGGAGAGTACGCTCACCGGCGAACAGCGCAACAATAGTGCTGCACTCGGTGTGTATGATATTGACTTCGACAGCGAGCTCAGTGGAAAATCCAAAGTGAAGACTTCATTGGGGTATGGCGTGATTGCGCGCTTGGGCGCCGGTTGGATGATTAACAGTAACACGGAAGCGTTGGTTTCCGTTGGCGCTATGACCGGCGTTCAAAGTTGGGACGCAGAAAAGCTTACCCTTGCCGATCGCACCAACGATGTTCAATCGTTGGGATCATCCCTAACTGCCGCGGGAGAATGGAAATCCTTTCATATTCTTGTCAATGGTGGAGTGAGATTCTATTTAAGTTCGTTCAATAAAAATCCTCTAAATCGGTAATTTGTATGTCTAGACCTATTCGAAAAAAAGGACCCGACAAGGTGTTCATTTTTGGGGGAGCCCTGGTGCTTCTGATTATTTCCATTTATCTCTTGATTAAGTTTTTGTCGGCCCCTGAATGTGCCGCCGGCTTTCATTTTCATGAGAAAGAGAATGGCAACATTGAGCCCGGACGGGTAGTTGTTTTCACCGATACCACACCCGGCGAGATTGAAAGTCGTTTGTGGGATTTTGGTGATGGTTCATCCTCTAATGAGCAGGTGCCGGAACACATCTACAATCAAGAGGGCACCTACGTCGTGGTGCTCACCATCAATAAAACGTGCAGCGTCAGCGATACGGTAGTGGTGATGCCGGCCACAGAAGAGTTTTTGCAGGAAACGGTTTACCCATTGGCCATCATTGATGGACCGACTGAGGCCTTTGTGGGTGATCCTGTTCAGTTTTATGATCGCACACCCAATTCGATAGAACGTCAATGGAACTTCGCGGATACCGATGATATCATCTACGAAAAAGATCCCGTGCACACCTTCACGGTGGCTATGGAATACACCGTGACTCTGGATATCAAGGAGCACGAACAAGCCCGGCACAAGATCGTGGTGAGACGCAAAAAGGCAGATACGCCACGTGTGGAAGAGCCCAAGAAAGGAGGAGGTGGTGGTCCACCACCGCCACCACCACCACCACCGGCGCCTGTCTTAAAAGAAGCCGACTTCAAAGCAGCTATCAAGGCTCAGTGCGGCGGAGGTTCGCTGGCCATCAAGAAGATTGGTTCGTTCTTCGGCGGGACCTTCAATATTCCGCTGTCGGAGCCGACAGGGAAAATTGGAAAGCTAAAAGGGTTAATCGATTTGATGACCATCAATGGAGATTGTAACTACCTCGATGGCTACAAAGTGGCGTTTGATAAAGATGCCGATGGAATTATTACACGCGTTGTACTCAAAAAATAATTTTAGCTATGACTAAGGCCCTTTTCTGTTTTTTACTCGGCATCACGGTGATGTGCGGGCTGCGCGCGCAACAAGCGTTACATTTTGTTTATGTTGATGCCAGTCAGCCGCTGGTGAATGAGGATTTCTTCTCAGACAATGAGATCAGCAGTGTGCTGGAGTTTGTCGGTATGCATAATCAGGCCATGGTGTATTATTGTGATGGAGCTTCGAGCCGTATGTTTCGCGGGAATGATGCACAGGCGCAATTATCGGATGCGATTTACGCGCAAATTCCGCCTCAGCCCGATATGCGAACCGATAGAAAGAAGATTCGAGATTATCTGTTCAATGCGCTGGATGAATTTTCGGGCGAAGTGCATCTGTATTTCTACTACACCGATAAGCAGGTGAAGGATGTGCTTGCCGGAAATAACTACATGGCGAAGTTGCTGCCGCGCGAATTGTTTGCAGTCGGAGGCACTTCTATTTCCAGCATGTTTGTGCACCTGTATTACAGCGATCGACCCGGTAAAATTGACAAGGAGCAGGTACTCGCCAATCTTTCGTTCTATAATACCGAGTTTCCTCCCGCTATCGAATTTCAAATCACTGAATTGAATTAAGTATGAAAAGAATTTTCTGGGGAACAGTGTTGTTCCTGACAAGTTTTGCCGCTATGGCTCAGGGAACAAAAGATAAGAAGTATGTTATCCAGCCATCGGAGTATCTCAAGCGACCCCATGTGGAATTGCCCAAAGGTGTCCTGCGCGTGGAATCGGGTATTCAAACCCTGTGGAAGGTCTACAGTGACCGCGATAATAATCCGACCTATGCCGATCCAAAGGATGGTGCTGCGACCAAGAGCTCGTTGACCTTCGGACAAGCATTTGTGGTGTGGGATGAGACCGATGACTGGGTTCGAATTTGTGAGTATCAAAGCAATTCAATTGATCGGGCGAAGCGCGTTTTCAACCAAGATGTGAAGGATTATGGATGGATTAGAAAGAGCAAATTATTGCTTTGGGAGCGGGCGAAGATTAATCCGAAAACAGGATTTACCATGAAGTGTATGGCCATCAATAAGTTTGAAACCTTCAAGGCAAATCTGGTGGCTTACGCCAAGGATGATAAACTCGATTTATACAACCAGCCCAATAAAACGGCACCCCGCAATGGGAATGATGCCCGTCTGATGACCTTTTTGTTCATTTTCGATGAAGAGGGTGATTATTACTTGATCGGCAAGACTGATCACGTTTCACCGATAACGGTGGGTGATGGATTGTTGGGGTGGGTGCACAAGGATGTGATTCAAGTATGGGATCAACGTATGGCGCTCGAGCCTAATGGCACTCAGGGTTGTCTGTTGTATCGGGAAAAGAACAATCTACCCGTTATGTTTTTCGAAACAGAGAAAGAGGCAATGAGTTTTGCCATGAATGATAAGACGGCAACGAAACTGGTGGAATTGCCATATTCGGATTCTTACAAAAAGATGAAGGCGTATGAGTACCGGTTCCCCATTCTGGAAGAAGCCAAAGTGGGAGCGAAAGTGTTTAAAACAGGGGTGATTTCAAAGGTATATGACGATCAGGGGCAGGAGGTCTTTGATGTCGACGAGCAGTATGCTATCTTGGAGGGGGCTGAGAAATTGAGAACAGCCAAGGCGGGCATCAACATCCTGTTTGTCATCGACGGAAATCCTGTCCAGAAGGGTTATATTCAAGATGTAGTAGATGCGGTAAAACAAACACAGGAGGAATTGTCATTGGACAATACCGACGGCGACTATAAGTTTGAGTATGGCGCGGTAGTGTATCGAAATGAGAGCGAGCGCGGGTGTGGAAATGTCATACAGAAGAAGCCCTTGACCGAAAGGGCCGGCGACGTGGTTAAATTTCTGGAGGGGGAACTTCAGCGCGAGACTTGCGGTTCAAATCCCGAGTTTGCCTCGCTGCATGACGGACTCGATGCTGCATTGAAGGTGTTTTCTTCTTACGGTCAAATGAAGGGCACAAACGTTATTGTTCTGATTGGCGCGCAAGGCGATAATCCGGCTGTAATGGATACCAAATTACCGAAGTTGATAACCCGCATGGCTGAGGCCCGTGTCGGTTTTATGAGTATTCAGACCAAGACGTTCGAAGCAGATGAAGCGTATGCCTATTTCGGAAGTCAGGTCGGTAAAATTGCCCGTGAGTATCAGAGCGAGATGCGAACGCTCTATGAAGACTTCTCTACTAAAACCGGTAAGATTCAGTTTGAATTTCGTGAAACAGGTGGTGGGAATATTCTGGAACTCAACTTCCCGGAACAGGCCGCCATGCCTTGCTTTGCGGACTTTCCGGAGCCGGGAAAATCAATTGATCCTAAACGCTTAACGAAATTGATTAAGCGCAGTATTATCCAAACAGCTCAAGATCAACAACAAATTTTTGCCCTTGCAGACGTCAAGTTTAAGGGCGTAGGAGAACGTCGAGAGCCCAACGAAGCATTCATGAATTATGTTTCCCAGATTGATTTACCGGGATACACACCCGAGCAGCGACGGGAAGCGTTGCGCAAGATTTCGGATAAAAACATCCAGTTCTTTCTCGAGGGCTATGCGCCGCTTCATCGTGAAGGCATGAATAACTGTGATTACTTTGAGTTTGTCATTTTGCTTGAGGATAGTGAATTGAATGAATTGATAGACAAATTTGCCGATTTCAAATCCGAGGATAATTTCGAGAGTTCCAAGAAGGTCATCATCGATGCGTATAAATCGCAAGTGTATGCGGTGCTTGGTCCTTCTGAGGTAAAGGACGCCTTGAAGAATAAGTCGCTTTACGAGTTGAATCAGTTGCTCTTTGGTTGTCCGGGTCCAACGAGGGACAGGGTCAACTCCATGCGAATGGAGGAGCTGGAAGATTTAGAAGACGCCAATGATTTGGCTCGTATTAGTGAGAGCTTTCAGCGTTCGGAAGAGGCATTGAGAGGTTACAGGGAAGACATCAACAACGCTTTTACCAGTAACGGACGACGCTACTATTGGGTACCGCAAAGTCTTATGCCAAACTAAGTATGATGAACGTTTCAATGCGCTATATTCTGATTTTATGTTGTCTTGTATCGCTGCACAGCCTTGTATGTGCTCAGCAGCGTACCACCGGTATGAAGGTGCTGGTGCCCCCTTCCGAATACAATAGTGGACCCTATAGGGTGTTGCCCAAGTTAGAACAACGTTCCGAGCGCACAATCAGAAAGTGGGTGGTATACAGTGATCGCGATGATAATTTCACCTACACGGAACCGGATCTGACCTCTGATCGCATCAATCGGTTGACCTATTTACAGTCGCTTTATGTGGTTGCAGAAACCGATAGCTTCGTGCAGGTAATTGCTTACGACCCGAGCGCAGAAGCCATCGACCATAATACGGGTATCATTAAAAAGGAACTTGAATCCTATGGATGGTTACCCAAGTCGAAAGCACTGCTATGGCTTTGTTCGATGGTTGACGAGAAGACGAAGTTTTCCCGTAAGTGTCTTGCCGTAAACAGTATTCAATCACTCGTTGATATTGAGTCACAAACGGCTAATGGCAAACTGGTGCCGTATACACAACCCGGCGGTAAACGGCCTTCTGAGTCGCGCGTGCTCCTCTACAACTTTGTGTTCGTATTTAAGGAGGAGGGCAATTACCTGTTGATCGGAAAGAAGATGCGAATGGCTGAGAGTTCTGTGCAGAACGATATCTTAGGTTGGGTGTCGAAAGACATTGTTCAAGCGTGGTCGCACCGCGTAGCATTGGAGCCTTTGCCCGGCGGTCCGGGTTCTGAACGTCAACGACAGAACACTCCTGCGCGACTATTCACACAGGAATCCGATGCGGCACACTACGCGCGAGGGGAGGAGTTTTCACCCTATAACGTGATTCCTTATGACGATAAATATGCGGAGACCATGAATCCGATTATTCCCCGTTTGCCTATTCTGAAAGAAGCTTCCAAAGACCCGCTGATTTATTACACAGGTACTGTCACTCCCGTATTCAACAGCAGCAATGACGAGGTCATGTCGGTGGAAGAACAATCCAAGGTGAACGAACAGTATGAAGTCATTCGCCGCAAGCGTTCGAATGTGAACATCGTGTTTGTGGTGGATGGATCGGAATACATGCGTCGGTATACAAGACCTATTTGCACCGCTATTCGTCGCGCGACCAATACCATGAAGTCGATGCAGTCAACAACGAATTTTGAATATGGTGCCGTGTTTTACCGCTCTGCAGCCGAGAAAGAATGCGGCTTGGATGAAATTCGACAAAAGGCGTTGACCAATGATGAGGAGGCTTTGATCAAGTTTTTGGGTAGAGAAGAAGTGCGCGATGATTGCGGATCATCAGGGGAGTATCGCTCCGTGCTAAAAGGGATTAAACGAGCGATTGATTTGCTCAGTAAAGAGGATTCAAAGAGCGAAACGAACATCATCATCTTGATTGGTGCGAGAGGAAATGATAACAAGGACTATGATCAAAAGGAACAATTAGCTGCTGAACTTGCTAAGATCAATTGCAGCCTGATGGCCTTTCAAGTGCAGTATTTGGAGTATGAAGAAAGTTTTGTGCGCTTTTCCGCCGGCGTGGATTTAGCTATCAAGCGGTCTGAGTCTCTGATTAGCGATGAACACCGCGATATCTGGCCCACTAAAACGGAGGCCGTATTCCAACCCAGAGAGGGGGGGACAATTCTGGAAATGCCATTCCCTCATGATGCTCCTGTTCCCGGATTGTTTATTAGCACAGATCCCGGTAACCCGATGGACCCTATGTTGCTGGAACGTGAAATTCGCAACATTATCATTGGTTGCATTGATAATAACGATCGTCTTTTTGCGAAGGGCGATGCGCATACGCGTGGCATGGGAAAGCGCGTAGTTATGGATGAAGCACTGCGCAATATGCTCGGTCAAATGAATGTCGATATTGATTTGTTGAAACTAGCCGCTGACGATAATATTCAGTTTTTCCGCCACGGTTATACTCCTATGAATCGCGTTGGAAGCAATGAAGATTTTTATGGATATGTACTCTTGCTATCAGATGCGGAGTTGAGAAAGTTGATTGGTGAATTGGAAACACTCGTTGGCGATGAGAGTTTGACCTTGTCGGAACGCAAAGACCATATCAAGTCTTCCTTCAAAGCACTGGCGAAGACCTATTTCGGATTCGGTGAGTCGAAATCGAAAGTGGATATCATGTCAATGGGTGAAGTACTCGACCGGTTGTATGGTGTTCCTGGGTACAAGCGCAGCGAGGTATTCAACGTCAATATCAATGACCTGGATAACCTTTCTGCAGCAGAGGTGGAGGAAATAAAAGATGAGTTCGACAGAAGGCTAAAGCTGATGGAAGAGTTCATGCACATGAATCACTTCGATAACTTCACTGAGGTATTTTACTGGTTACCTCAGCGCATTTTGCCATAGCCTAATTGCGAACTTACTTCACGATCACCA
>Ga0315904_10001787_pt1 | contig 33991 bp, 22 predicted proteins | sample LakEriMetagenome_6_FD_203529 | JGI IMG/M metagenome (GOLD analysis project Ga0315904, IMG submission 203529) | Freshwater fungal communities from buoy surface, Lake Erie, Ohio, United States - Buoy 12 MA120 | ecosystem: Environmental > Aquatic > Freshwater > Lake | place: USA: Lake Erie, Ohio...
ACGCGGGGGATTGAAAAGCAAATGGAAACAGGACGATTGGGAGATTGGCGGGTTGAACGCGGGGGAGATTGAGAGCGGACCCTTGCCTGCCCGGATGTCCCGTACCCGAAGAGACGGAGCTGCCGTTCTCTTCTGCTGCGATTCGGACGACGCGGGATGGAGACGTCGGGACCCTGCACACAAAGACCTTTCCCCACAATTCCCGTCTTCGCTGTCGTCCACCCTGTCTCTTGCGGCCGCCGACAGCCCCCCCAATCGTTCCAAGGGGATTTCCATTCCGACCCGCGGTTGCCACAGCGCAACGACGGCGATTCCTGTCTGGTCCAGATCATCGCGTGGCCCGGGTGAGGTGTGGTTTGGGCAGGCTGTGGGGCCCTGATTCGATACCCGCCTGAGTGACTCACTCAGTCCACCCCCCAACCGGAGCAGTCGCAGACCGATGGAGCGGCAATTCCGCGCATTGTTGCGCGCCGATTGTCCATCTGACCCGCAGTTCGTGCGGTCTGGCGTTCGCTGCCACGATCTGACTCATTTGAGCCTTGATTCAACAGCCTGTTCACCCTGTGACATGGCGCTTGGGGACTGACACAACGTAACCCGATACTTGAACAACGCCGCTCTCAAACCTAGGTTAAAACACTTCAGTCGGTCCAACCGTTACTGCTGTACAAAGACGGCGACTTGTCGGGCAAGGATTGGCCGATCGCGGCCCGCCTGTGCTGCAGATCCAAAAGACAGTGGGTCAGATGAAGACGACTTTGGGACGATTTGTTTTTTTGGTGGCTGGTGTGGCAATCGGATGCATTGCTGCGTCGCTCGTTCTTTACAACCGTAGTGGTAAGCAGCTCTTCAACCGGCTGGTTTATGGCAGGAAGACTGCGATGAAGGGATTCGACCAGTATTCCTTCGGGCACGACAGCCATTTGTCGGTCACAGAAATGAATGGAGTGACGTCGCGAAACGCTCCTGAATGGCTCGTGCGCCGCGGGCTGGAAGTCGAACGCGTGGCCAGCGGACTCCGCTATCCGATCAATATGGCCTTCGTCGACAAACCGGGCGACGATCCGGAATCGCCGCAGTTTTATGTGTGCGAACTCAATGGAGCGATCAGATATGTGACCAACAATCGATCGCTGAAAACCCTGACCGAGGGACTGCTCAACTTCACTCCAATCAGTGCGTCGAAAAGCAGCGAGACCGGCATCAGCGGGCTGACGACTGTCCCCGGTTCGCCCGACCTGATCATCAGCCGTGCTGCGATGGACAAGGCGTCAGGTCTTCTGGTCAATCAGATTGTGAGGCTCAAGTTGACTGCCAATGGGCGTCAACTCGAACGAGAGGAGATCCTTCGTGAACTTCCCGAGTACACTTCCCCCTCGAACCAGATCCAACAGGTGCTATTTGGTCCAGACGGAATGCTGTATGTGTCGGTTGGCGACGCCGAGAACCACCGGCTGAGTCTCGACCTGGAAAAGTTCGGGGGCAAGATTCTGCGGATGACTCCGGAGGGTGAGCCATGTGGTGACAATCCGTATTTCAACGCGGCACTTGGCGATGCCCCGAGTCAATTTGTGTTCGCCTCGGGGGTCCGAAATGTGTTCGATTTTGATTTCCACCCGACCACGGGCAGACTCTATGCAGTCGACAACGGCAAGAACATCGATCGGCTGTTCCCCATCCTTCCTGGTGCTCGCTACGGATGGAACGGCGATTTCCAGAGCACCCGGATGAATGGGCTCTGGACCTGGGGCCCGGTCAGGAACGCGGCCCCCGTAGGGATCGCAATCTTGAAAAAGCCCGTTTTGGGGAGCGAGACCGCGCTTCGGTGCTACGTTGCCTGCTACGGTCCTCCGGGAGTGTTGGGAAAAACCATTGGCAAGTCCATCATGGAGTTCGTGCTCGACCCGACGACCGGCCTGCTCAAAACCACTCCGGTGGACATTCTGCGGTATCAGGGCACCAAACAGGCGACTGTACTGGGACTGGCCGAGGGACCCGATGGACTCTACTTCACCGACTTCTTCGGTGAAGCTGACGGAACGCCGGATTCTGCCGTGGCATCCATCTGGAGAGTGTTCCACTCAGACTCAACTCTCTATCTGGAAGCAGCAGCATCTGAAGATCTGGAGAATCTCAAACCGCATCAGCGCGGCGAACGGGTTTTCTTCCGCTTTTGCACGCAGTGTCACACGATGGATGGATTTGGTGGCAACGAGGGGCCCAACCTGACTCACGCAGGCATCGAGTTGGATCGTCGCCTGTCATCAGTCGGTTACGCAGCGACAGTCCGTGAACTGATGACATCGGAACATGAATTCCGCGTGAATCAGCGGCCACGCCTGAAAGCCGTTCTGGACGCGACGAAGGGGCCAGAACGATTTCGAGTCTGGCTGCGGCATCACATCGAGGAACCGCGATTTGACAACCCCTTCGCAAAGATGCCGTCATTCCTGAATTCGCTGTCGTCTGGGCAAATCGAGGACGTGATCGAATACCTGGCAACCCGAGCGGCCCAGGGCACTCCCCGGAATTGATCTAATCGCCCGGCGCGCATCCGAAGCTGAATTGAACAGGCCGTACTCGCAGTTTGGCAACTGCCGGTGACAGGCTGGAACCAGCATCATCGGGTCGACAGAAGAGCAGCTGGCCAGACTGTATGCCCAGGGGATGGCCAACCTGTCACTGCTGTCGGGTGCCACCATCTTTCCCTCGTTCTGGACACTGCAGCCGGACGGACACGTGCGGATTGAGATCCAGCCGGCGATTCGTCCCCCCACTCCCCCGGCCCCCGCGGGTTCACCCGAGCGCGATGCAAAAACCGGGGAACGGATCCATCGCTTTGCGACCGTGCACGAGGCCGAGATCAAAAAAAGGCCCGGCAACCAGTGCTGGACGCGCAACCCCGCGACCCGCCTCGCGACCCATGCGGGATCCCCGGACACACCGATTCTCTGAACCAGGTGGGGCCATCGATTGTTGTTCCACCGGAAGCCGATCCCTCAGTCACTTCCGGGAAGACTCTGACGCTCCTGTTCCTGCCTCGACCGAGTACAATTCCAAAGAGGCCAGACCGTCTCAGGGAGACGCGCGAAAGCGTTCCTCATCGTCCGTCCCGGCCTCATCCGATTCATTGGTGGCCCACCACAGGCAGCTCTGGAAAAACCATGACAGACTCCGTCGGCGTGTTCCTGGCCAAGGCGAACGACAATCTGATTTCCCACTGCACGTGCCGGCAGACGTGGATCGGCGCTCCAGCCCAAGTGGACTGCCCCTGGTGCGGCTGCGGCTGGCTGTTCATTTGCCCGCAGTGTCGGCGGGCATTCACGTTCGCCCGCGCCGAGCAGTGCGATCTGACGTGGGAGCAATTGGCCCACCGGGATCTCGACAGTATGGGTCGCAGGCAACCAACCCAGGAAGACATCGACGAATGGATTCGGTTTATGAAGTTGCTCACCCAAGACATTGAACCTGGAAAAGAGTACGTCTACATCGACGCCTGGGTCTTTCCGGTTGGCGAAGCCAACTTGCGATTTACGGGCATGCACGCCTGGCATGAACTGGCGGTGGTCCCGCAGGTTGCGGCCCTGGCGGACCGCAAGTCGCTCGAACAGACCCTGGCAAATCGACTCTACTGGGACGAGCGGAAACTTGATTCGCCGTGAGGGCGAACATGGCGGTCAAGCATTGCGACGGATCTGGCGGATTCTGCACGCGAAGACTTTTGCGATCGAAACAGCCCGCTGATCTCTAACTGACTGCATTGTTTGCGGAGACGGAAAGATAGTCGCTTGACTGACTAGTCGCTTAAGGCTATTATTTGGCCGATCTGATGATCAAATGACAAGGCCTCAAGAGATGCGGCACATGGAAGAAACTCCGTCAAAAGCTGAACGGCTGGCGGAGTTCTTCCGGCGACTCGGCGCAGCGAGCGCCGCTTCGTCAGGGGATGAGGCCTACCGATTGCTCTGCTCAACGCTCGACCAGGTTGAGGACGAGATGAGTGGTCTGCCAAACCAGCCTGAACGATGGCTAACCCTGGATCGGATGTTTCCTCCCCAATCCGATCGAATGTCGCGTGTTGAGGGGTGCGCCGTGACGCGTTTCGAGAACCTCCGGCACATCACCTATATCGCTGCGAATGGAGCGATCGAGATTCGGTCGAGACGGCGTCGGAACGGAGCAGCGGACGTTCATTTCTCAAAGGCCGGTTCGGATGGTCGAATGCTGATCGAGTTTTGTCCCAGGCTTGCCAACCGCAATCTCTAGTATCCCGGTCAGGAGCGCAGCCGCAATGAAGATCACGCCGATGTCACCCGTCGATCGACTGAGCCGACAACTGGAAATCGAATTCCCGGAAGCCGAGATTGAAACCCGGAAGTCGGACGATCCGCATGGCTTCCAGTTCCTGAACCTGGTGCTGGACGACTTCGAAGTCGGTGTCGAGTGGAAGCCGGAACTTGGATTTGGAATCTCTTCCTTCGGTGACGATTCCTCGCCGCAGGAGGGATTGTTCGCTGCTCCAAGCGAGTGGTACCACACGGAGCAGGCGGCGTTCCATCGTGTGGCGTCACTGGTTTTCGACCGACGCAGTACCCGGCCACGAGCAGCGACGATTTCTGACATCCGCCACGCTCGGGGGCTGTCTCAGGAGGTTTTGTCGGAACAGCTCCAGGTGCGGCAGGCGACTTATTCGAAACTGGAGCGGCGGGACGATGTGAAGGTCTCGTCCCTGCGGCGAGTCATTGAAGCCATGGGGGGAACACTGCGGATCCAGGCAGTTTTCAATGATTCGCAGGAAGTGAGGGAAATCACGTTCCCGGAATCGAAGCGCGATCTGCCGGAAGAGGATTGAGCCGTCTGTTCCTGGCGCCGTATTCCGTGGCCAGCCCAGAGTATGTCGCTTGAGGCGGGGATGCTTCCCGAGAAAGGGCTCGTGACGGGGGGAATCGGTGGCCAGTCGAACCCGGCGGGAATCGACTGGCCACTTTTCCCCTGGCTCCCCTCTGGTCAGTTGCCCCGCACGTCAAAGCAGACCAGGGTCTGCTGGTCACGGAGGTAGAGGCCGCCGTTGGAAACGACCGGGTACGGCCAGGCGTCGGTGCTGCTGCGGTCGGGTTGGGTCAGCTTGCTGATCTCGCGGTAGCCTTCAGGCGACGGCTCGACCAGGGCCACCTCGCCCCCCTTGTGACCGCGGACGTAGAGCTTGCCTCCGGCGGCACAGATCGACGCCGCCCCCAGAGCCCGTTCGGTCCAGAGGACCTTGCCCGTTTCAAAGTCGGCGCAGAACATCGCCTGACCGGTGGTGCCGTAGAGCTTGCCATCGAGCAGCACCGCCCCCCCCAGCCCCACCGCCAGCTTCTTGTCGAGATACAACTCACGGGCCGCGGCCCCGTCTCCCTCGGCCGCCACCTGGACGGTGCCACCCATTGTCCGGCCACCGGCCGAGAAGATGCGGTTGCCGGCGATCACCGGGGTGATGATGTTGGCCCCCGGGTCGATCGTCTTCTCGTAAACCCACAGGAACTTGCCATCCTTGGCTCGCACCCCCACCAGACCGCGCCGCACGCTGGTCACGTACTGCCGGTCGTCTCCCTTGCCGAGGACCATGATCGAGGCGTACTCGGCCGTTCCCCCTTCGGGAACCACCGCCTGCCAGAGGGTCGCGCCGGTCTTCTTGTTGAGAGCCGCGAGCGAGGCGGTCTCGCCACCAGGCGTGCACACCACGGCATCGCCATCGACCAGCACCGATTCGGTGTAGGCCCACAGCCCGGGCTTCCCCGCGAACTCGCTCATCAGGTTCCGCGACCAGACCGATTTGCCATCCTTCGCCTGCAGGCACGAGAGCTGGCCATCGGACGCGAGCACGTAGAGGTGGTCGCCGTCGACGGTGGGGGTGCTGCGGGTGCCGGGATACTGCGGTCCCTTGTTTTCTCCCACCTTGCCAATCTCGACCGACCAGAGCTGGTCGCCGGTCTTCTCATCGAGGGCGAGGGCAAATTCCTTCCCGTCGCGGGTGGTCTGCAGATAGACCCGACCCTGGGCGACCGAGGGAGACGAATACCCGGTCCCGAGGTCGGTCTTCTTCCAGCGGACCTTGGGGCCCCCTTCCGGCCACTTGGCGAGCAGGCCCGCCTCTTTCGAAACCCCTGTTCGGTCGACCCCCCGCCACTGGGGGGACTCTTCGCCGTGGGTGGCCGAGACCGACCCCACCAGGCTCAACGCCAAACCGCTCACCAGACACAAACCAAAACGCAACATCAGAAGTCCCTTTCCACAGGGGAGAGTTCGAGCCGGGTTGGGGTGAAGAGAGGTCTTCGCCCACCCTGTTCCCCAGTCTGCGCGCGGCGCTCGGTCTTGGCAACCGAGGAAGTCTGCTTCCGGACCACAGGCCAGACCCCGCCCCCCGTGGGGGAATGACCGGCGGTTGGTGCGCGGTTCTGGCCAACACACGAGAGTTCGCGACACGGCTCGCCGTCGGCGCGCGATCGGCTGTTCCCTGTGGGAGACCCGTGGGTACGGCCGGGGCTGAAGGGGGGGTCAGCCGATGTAGCGCTCGAGAAACAGCCGGCGGTATTCGAGGGGCGTCTTGTCGAACTGCCGGGCGAATTCGCGTTGTTCGAGCGCCCCATGCTGGAAGCGCCGCTTGGGGAAGACCGGCATCGCAAGCCCGGTGACCGCCTCGACCCCCGCCCGGACGACCGCCCCCTTGAGGGCGTAGAGCCGGTCGTGGCTCCAGTCGGTCAGTTCGATGAAGGGAATGCCCTCGGCCACGTCGATCACGTTCGGCAGGGCGTAGGGACTGAAACCCTCGAAGCCCAGCACGCGGGCCGGGGCCGAGGTCCGCACATGCCCGCGCGACTGACCTCCCGAGTACGTCAGCGAATGCTTGATGGCCCCCACGCCCCATCCTTCCTGGTAGAGCATGGTGTTGTTCAGCACGCTGCGGATGGTCAGTTCGGGATTTTCCTCGATGGGATAATCCTTCAGGTTTTCGTCTCCTCCGTCGCCATCGACCAGATATTTCCAGTCGGGATACCGCTGGCGGATTCCCTGGCAGAGAGCGAGGGCGACGGCGGCCGACTGCACATCGAGCGGCTTGTAATCTTCGATCACCCGGATGGTCTCGCGCAGATCAATCGCGCTGGCGGGCACGTCGATGGTCTCGAGGAACAGACCCAGGTCGAGCGCTTCGAGGAACTCGCGGGCCTGGGCTGCGTCGGCTCCCTGGCCGTCGACCGTGAGGGTGAACGCCTTGAGCCGGGCCGGGTTGTCGCCCCGCTTCAGCAGCCGGTCGTAGAGGACGAGGAAGACCGACCCACTGTCGATGCCTCCCGAGAAGAGCACCCCCAGCGGAGCCTGGCGGTCGATGCGGTCGAGCCAGCGGTCGAGCTCGTGGGCCAGAGCGCCGATGTAGGCCTGGCCGATGGCGTTGACGTCGGCGGGCAGACGGTTGCGCTGCGGGGTGAAGAACCGGGTGTAGGTCGGATTGGGATCGGGACATCCCACCAGGGCCACCTCGGTGAGGTGATGGGCGGGAACCATGCGGGTGTACGACGGATGGAACTGCCCCGCGAGCCCTTCTTTCTCGAGAAACGCGTGGATCTCGTCGATCCGCTCGGCGGTGATCAGGCAGGGACCGTCGGCCCGCTTGGCGATGAAGTACCGCAGGGGTCGGCCGATCGACCGGGCCATCCGCACGATGCGTCCCGTCTTGTACACAAAGGCGAACTGCCCATCGATCTCCCGCACCCGGGCGGGGTCTCCCGAAGCGACCCGCTCCAGCGCCTCGGCCGGAGTCATGTTCAAGATCACATTGGCGGCTGGATCGACCAGGTCCACCAGACGCTCAATCGTGGCGACGTTGTGCATGAAGGTCACGCCTGCAGAAGAAGAGAACGCGAGAAGTTGGGCCGCACGATCCCGCGACGGGATCATTCGCCCCAACCTCCGGAAGAGCCGGAACAGTCACCCGGACGCCAGCCCTCGACAACGGCGGCGTCCAACGGGCGATTCCCCGAAGGAGAGCATTCAGATTGATCTTCCCACCGGGCAGCGTCAAGCACGCCGGGTGCGCGGGCGCAGCCAGGCGATCACCCCGCCCGCCATCGCGACCAGGAACCAGCGGGTTCCCGTTTCCTGCCGGTGGACATACTGGATAACCGGCGGACGCTCGAAGCTCGATTGGTCTTCCGACCTGACGAACAGCAGGTCGTCCGTGCCGGGCCGGGGGGACGCGCGGTCTTCAAACTCGGTCAGCCGCCACGGTCCCGTCCGCAGCTCTCCCGGCAGCTTGAGATGCGCGAGCCACTGCGCCTGTTCCCCCTCGGTCAGCTCCCGCGACCAGACGTGCGTCCCAGGCCAGGGGTGCCGCTCGGCCCCAATGTGCCCCTGCACCCGTTCCTGGCCGAGAAAATAGACCCGCAGCAGGCGCTCGGGGAGCATTCCCAGGCGGGCCCGCTCGGCCACCTCGGCCGGGGGGGCCGGCTCGCGATACGGATAAAACGGCTGGTCGGTTGCGAACGACAGGCAGACCGCCCGCGACTGCAGGTCGCCCGCCACTCCCTCGTCGCGCGAAAACCGGAACGCCGTAATCTTCCAACCCCGCTCCACATACGGGGTCATCCAGGTGGTGAGGCTGTCATCGACGTTGTACTCGTGCTCTTTGAGCCACTCGGCAATCGCCCCGGCCTCGTCGGCCGAGAGAACAACCACATCCTGCCCGGCGATGGTCTGTTCGGCATGCACGGTCACCGCCGGGGCCATGGGCAGGGGAGCATCCACCATGTTGCGGGTGGCTTCGAACCCGGCGGAAGGGAGGCAGCCACAGCCCCCAGCCGGTGCACTCTTCGGCCGCGGCTGCCGGATCACCTTGGGGGCGGTGAGGGTCTTGAGATCGCGGAACAAGCGGGTGTCGACTTCCGAGAACTCCGGTACGGTTGGGGTCGGCACCAAGAAGCCAAAGTCGCGCGACGACGTGGCGAAGATTCCCTGGCGGATGAAATGTTCGACCTTGTGCTCGGCATCCCAGAGGATCACCGCCGTCTCTTGGGCGATCTGGACCGAATCGCCAGGCCGGGGGGCGACGTAGCAACTCCAGCCGACCGAACCCGCGACAGCGGCGATCAGCAGTCCGGCGGCGACAGTACGGTTCCAGCGAGTCCAACGGGGCATGATCCGGCTCTTTCCAGGACTGAAGGGAGTTCAGCGGGAAACACTCACCGACGTAAGACGCGGGGACCACACGGAAAGTTCCCGGAAGTGTGGTCGAATGGGCCACCCGTCGGGAGGCTGGCCCCGCCCCCCATCGCGGCGGACTCATTCATTCCCCCGCCCCCCGCTTGCGGCGGAATTGGGGGCTGACCACAATGCGTTCGATCTGCGTGCGGAAGGTCAAAGGCTGGCCATCCTTCTCGCGGCCCAGTTCCTCCAGCAGCGGTTCATCCGACAGCAAGGGGCTGCGGCCGAGAGCATATGCCAGCAGCCGGCGGTTGAAGCTGGCGACAAAGTCGCGCCGGCGTTCGGTCTCGAGGTAGGCTCGCAGCCCCGCGACCCCCTCCCGCTCGTGGCCATCAGGAAACTCGACCCGCGTCTGCACGGGCCGCCCCGCAAGGTCTTGCCGACGGTGTTCCCCCACCGGGCCATACCCCTCGAAGACCACACCGAGGGCGTCGAAACGCTGATGACACCCCGCGCACGCCCGATGCTCGCGGTGCCGGGCCAGCAGTTGCGGAATGGTCAACTCGCCGGTGGCCTGCTCATCGCGCGGCAGCTCGGGGACCACGGGAGGCGGGGGAGGAATCTGCTCTCCCAGCAACCGGCGCACCACCCAGTATCCCCGCTTGACCGGGCTGGTGCGCAAGCCGGGAGAGTTGGCGGTAAGGAAGACCCCCATCGTCAGCAGGCCGCCGCGGTTCCAGGGGGTGGCGTCGGGTATCTCCACCCAGGCGTCGGCAGGTCCGGGGTGCGGTATGTTGTAATGTTTCGCCAACAGGCCATTCACCACGGTCCGCCGGCTGGTCAGGCATTCCTCCAGCGGGCGGTCGTGCTGCAGCAGATCGAGCAGAAACCGCCGGGGCTCCTCGAACATCGCCTGCCGCAGTTCGCTGGTGAAGCCGGGGAACCGCTCGCGGTCGACCGCGTTGTGCTCTTCAAACCGCCGGAAGTCGAGCCACTGCCCGCCAAACTCGGTCACAAGAGACAGCACCCGCGGGTCGGCCAACATCCGGGTGACTTGCCCGGAGAGTCCGGCGTCGGTCCGCAGTTCGGCCCGTTCGGCGGCCGCACGCAGCTCGGCATCGGGGAGCGAGCTCCAGAGGAAGTAGCTCAGCCGGCTGGCCAGCTCGAGGTCGGTGAGATCACGGGGGGTGGTTCCCTGGGCTGCCTGGTCGTAGCGGTAGTAGAACTGCGGGGCCAGCAAGACCGCCGCCACACTGTCGCGAATGGCGTCTTCGTGCGGCAGGTTCTCGGTCGTCCGCAGGCGGTGGTAGAAGTCGCGCAGCTCCTGCGATTCCTGAGCGGTCAACGGCCGCCGCCAGGCTCGGCCGGCAAACTGCAGCAGAGACTCAAGGTGCCGGGGTTCGGCCTCCAGCCGGGCCTGCTCGATCGCCCGCAACCGGCGATCCATCGACTGGTAGTAGTCTTCGATCGCCTGGAGCGCGGTGGTGTCGTCGGTCTTCTGGCGGGCCCGTTCGAGGTACAGTTTCGCCAGCCGCTGCAGCTTGGCAGACGAACTGCAGTCGCGGTCTTCCGACCGGGCGAAGTCGAATTCGGCCTCGCGGATCACCTGCGGGGGCTCGGCCCGTTCGAAGAAGATGTAATCCTGGTATTGCCGCTGCAGCACATCGGTGATGAACTCGAGCTCGGTCCACAGCCGGTCGAGCTCGGCGGTCTGGATCTCATCGAGAATCAACTCGCGCAGCGGCTGGTCATCGCGGAAGAACCCCTGCATGAGATGAAAGCCCGCCGTCAAGAGCCGTCCCTGTCCCGCCCCCTTGGGATCAAAGTACGGACCCCGGTCATCGACGAAAAACGCATCAGGGAAGAGACTGCAGAATTCCCGCAGGGCGGCAGTCTGGCGATCCACCGAATCGGCCTGCTGCGCGTCGACTGCCAGCAGGCCAGCCAGACTTTGAGCCTGATCGGGAAGTTTTGCCTGGAGTTTCGGCAGATCGTCGACGGCACTCCCGACGTACTCGCGGTGACGGGCGGCGAGTTGCTGGTTCCGCCACAACACAAACGGCTGGGTCCCGTCCGAGATCCCCTTGACCTTCAACCGGGGAACATCCACCTTCAGCAGCTCGCGCCAGCTCTTGACGAGGTCGCGGAGCGCGGTTGCACCGGCCACCGGGCCCGGGTCGTCAGCCGACGCGGGGGGCGGAAACTGCCGCCACAACTGACGGACGACGGCCAGCGGGCCCGTCTCGTCGGCCGCCCCGTCGCGCATCAGCACCGGGACGACCTGTGCGAGATACCGGGGGGAGACCTGTGTCTGCCGGGCGACCTGGTCGAGCGTGGCTTCGGGTTGACCCAGCGCGGCCCGGTGTTGCCAGCGCCAGGCGGCGAGGAAGTCGTCGCGCAGGTCGACCGGCTGACTGCGGTAGAAGGCGATCACCCGCTGCACGCAGTACTTGTCGCGGTCGGTGTCGGTGGCCACGGGGTGCGGGGCGAATCGCAGACCATCGGGGGCGAGGACCACATGGTCGGCCACCTGCCGCATGGCGTCGAGATATTTGCGGAACAGCGCCGGCGACATCCGCAGCGATTCCCCCGAGTTGTCGAACCCCGCCTCATTCGCCGGGTCGACGGGAAACTCGCGCGACGGCCGCAGCGGGAACCCGGTGAGATCGCGAATGGTGGCGTCGAGTTCGGCATTGCTGAGCCGGCGGGCGGGAACGGGACCGGGGTCGCCCGCGTTCCGCTGCGATTCAAACCGCCGCCAGGCGCGAATCCAGTCGGCCACCGCGCGCGACTGCTCTTCTGTGGGCTGCTGCGGGGCGTCGGCGGGAGGCATGTCGCCCGCTTCGAGCCGTTCCAGCACGGTGCCCCAGTTCTGGGGCTGGCGGGCGAGGCTGTCGAGGTCGGCAAACAGGTCGAGCCGCAGTTGCGCCGCCGGTTTTTCTTCCCCATGGCAGCCGGTGCAGTACCGCGTCACAAAGGGGTGCACGGTCTGGGTGAATTGCTCCTGCAGCCCGGCCGCCGTCGGCTCGGCGGGCTGGGCGAACACAGGCCACGCCGCCAGGGCGAAAGCCAGCACACCAACGGAACGCACCAACACAGACATCGAGGAAACTCACAGGGGAGGGAGGTCGACTTCCGCCGCGTCGGCCGTCCGCGGGTTGCGGATCCAGCGGGCGTGCAGCACGGGGTCGTGGGGAAACCGCCAGCCGATGATCTCCACCGGTTCTTCGGGCGGGGCCAGCTCGGCCAGAGGATCGGCGGGAGAGGGGGGAAACCGCACTTCGGTCCCCTCGTCGAGCCGCATTCCCAGAATCATCCCCGCTGGACACCGCCGCCACTGCAGCACCCGGCCCCGCACGACCGCCGCTGCGGCTCCCGCCGGGATCTCGGCCGGTGGCAGCCGACCGGTAGCCTCCGCAGCCGAGACAGGCCAAGAGGCCGCAGCCGACATGCCGGAGACTCGTTCCGCCTCAGCCACGCGAAATCGCATGACTGGCCCTTTCTCTGCCAGATCACCCGCCAGCAGGCCGATTCCCGCGGTCATCAGGCAGAGCAGGCAGGCGAGCGCGAGGCGGGACATGCGGCACAATCGGGGGAGTGATCGGGACGAGGGGGAACAGACGGTGTGTGGTCAGGCGAGGATTTCATGGACAATGCGCGCGGGTTCGACCCCGGTCAGCCGGAAGTCGAGCCCCTGGGCCCGCACGGTCAGCCGGTTGTGGTCGAGTCCCAGCAGGTGCAGCATGGTCGCATGCAGGTCGTGGACGTGCACCGGGTTTTCGACGGCGTGATAGCCCAGGTCATCGGTGGCACCGTAGGTGATGCCCCCCTTCACCCCACCTCCCGCCAGCCACATCGAGAACGAACGCATGTGGTGATCGCGTCCGGCCTCGGCCCCCTTCCCCTGGAACATGGGGGTCCGCCCGAACTCACCCCCCCAGATGATCAGCGTGTCGTCGAACAACCCGCGCTGCTTGAGGTCCTGAATGAGGGCGTAGGTGGGGCGATCGGTCAGCCCGCAGGTGGTGTGCATGTACTTCACCAGATCGCCGTGATGGTCCCACCCCCGGTGGTAAAGCTGGATGAACCGCACACCCCGTTCGGCCATCCGCCGGGCAATGAGGCAGTTGCGGGCGAAGCTCGACCCGCGCAGTTGCCCTTCGTCCAGCCCGTAAGACTCCAGCACGTGGCGGGGTTCCTGCGCCAGATCGAGCAGTTCGGGAATGCCGGTCTGCATGCGGAAGGCGAGTTCGTACTGGTCGATGCGGGTTTCGAGTTCGGGATGGGGGGAACGCTGCAATTGTTCGGCATTGAGCCGGCGGAGGGTGTCGAGCGCCCGCCGCTGCTGGGCCATTGAGAGGCCCGGGGGGTTCTGTGCGTAATGGACCGCCTCCCCCTGCTGCTGGAACTGCACCCCCTGGACGCGTCCGGGGAGGAAGCCGGCCCCCCACTGGCGGGAGGAAATCGGCTGGGGATTACGCCCCCCCTCGCTGGTCATGACGACGAAGCCCGGCAGATCGCTCGACTCGCTCCCCAGGCCGTAGGTCACCCAGGCCCCCATGCTGGGGCGGCCCGAGATCGACGTGCCGGTGTTCATGACCGTATGGGCCGGATCGTGATTGATCTGGTCGGTGTGCATCGAGCGGATGATCGCCAGATCGTCGGCCAGCTTGCTGGTCCAGGGGAGAAGACTGGCGATCTCCTGCCCCGACTGGCCATGTCTGGCGAATGGGAACTGCCCCCCCAGCACCTTCAGTTGTTGACCCTGCAGTTGGGCAATGGGCTGCCCCTTGGTGTACGACTCGGGCATCGGCTGCCCGTCGAGTTCGTTCAGCTTGGGTTTGTGATCGAACGTCTCGAACTGCGACGGCCCCCCCGACATGTAGAGAAAGATCACCCGTTTGACGCGGGGGGGAAAATGCGGCCCGACCGGCAACCCCCCCGGGGCCGGGCCCGCCGCGCGCACGGGGGTATCGCGGTCGAGCAGCGTCGACAGGGCGACACTCCCCAACCCCAGGGCGGTCTGTGAGAGAAACGTGCGGCGCAGCAGTGTCATGAGAGACCCCACTCGAACCCATCGGGCGTGTCCGGAGAGCCTGCGGGGGATGGGTCAGCGCCCGCATCCACGTTGGCTTCGGCCATTGTGACAGCCCCACCCGGGCAGGGCCACACTGCGGGGTTGTTCCCGCCACACCCACGGACCTGGTCCTGACGGTTGGGACCCGGGGGGGCGACACGAAGATGACCGGTCACCGACTCAGTCTTCCGGAGCGGTGTCTGCGGGTTGTTCCTCTTCAGGGGCCGGCACCGACCGGGGGGGGGTGTCTCCCAACAGCGAGATTCCCCGCAGGCGGCGGCGTTGCCGGGGGGAGGCGGACGGGAGCTGTTGCCGGTACCACGCGTCGAACGCGGCGAGACGCCGGTCAATCTCCCGATCGAGCTGCGCCAGGCTGGCCCGGTTGCTGACAAACCGGAACGCCGCCCCCCAACCCCGGATCAACTGATCGATGCGGGCCATCAACTGGACAGAGCCCGCCTCGGTGCCCCGGCGGATGTCGCCCGTGGTCCACCGCGCGAGCTCGTCCCGGGCCAGAGCCAGTTGCCGGTCAAGCCGGTCGAGCAGGTGCCGGCGCGAACGCCGGCTGGGTGAGACACCCTGCGGATGCACCCGGCAGCCCAGAAAGTCGAACCCCCGCCCCGTCGGCACCAGCACCGACTTCCCGCTGCCATCTCCCGGGGCGTAGCAGGTCATTCCCAGCCCGGCCAGTTCCTCGCGGGCGATCTGGAACCCCTGTTCCACCAGTTCGGCCGTGGGGCCGAGGATCACGAAATCGTCGAGATACCGCAGGGTGACCAGGCCCCCCGCATTGAGACGGCGGTCGAAATGGCGCAGCGCGATATTTCCCGCCAGGACCGACAGCAGTGAGCCCTGCGCGACCCCCGCGGGCCCGAGGGGGAACAGGTCGAGCCAGGGGTGCAACCCGGCCGGGTTGGCCAGCTCGGTCTCGAGCCCCTGGCAGAGCAGATCAACGAGCCGAGGGTCGGCCACTTCCTGCCGCAGGAACGCCCCCACCTCGGCGCGGGGAATGTGCGGAAAGAAGTTTTTGACATCCGACGTGGCGGCGAACTGGCCAGTGGTCCGCAGGGAGTGCTGGAGCGCGGCAATCGCCTCGGGAACCCCCCGGCCCACATTCCCCGCAAAGCTGGTGGGGCAGTCGAACACGGTGGTCAGTTGGCCGAGGTGAGCGCGCAATCGCGGGTCGCGTGTCTGCAGCACTCCCAGCAAAGCCCGCTGTACGATGCGGTCGGCCACTCCGGGAACGGTGACCCCGCGGCGTGACCCGCCGCTTTTGCGCTTCACGTAGGCGAGCCGGGGGTGAAAACGAAACGTCCCCGACCGCAGTTCGTCGCGCAGGCGTTCGAGGTGGGCGATGGGGTGGCGGTCGAACGCGGCCAGGTCGTCGCGAAGGGCGGGCCAGGCGGTCTGCCGCAGGGAACGCCGCACCAGTCTCCACGACCGATGGAGGTGCTCGAGCGTGCAGAACGGGGTAAACAGGGGACCCATCACCACCACCATTCCAGAACCATCGCGGGCCCCCTTCGAAGCCGTCGGCCCGCGATTGTTAGGTACCGGCGTTTCCGGGAGCCCTACCGGTTCCGGGAGGAACCGCCGGGGACGATCCACGAAACCCGTCGCCACGCTCCGGGCACACGGGGTGCTGAAACGGGCGAAGACCGCGCCTGGGAAGAGGCGGGGCCAGCGTGGAACAGAAGGACCGCTCCACTCCCGGGGACCGCCGGCCTGGAGGGTGGAGTGGGGTGGACTGGAAGAACGCGGCTGGAAGGCCGCGACGGCACAGTCCCCGACACTCCACGGCCGGCAGACCCCCCGCACAGGCGCGACCGGTGGACCGGAACGCGGGCCCCGTGCGGAAGTGGTGCTGTCATAGCCGATCCCCCTTGGCAGGGGCAATCGCGCGGAATTCTCCCCCTCCTGCCGACCCGCCACATCCCATGCCCAGGCGCACCACACCTGTCCGTTTGTGAACAGACTCGTTTCCCTTGACGTCAGACGAGGGCTATACTTGGTGGTTCGACGGCTGTCGGCCTGCGACGTTTGTCTCTGGGTCGCGGAAGGCGGGTTGTCGACAGGCCCCTCTGCGGGTGAACTGGATCCTCTCTCTTGATTCTGGAAGTTCTTCCATGCGCCGTCTCGTCGCCCTGTGTGTGGCGTTGCTGTGGTGTGCCGGGCCCGTGTTTGGCCAGGCGAAAGGCCCCCTCGAAGCGGTCGGGACCGATGCGGCCGCCGTGCTGCGTCTGAAGAATCCCAAGGCCACGGTCGAGAAGCTGGCCGACCTGGTCGATGCCGCCAAGGAGGGATTCGGCGGGCAGGTACGGACCCAGGCGGGCATGCTGGGGCTGCTGATCTCGAACCCGACACTGGCCGGGGTCGACATGGAGCAGGACTGGTACGTTGCCGTCTACGTTCCCCAGGGAGCCGACAAGGCGACCGACGACCCTGAAGTGGTCTTCATCATCCCCGCGACCGACCTCAAGGTGATGAAAGAGGGGCTCGATTCGGAACTGAAATTTGAAGAGCATGGCAAATACGGCGTTTACACCCTGGGGAGCAAGGCGGCGAATGCCGTCCAGGCCCGCCTGAAGGGAACCGGCAAGTCGATCGCCACGCTGGCCGACAATGGCGCCAAGACGCTCTACGAAAAGGGAGACATCTCGCTCTTCCTGAATGTGCCCCTGTTGCGCACGGCCTATGCCGACGAGGTGGAGCAGTTCTTCCAGCAGGCGCGCGAAACCGTGGCCAACCTGCCCGAGGCTCCCGGCGGACCGCAGGGAATCGATCCCAAGCTGATCGGCGAGGTGGGGGGCGCGGTGCTGAAGGGACTGGAAGACGCCAAGGGAGATCTCACCGGCTGCACCATCGCCCTCAATGTCGCCAAAAATGGCATCCTGTTTGAAGACCTGCTGGGATTCACCGCGGGAAGTGCGGCGGACCGGTTCCTCGCCCGACACAAGCCTGCGGCGTTCGACAGCCTGGCGAAGTTCCCCGAAGAGCTGCAGGGCTACCTGGGGGTCAGTGTCGACTTCCCCGAGCTGACCACCCTGAGTGCCCGGTTGATGCAGGGAAACAATCGTGCCAATGCCGCCGCAAAAGAGGCGATGGACGCTCTGAGCAAGGTGAAGTCGGGACCCACCATGGGTTCGTTTGGGCTGGGGAGCATGACGGACGGGATCTTGCGGATGACGAGTCTGATGGAACTCGCCGACGTCGCTTCGCTGAAGACCGCCACCCGCAAAATGCAGCAGGCATTTCCCGAGGGGATCGAGATTGGCAACGGAATGAAGCAGAAGTACGACCTGACCGTCGATGGCGAAACCATCGGGGGTGAAAAGGCCGACGTGCTGAAGATGGAGATGGACATCGATCCGAACGATCCCCAGGGGGCCATGGCCGCCCAGATCATGGGAATCATGTACGGTCCCGAAGGCCTGATCACCCGGTCGGTCTTCCAGAAAGACCGCATGCTGACCACCACGGGCGGCGGCACCGAAGCCATGGAAGCCTTGCTGACCTCTCTCAAGGGAACCCCCCGCCCGGAAAACCCCGCCGGCAAAACCCGGGCGTACCTGGGCACTCAGGCAAATCTGCTGGGGTTGATGGACTTGCCTGGCACCGTGGCCAAGGCGCTGCGGATCGTGGGAGAAAGCGACATCGGCAAGATGTTCCTGCCCCTCGATGAAGAGACCCTCGAGTCGCTGGTGCTCCCCTCGAGCTACAGCGGCCTGTCGCTGGTGGCCGAACCGGCTGGCTTGCGAACCCGTACCGCCATGCCCGTTGAGCAGATTCGCGGGATCTTGACGCTGGTCGAGGTCTTCCAGAAGCTGCAAGGGGGCATGGGGGCCGGGGCGGGCGTGAACATTCAACTGGATAACTGATCTCTCAAAACCATGGCTGCTGAAGAAAAATTTGACGCCCGGCGGGAAACCCTCGTCAACGAAACGCGCACCCTCTTTGAACCGGGGCTCGCCGGCCTGAACGCCGCCGACAAGTCCTGGCTGGCCGAGGCGGTGCACCAGAGTCCCGAGAAGGCCGCCAAGATTGGCTACGAACGGTCGCACACCGGCTTCATCCGCGAGATCACGGTCACCGTGGCGGATGTCGAACGGTTGTACCGCGAGCGACAGACGGCCGGGGCCCACTAGGCCCACCAGGCCCGGTTGGCCGATGGAAGATCCCGGGTGGAGGCAACCCACCCGGGTGCGTCCGAACGTGACGAATTTGCCGCGCACCCCGGTCTGACCGGCGGGAGGCTTTGCCTCCCGCCAGTGAGGCCGGGGTGCCATCGCTCCCGCCTCCGGGTGAGGCGGGTTTGACGATCCCTCCTGGTGCCGATGTCTCTTGCCGTTGCTTCCTTCCATGCTGAAATCGCTCGACGCGAAACTGGCCGCGATTCATGCCGACCCCCACGGCTGTCGGGAGTTCATCCTGGCCGACGCCAAGGATGCCGACATGGCGTTTGGCGTGGCCGCTCCCGGACTGAGTCCCGAGCAGCATGCGGGTGAGCAGCGGTTCAAGACCCTCGCCGAGTACCGCGACCAGATCCGCCAGATCGTCCGGTCGGAACTGGTGGACATCATGCTGATGTCGGCCAGCACCAGTGAGCAACTGGCCCTGGTCGAGCGGCTGTTTGACAACTCGCCGGTCACCCCCGCCGCCCGGGCGAACGACACGACCGACATCCATGTGCTGCGTGGGGGGCGGGTGCATCTCGATGGCTCGTATCCGTTCCGGACGGCGTCGCTCGATCACATTCAGTGCGGCCGGCTCGACTGCCCTCCCGAGGAAAGGGGCCGGGGAGCGAACCTGGGCCTGTACTCGATTACCTTCAACAACGATCCTGAGCGCGACCGGGTGGCGCTGGAGCACTTCCGGGCGTTTCGGGAAGAGGCCGAGCGGAAGGGCTTTCACTACTTCCTCGAAGTGTTTGATCCGAATGTCGAAGGGGCGGTCCGTCCCGACCGGTTGGGGGGCTTCATCAATGATGCCATTTCGCGGACGCTGGCCGGTGTGGCCCGGGCGGGACGGCCGTTGTTTCTGAAGATCGTCTACCACGGCCCGCAGGCGATGGAGGAACTGGTCCGCTTCGACCCCCACCTGGTGGTGGGAATCCTCGGAGGTTCGGCCGGGACCACCCGCGACGCCTTCCAGTTGCTGCACGACGCGAAGAAGTACGGGGGGCGGGTGGCCCTGTTTGGAAGGAAGATCAACAATGCCGAGAACCAGCTGGCGTTCGTGAACTTCCTGCGGCTGATTGCCGACGGGCAGCTCGAGCCCGAAGAGGGGGTGCGGGCCTACCATGCGGTGCTGCAACGGCTGCAGATTCCTCCGCACCGGCCGCTGGAGACCGACCTGCGAATCACCGACGGCTCGATGAGCTACGCCGGGACAACCACGATCAGCCTGCCGCCTGCCGTGACCAGCACCCCGGCACTCACCACCCCGGCCGGCACAGTCCCCCCTGCTGAAGTCGCTGTTTCGTTGGCCTCCGCTCCCCCCCCAACCCCTGCGACAGCGGCCCCGGCTGCCGTCGACCGGTCTCCCGGCGGCAATCCTGACTTCGCCCGCATGACCCCCGCGGAACGGCTGGCCTATCACCAGCAGCGGCTCAACCGCATGCTGGGGCAGGGGTAAGCCCCTCCGACGAGACGACGAGGCCGAAACCTTGTCGCAACGTGGCTCCCTCAGCCAGCACGGTCTCCGAAACGGCTTCGGCTGATCTGGTTTGGGGTAACAGGCAACCGATCATGGCCTCCCCGGCCCCAAGACCTCGGTGACGGCGGCCGTTCACGACTGGCTGTCGTCGGATTCGGCGGATCCCGGTGAATGCAGCAATTGGCGCAGGCGGCGTTTGGCGGTGCGGCCCAACCGCAGTTCCGCGGGCGAGTTCGCAAATTGCACCACACACTCGTCGGTCGACAGGCGGATCACTTCGCTGATCTGGTTGAGATGCACGATCAGCGACCGGCTCAGCCGGACAAACCGGATCGGGTCGAGTTCCTCGGACCAGTCCCCCAGCAACCGGCGGACGAGGTGTGGTGATCTCGCGCCGCATTGCACGAGCGTGTAGTTCTCCCGCGCTTCAATCCAGGCAATCTCTTCGGGATCAAACAGGCGCGCCCCGTGCGAGGTCGGAACAATCAGGCGCGCCGGCCCGGCCGGACTTGAATCGAGCGGCGCCGGACACAGATCCGGGCAGATCCGGCCGATGGTCCGCGCCAGGCGCACGGCCGAAGCCGGCTTCAGCAGGTAGTCGCTCGCCCCCAGTTCAAACGCCTGGAGAGCGTGCTGATCGTGGGCCGTCACCAGGACCACCCGGAGCTGCAGGTTGGTTTCGGCCAGAAATTCGAGTCCCGACTGGCCCGGCATTTCGATGTCGAGAAACATCAGGTCGGGCTTGAGCTGGCGCACGAGTTGTTCCGCCTGAGCGGTGGTCGTGGCCATGCCCGCCACCTCGATGTGGGGATGTGCGGCCAGCAATTCAGCCAGCCAGCGGTTGGCCGAGTCTTCGTCATCCACCAGGATGGTCCGCACCCTCGGGAAACCCCGATTCATAATCGTTGCTCCGGGGACGTCTTGGAGGTCATCATGGAGAGAGGCAGGGTGACGCAGGCCTGGACGCCTGCCGCGGTCGTCTCACAGGTCAGCACCGCCTGTTCGAGGTGATACAGTTTGAGGCGTTCCCGCAGATTGGCCAGGCCGGTCCCGACGCGCCCCCGACTCCCCTCTTCGATCCAGGCCCCGGTATTGGTGACGATCACCTGCAGCATCCCGTCGACCACCCGGCAATCGACCGCGATCCGCAGGGGACGGGGACTGCTGACCGGGCCATGTTTCAACGCATTGTCGAGCAAGGGGGAGACAATCATCGGGGGAATGGGGACCGCGCGGGCCTCGGGGGTGCAGGCAATCGTGCATTCGAGGTTGGGGCCAAACCGCGCCCGCTGGACGTGCAGGTATTCCTCGAGCGCATCAATCTCCCGCCCGAGGGGTTCCAGCAGTCGCTGGCGACCGAGGCAGTAGCGCAGGTGTTCCGAGAGTCCGTTGGTGACCCGCGCGACGTCATCGGGATTGTGCCGGCACGCCAGGATCGCCGTCAGAGCATTGAACAGAAAATGGGGCTGCAACTGTGCTTCCAGCCGGTGCAATTCACTGGTCCTGAGGGTCGACTCGGCCTCGGCCGCCCGCAACTCGGCCGACTTCGTTTTCTCGGCCTGAAAGAACGCGATGAACAGCAGGCTCCAGACCGTGAGGATGTCAATCCGGTGAAAGACAGTCAGGGGCATTCCCGCAAAGTGCGAGCGGCTTTTGAACGGACCGTGCGATGCCACCAAAATCAACAGACCTCCCTGGAACAGCAGATACTCCAGGAACGCCGCGAGAAAGAGCACCAGCACTCCGCGGGCGAGAATCCTGCGCTGCGGCCACGTCTGCTGGGCGAGATACCGATACACCGTCCTCAGTCCGGTCGATACGAGAAAACCGGTGACGACCCGCACGATCACCACCAGCCACGTCTCGGAGAAGATGACGTCCGGTCGCAGATAGGGGACCAACACGAATCCATGCGTCAGGCCGACCACTCCCCAAAACAGCATTTGGGCCAGCCAGAAACGCAGTTCGGGGCGATCGGCCTCCGCCCCGCGCCGGTCCGGTTCGGGGGCCCCGGCGAAGAGGGAATCACGTGGAGGGCGGGAGACAAATCTCGACATTGCTGCAGCGTATCAGACAAATCGCCCCATCCCAGAAAAAAAACCGCCGATTCATCCCTCGTTTCGGCGGATTCGTCACTTTTTGTTGAGAGTGCGTTGCGAACCGTGGCGGCATCGGGCAAGGTACCGCCGTGATGAGCGACTGTCGCTTCGGCAGCAAGCCCAGGCTCCGGGGTTGTTGTCCAGCAACGCTCCGCATCCCGGCCCGCACAGGACTTCACCGCTTCCCATCCTCTGGCTGATTTCCACCCATGGCCGAATCACGGTTGCCGCCGGAAGAATCGCGGGGCTGCGGGACGACGCTGGCCTCCCTTCGGAGATTGAGGCTGACCCAGGCCGATCCTGGCCTCGGGCGGTCCGGGACATGGAATGGGGATGAATCGACCGGGGCACACTGGCTGCGGACTCGAGTGCGGCGCGGTGGGAGCCGTTCAACGGCCAACAGGTCCCTCGCCGGGCTGCCGATTCGGAAGCGATGGGGCAGGGGCCGAGACCCGTCCACCGCTGCCAAGCTTGACGAACTCAGGGGGGGGCAGGATTTGTGCCTGGAGGGTGATCGTGATTGAGCCAGTGTTTCGGGGCTCAGCCCAACACGGTCACCTCGGGAATTGCCCAAGCTCCCTCCCCCCCTGTTCCCTCACGATTCTCGCGAGGCTGAAACAGCCGCGATTGCCGTTTTGCGGCGGGTCGTGCACGAGTTTTTTCGGACTGGCCGGCGATCGCCCTGGGTGATGAGCGGCGGGAACGGGGATTCGTCCGAGGGGACATACCTCGCGGTTGGTCAATTCCCATCGGAACGGACATGCCTTCCGCGCGGCGTTGTGCCAGTCACTCGGGATTCCTGACGGACGTTGCGGCGATTGGTGAGAGCCCTGTTCGCGGAGGATGGCCGATGGTGGACCAGCCACTCCACGGGCCGGTGGCTCTTCCACCGACAGATTGAAACCTATCGTACGGAGGGGGCCAGGATCGGGTGTTGATGAGGCGCCGCGCTGGGGCCCCCCTTATTGCGGCATCTCGCACGTGGGGCAGGTTTGGTTCCCCGGCAGCGTGTCGTCCTTGAGCAGAGCCCCCAGCCAGGCTGCGAAAGGCATACCTCCCGACTGTTCGGTGTAGAACAGTGGTGCGCGGAGGATGGTGTGCGTCTCTCCCTTGGCGACATAGGAACGGTAGTTGGGTGCGGCCTGTCGGCTCGCCAACTCGCTTAACATCTTGTGAGTCCAGGCCTGCCGATCCTGTGTCGCGGCCATTTGGGCATAGAACGCCGCCTGGGTGGCATCCTCGAGGAACGTGAACTGGGCGAAGCGGTCTTTGGGAAAATGGGCCGCGAGCCTGGCAACCACCTGGCTGTCGGGGGTGTTTTTCGCCTCTGGGCCAAACACCGCGGCGGGGAGCTGGTAGTTCCAGTTTTGATTGCGGCCCTGCTCGAACTCGGGGGTGGTGACCCCCTGCCCGCTGTCACCCAGAAACACGCCGCGGGCATCGGGAAACATCCCCTTCAACGCTGCGTAATGCGTGGCGGCCCCATAGGCCCCGGCACTGGAACCTGTCACAAGAAGTTGCGCGGGCCGCGACACATGGGAACGCATCCAATGCAGGATCACCTGCATGTTGTCCCAGCCGCGGTGCTCGATCGAAAAGGGTTTGCCGGTGTCGGGGAATTTGTAATGGGCCGTTCTGGACCCCGAGTGCACATCGCCGGTGCAGTAGGGAACGAACAGCATGCTCCAGTCGCGCACCGGGTTCTGGGGATTGTTGCGGTCGAGCAGACCCGACAGATGTGCCGGTCCGTCACCAGGCAGGAGCTGGGCCTTGTAGACCTCGGCGGGCCCCTGGTCGGCAGTCCCCGAGAAGTTCGCCCGGTCTCCCGCCAGTCGCGGTTTGGAACAGGTCGCGTCGTTCCAGCACGATCCCCCGCCATTGAAGAATACAACCAGTCCATCCCCCTTCCCTTCCCGAAAGAAAAAGGAGAAGGTTGGTGTGCTACCCGGTGCGTTGGAACAGGTGGGTGTGTAGACGTGGCCCTCGATGGTCACGGGTTTGGGCACAACTCGTACCCAGCCCTCTGAGGCATCGGGATCGGGGTCCTGCGGGGCGGCCGGCACCCGATCCTGAGCCCTGGCCTGGAACGTCATCAGGCACACGGCCCCAAACATCAGGAAACATCTCAGAAGGAACATTGCCGATCCTCGGGTCCCGGGTTGAATTCCTCATCCGGATTGTGCTGCGAAAGGAGGTGACATACAAGTCGGCAGGCCTGAATCCAAGTCCGCAAGAGCTTAGCCTTGGCACAAGGAGCCATCCGTTGAGGGGCTGTGTCGGCCGATCGCTTTCCTCCTGGCCCGCAACAACCTGCGGCCTCTGAATCACACTCAATATAATATTCATGTGTTCCTAATTATGGCCATGTGTGCATTCCTTCTGAGTAAAGAACGCGACTGGGAACCTCCGGACTGCGGTCCTGGCTGTGAATGTTTCGATGTGGAGTGACTGGGGCCAGGTTTCTCAAATGGGAATTCTTTGATCTGACAATCAATTTCGCCGGAATCCGGACTGGAGAATGCCGATTCCAGCCTTCAGGGGAATGCTGTTCGCGGCATGTCCCTGGGGCCGGAGGAGCCGGAGAGGGGCGATCGACCGCGACCACCCCTCTTCCCAACCGTTGCCACCCGAACTCGCATCGCCCAAGAGTGCTCTTGCGTTCAGGCTTTGCGAACTGGGGGACTGTTGCCACGGGGGCCCACCGGCTAGAATTGAGCTTCCTGCCAGTTCAGCGTTTGAACTACTGTCCCACCACACAAACAAACCCGATTCCACCCGCTGTCGCACAACTCTTTCCCCCTGCCAGTTTCTGACACAGGCTTCATTCGAAGTTTCGAAGTCAGACCCTGAGTTCCCCCCGACTGGCCTCGTTGTGTTGCGATTGGAATCAGCCCGCCTGAGAACCTCGACCTCTTGATCCTGCGACAACCCGTGGGCTTCCCCAGCCGCGGGCTCGAATGCTGTGTTCAACCTTCGGGATTGTCACTGACGTTTGTTCATTGTTGCCGGAAATGACTGTTGCGGCTGACTTGGCCCCCCGGAAGATCCGGGCTGGTGCGGTTGGCTGGCGGAAGTCAGCGGGAGGCCGCAGCGACAGGAATCCTGCCCATGAGTACCCTGACTTACCATCCCCAGTCGACTGAGTTGGGTCGTCGGACCCGCCTCGACACTCCGGTGGCCCCGCAGACCCCCGCCACGACGGTGTCGGAAGGGCCGGTGCTGGCGTCGCCCGCCTGGATCGTCCGCCTGCTGAGCGGCAAGCGTCTGCTCGTGGCCTCGGTGGCCGGGGCGTTGCTGGCCGGGGCCGGCTGGTCGTGGAAGCAGCACGGCCTTGGTGCCACCTCGGCCCCGTCGCACCAGTACGAGACAACCGAGAAGCTGGTGCTGCACAGCGTGCAGCGGCAGTCGTTGCCGATCACCATCACCGAACGGGGCACGCTGTCGAGCCAGAAAGAGACCCGCATCCTGTGCGATCTGGAGACGGTTCCGGGGCAGCCGGGGACACGCATTTTGTGGCTGGTCCCCAACGGCACCGCCGTCAAGGAAGGGGATCTGCTGGTCGAATTCGACTCGGCTCCTCTGAAGGACCGGGTGAATGCCCAGACCGTGCTGTTCGAGCAGTCGCGGGCGGCCCAGATCCAGGCCTCGGTGCGGCTTGAAAATCAGAAGACGCAGAACGAGACCAACCTCGCGGCCGCCAAGCTCAAGGTCGAGATGGCCAAGCTGGCCCTGAAGATGTACGAGGATGAATCGGGGGGAACCTACAAGATCGCCCTGAATGATCTGGAATCGAAGATCCAGGAAGCGAAGAACCAGATCAAGGAGGCGCAGGCGGCCCTGAAGATGAAGGCGGCCCGCAAGCACGGGGTCGAGACCCTCTTCAAGCTGGGCTACCGGGGCAAGGGAGACCTCGACCAGGCGATGCACGAGCATCTCTCGGCCGACTTCGCGCTCGTCCGGTCCACCAACGCCCTGGGGACAGCCGAGGCGAACAAACAGAAGCTGAAGCAGTACGAGTACCCCATGAAGGTACTCGAGCTGACCGGGACGATCGCCACGGCCGAGCGGGCCCTGTCGCAGGTCGAACGGGACAATGAAGCGCTGCTGGCCCAGGTGGGGGCGTCCAAGACGGCGGCCGACCGGGCCTTCGCCACCGAAGAAGAAAAGCTGCAGCGGTTCAAGGACCAGCTCGCCAAGAGCAAGATGCTGGCTCCGCACGATGGGCTGGTGGCGCATTCTCCCGACCGGACCCCCTGGGGTCGTCTGGTGGCCGAGGGAGAACTGGTGACCGAACGGGCGAAGATCCTGTCGCTGCCCGACCTCACCCGGATGCAGGTGAAGCTGGGAATTCACGAATCGGTGGTGGATCAGGTGCGGGTGGGGCTGCCGGCGACGATCCGCATCGACGCCTTCCCCGATGTGTCTTACAAGGGATCGGTCGCCTCGGTGGCCGTCTTGCCGACCCAGGACAGCAGCCTGAGTTCCGACGTGAAGGTCTACGACGTGGTCGTGACCATCGATGAGGAAGTGACCTCGCTGAAGCCCGGGATGACGGCGATTGCCGACATCCACGTGCGGCGGCTGGACGACGTGGTGACGCTGCCCGTGCAGGCGATTCTGCAGGAGAAAGACGCCACGTGGTGCTACGTCTCGACACCCGGGGGAGTGCTCCGCCGCCCGCTGAAACTGGGAGCGTCGAACAATGCCCAGGTCGAGGTGCTCGAGGGGCTGCAGCCCGATGACCGGGTGGTGCTCAACCCGCAGGCGATCCATGATGCCGACGCCACCCACAACCTCCCCGGTGCCTGAAAGGGGACAGGTCCATTTTTGGCCTGCCCGGGTGGCCACCCTCCTGCGCGGAGGGGGCCGATGATCTCGTGGTCGTACTGGTCGATCGCGGTCTGGACGGCGTTCAAGAACCTGCGGCTGCGCAAGATGCGCAGCGGGCTGGCCCTGCTGGGGGTCATCCTGGGGGTTGGCTCCGTCATCGCGATGCTGGCGATCGGCGAGGGTTCGAAGGCGCAGGCGATCGCGCAGATCCGCGAGCTGGGGGCGACGAACATCATCGTCCGCAGCGTGAAGCCCGGCAGCCGTCCTTCAGCCGCCGAGGGTGAAAACACCGCCGGGGCCCAGAAGGTCAGCCGGGTGGTGGAATACGGCCTCAAATTCAACGACCTGAAGCAGTTCCGCGAGGCAATGCCGACGGTCGACCGGGTGATTCCCGTGTCGCTGGTCCGCAAAGACGCCCACAACGGGGCGCGGCGGGTGCGCAATGCGCGGATCCGCGGGGTGACACCTGACTATCCCAAGGTGAAACCGCTGCGGCTGGGGCGGGGACGGTTTCTCGTGACCACCGACCAGACGTCAGCCGCCAACGTGGCGGTGCTGGGGGCCGACGCCGCCACCGAGCTGTTTGGCTACGAAGACCCGCTGGGGCGCGACCTGCAACTGGGGACGATGGCCTTCAAGGTGGTGGGCGTGCTGCGCAGTCCCCGGGGCAATCCCGAGGCGCTCGAGATTTACGTCCCCCTCGAAACCACCCGGCGGAGGTTCGGAGAACTGCAGATTGTGCGCACCGCCGGCAGCGTCGACTTCGAGAAGACCCAGCTCAACGAAATCATCCTGGGGGCCCGCTCGATCGAATTGGTGGGGGCCACGGCCGAGATGGCCCGCAAGCTGCTCGAAACCTCGCATCACGGCAAGGACGACTACGAGATCCAGGTGCCGCTGGAACTGCTGGAACGGGCCGAGGAACAGCAGTCGCTCTGGAACCTGGTGCTCGGGTCGATCGCGGGAATCTCGCTGGTGGTGGGGGGGATCGGCATCATGAACATCATGCTGGCGAACGTCACCGAGCAGACCCGCGAGATTGGCATCCGCCGGGCGATTGGGGCCCGACGTTCCGACATTGTGGCCCAGTTCCTGACCGAGTCGGTGGTGCTGTGCAGCGTGGGGGGACTGCTGGGGATCGGAGTGGGGGTGAGCATTCCCCTCATCGTGCAGCACTTCGCCGGGATCGAGGCGGTGGTCCGCCTGTGGTCGGTCGCCCTGGCGTTCTCGATCTCGACCGCGATGGGGGTGATCTTCGGCATCTACCCCGCCGCCCGGGCCGCCAACATGGACCCGATCCAGGCGCTGCGGAACGTGTAACACAGACCTCCGCGTGAACTTCGCGGCTCTGAGTGCCGGCTGCACTCCATTCATTTGGGGCCATCCTCAATCGAACACCAAAGTCGCGTGCATCACTCCCGGCTCCAGTGAGGGATCGTCGGACAGGAACTCGGCAGTGGCGGCATCACTGGCGATTCAGTCCACGATCACCCCAACCATCAGACACAGGTCACTCAGGCCTGGTTGCCCCCAACCACGCCGGGGCGAATGTCCGCCGGGGACGCCTGGGGTCGTCGATGCGCTTCTTCCAACCGGCACCGTCGGATTGCGGATGATTCTGGGAAACAACCAGCGTTCACCGACTGGCCTGAAGGTTCGCGGAGCGAAAATCCAGGTGCGGGAGGACCCTGGGCCACACGCACCCGGCGGCCAAGACATTGCCGCGCAGCGACCCAAGCGCACACACGACTGGCTGCCGACCGCGGCACCCGCCTCAACGGGCCTCAATCAGCGTCCATTCCCCCGAGGTGACCGGTTGGCGATTGAGAGAACTGCGGACCTCCAGCCAGGTCTCCACCCGGCCCGGCTCGAGCGCCTCGACCTCAATCACCCCGGTGAGGACCTGGTCGGCATCGAGCTCATCGACCAGGTCGAATTCCAGCCGCTCATCGCGCATGGTGAAGTTGGTCGACAACTCGAGACCGTTCCGTTCCAGCCGGGCGGTGACCAGCCCCAGTTCACTGGGCAGCTTCACCCCCACCGCCAGCCGCCGTGCGGCGTTCAGCCCGGTGTTCTTCACCGTGAACTGCAACCGCCCGCGCTGGCCCACCGCCAACGGCTCGGAGCTGTCCGACAGTTCGGCCACCAGCGGACCAATCGCCGCGTCGATGCGCAGTGCCTGCTCCGCAGGTTCGAGGGCCACTCCTTCGGCTTCAATCTCGGCCCGCACCACCGCCCGCCGGGCCTCCCGTTCGCAGGTGAACTCCAACTGCACCCGACGGCTCTCGCCCGGCTCCAGCGTTCCCAGATCCCAGGCCAGTCCATCTCCCTCCCGGCGGGATCCTTCCGTCAGCGCGGCGGGCTGGATGGCTTTGTCGGAACTGACCCGCAGGGTGACCCCCTCGAGCGTCTGTTGACCGGGGTTGCGGACCAGCACGAGGTACTCAGCCCGGGCACCGACCGGCCGTTGCCGGGGGCCCAGCAATTCCAGTGAGAACTGCCGTTCGACAAACTGGACGCAGACCCGCTGCTCAGGCCGGCGCTGCGTGCCGGCGCTCGGGGGGGGAACCAGCACAAACCGGCAGCACGCCTGTCCCTTCCGCTCGCCCACCAGCGACAGATCCCACTCTTTCGTCTCGCCCGGTTCGAGCCGGGCCACCCCCGCTTCCAGTTCCCGTTCGTCCGAGCCGGGAAACCGCAAACCGGCCCCCAGTTCGCACCGCACCTTGAGATTCGCAACAGGCTGTGTCGTGGAGTTGCGGAGCAGCACGTGGAAGGTCGTCAACTGCCCCACGGCCGACTGCTCGACCGAACTGGCCTCCAGTTCGAGTTCTCCCAGAGGAACCAGGGCTTCGAGTTCGACATCGGGAGGGGACAGTCCCGGCCCATCCGTCGGTCCCCGGTTGTCGGGCACGTCGGCACGCGGTTCGCGCTGGCCTCCTTCTTCTTCCGCATCGAGGGGCGACTTGCCACGCGACGGGGGAGAGAGTTCCAGCGGGCCATCCTCGGCGGGGGCTGTTTCCGAAGCCAGGGCTTTCTCCGGGCGAGACTGCCCGGGGGAGGATCGATCGGGAGGCGATACGGTTCGGCGGGACTCGGTGCCAGCCGGGTCATCGGATCGGGGAGCGGTTGACCGGGGCTCGATCCGCAGCACCTCGGACGAGGAGGGGGCCTGGGCTCCGAGGGGGGCGGAGTCGGCACCGGGGATTCCCCGGTCGATCACGCCGGGAGGGGCCGCTTGGGCGGCGGTCGGGGGAGGGATCCGAAAGGTCTGCTGCTGCTGACGCGACAGCCCCGCGCAGCCTGCCAAACCTGCCAGGAGGCAGCCGCACAGGGTCCACGTGCCGAACATCCGGCCAGTAGCACTCGAGCGGTTGTGCATTGAGGAACTCAACAAAGTGACACCAGCCCGGCAGTTGGCCCACCCCGCCGCGCGGTGCGGCCTGTAAAAACCTAGCACATCCCCGCGAAGCCGCCGGTCGAATCGCCAGGAAGCCCGAACTGACCTAGAGGCAAAGTGCCGTTTCTGACGATAACTCCGATTATGGAGGATGCCATGGAGAAGTCGTACAAGTGGTGGATTGCGGTCGCCCTGAGTGTCGGGCTGGGCAGCTCGCTGGCTCAAGGTGCCGACGGAGCCAAAAAACCAGCGTCGGGGTCGGGCTTCAGCCTGTTCCGCAAGTCTCCGGTAAAACCCGCCGGGGCGGAACAACCGGCTGAAGTCGAGTGGCTGCACGATCCCCAGGAGGCATTCGACCAGGCCGAGGAGTCGGGGCGTCCCGTGCTCTTGGTTCTGGGGGGCAAGCGCTGCAGCTGGTGCCGAAAACTGGAGAAAGACACCCTCGCGGACGCCAAGGTCAGTGCGTTGATCAGGGATTCGTTTGTCCCCCTGCATGTGAATGCCGAGGATCAACCCGATCTGGCGGAAGTGCTGGCGGTGGAGAGCTATCCGACGACCATTGTGCTGACCCCGGGAGGAGATGTGGTGAGCAGCACGCCGGGGTATCTGCCGGCGGTCAAATACCGCAAAGCCCTGCAGCAGAGTCTGGCGAAACACGCCAGGGCGGAATCGCAGGTTCGCCAGGCGAGTGGCGAAGTTCCGCTTGAGAAGCCCTCAAAAAAGCGGTAACCTTGAAGGGATGAGCCCTTCACCCAAAAAGCCGTCTGATTCTGAAGATCCCTGGGAAAACCTGGCCGAGCAATTGTTCGGCACGACTCCCGGCAAAGAGCACACCGCCGCGAATGAGACGCGGGCTGGAGAGACGCGCAAGGACCCGACGCGGACCGATGTGCGACCGCTCGAATCGCTGTTGGGCGAGGAAGACTCGGCCGAGCAGGCGAAGAAGAAAAAGAGTCTCGCCGCCCTGTTGTTCGACGACGAATCGGAAGAGACCCCCGATGAGGGGGCTCCTCCGGGGGAAGAACCTGCGGCTCCCGTGCGTGGTGGGGCGAAGAAACCGCTGCTCGACGACGAGGACGACGCGGCTGGACCGGCGGAGTCGGGGCTGGAACTGCCCACTCCCAAACCGGCCACCGTCTCGCCCCAGGATTCGTATTGGGACGCATTGGCCAATTGGAGCTGGGATGACGGGGACGCCAGCAAGTCGGCCGGTTCGGTCTCCGAACCTGCGGCCGGGTTGAGCGAGACCACCGAAGAGCACAGTGCCCCCGCGGAACGCTCTTCTTCGGGTTCGAGTGATCGGGGTGGCCGGGGAGGACGACGCGACCGGGGTGGCCGCGGCCGTGACCGCCGGGATGACCGGGGAAGCGACAGCCGCCGCGAAGCCCGGGGTCCTCGTGACCGGGGTCCGCGGGAAGAAACCCCGGCGTCCGCCGAACGCGATGTGCCCGCTTCCGCAGGAGCACCAGCCAGCGAAGAGCCGGTGGGCACCCCTCCGATCTGGGACTTTGAGGCCGAGGAAGAAGCACCGGCCCGTCCGGCCCGTCCGTCGGCTGGCGGGCGTCGGCCCGGGCGTGAAGAGCGTCCGGAACGCCCCGCGCGTCCTCCGGTTCCTCCCGCCTCCCCCCTCGCCGATCTGGAAGAGGATGGAGGTGAGGACGAAGGGGGCGAAGAAGCGGGAGGCGAGCCGCGCCGTCGGCGGCGGCGTCGCCGCCGTGGTCGCGGGGGTGATGAGGGGGGGGCCTCGGCCGAGCGCCCCGCCAGCAACCGTCCCGCGCCGAGTGCGGAGGGAGTTCCGGGAGCCGATTGGGACGATTCGGAAGAGGCTCTGCCCGATGTTCCCCCGACCCCACCGGCCCGCCCCGCCCGCCGGGAAGAGCGCCCCGCCCGTGGAGAGGGACGTGGCGAAGGGACTCGCGAAGGACAACCCCGCCGTGAGTCGCGTCGCGACCGCGATGAAGGGAGTCGCGACAGTTCCCGCCGGGAGGCGGCTGCACGCGACACGACCGAAGAAGAAGGCAGCCGCGAGTCGCGGTATGCCGAGACTCCCCGGCGTGGCGATCGCGGCGAGCGGTCTGACCGTGGCGACCGGTCTGACCGTGGCGAGCGGGCCCAGCGGCCGGAACGGGTCGAACGGGCGGTGCGGCGTCCCCTGGCCGAAGAGGACGTCGAAGAAACGACGGAAGAGAGCAGCGAGCGCCCCGGGCGGCGCGATCGGGGCCGTCGTCGCAGTTCCCGCCCCGAAGACTGGAGTGATGCCGACTTCGAATCGATCGAAGATCGCGTCGGCTTCGATGCCGAGGAGCCGGAGGAGGCTGACGAAGAAGAGTCGGCCGGTCCCCGCGTCGACCTCGAAGATATTCCCAGTTGGGAAGAGGCCATTTCCTACCTCCTGAAGGCCGAGCCAGACAGCGGCCCCAGCCGTGGCGGCCCCCGTCGCGGCGGCGGAGGAGGGGGCGGAGGCCGGGGTGGCCGCGGCCGCCCGCCACGCGACCGCTGAGCGGACGTTGTGATCTTCGCTGAATTTACCAGCCCGGCTCTTGCAGCCGGGCTGGTTTGTTTTTGGCTGGTCTCTGGCCCACACAGGCATCGGCCTGAAACGGACTGCGTTCAACCGGCCCCATCACCGCCCCGGTCGAGCGCCGACCGGGTGCCAACGCCGTCATTGAGGATTCATGCCGCGGAATCACGAGGGAACAACCATGGCGCCGAACACGAGCCCGACCTCCTGAGCGTCGGATCGGACGACGGGAATCGCCCCATGACGAACCGGCGGCGGGCATCGAGGTGGCTGAGGACGCTGAATGGCGTCCCGGCTTCGGAGCCGATTTGATGGGCGAACACCGATCGCTGGACGCCGGCATCAGGGCGAGGCATCGATAAAAAAACCCCGGTTTCCACGCGGAAACCGGGGGTGCGTCAGACGGATCCGTCACGCCGAAAGGGCGTGGCGTTTACATCGTCTTCATCTTGCGGACGATCGCCTCGGCCATCTGGCGGGTGCCGACGGCGGTCGGGTCGTTGCGGTCGGCCTTCATGTCGTAGGTGACGTCCTTCCCTTCGGCAATAACGGCCGCGACCGCCTTCTCGAGCTTCTCGGCTGCCTTGGCTTCGCCGAGGTGTTCGAGCATCAGCTTGCCCGAGAGGATGAGGGCGGTGGGATTGACCTTGTTCTGCCCCTTGTACTTGGGGGCGCTGCCGTGGGTCGCTTCGAAGACCGCTCCGGACGAGCCGATGTTGGCTCCGGGGGCGACCCCCAGACCACCGACAAGACCAGCGCACAGGTCACTGAGGATGTCGCCGTAGAGGTTGGGAAGAACGATCACGTCGTACAGCTCGGGCTTCTGGACGAGCTGCATGCACATGTTGTCGATGAGCCGCTCGGTGTATTCGAGCTTGCCATCGGTATTGGGGACCTTGCCGGCCAGGTGGGCGTCGGGCTTGACCCCTTCGAGCAGCGACTTGTCTTCGAAGCGGGCGCCGTAGGCCGAGGCGACCGCGCGGGTCTCCTTGTACCACAGTCCGTCGGTGAACTTCATGATGTTGGCCTTCGACACCGAGCAGACCGACTTGCGGTTCATTTTCAGGGCGTAGTCGAAGGCGTACTGGCAAATCCGGCGGGTTCCCTCGAAGGACATCGGCTTGATGCTGACGCCGGTGGTGTCGAGCCCGGTCGAGATCTTCTTCCCGGTGGCGATGCTGTTGATGTACTTGATGAGGTCGGCGGTGGTGGGCTGACCGGCTTCGAACTCG